>CXWL01024064.1_pt1 | contig 12036 bp, 7 predicted proteins | sample 590931 | NCBI WGS metagenome assembly CXWL01 (sample SAMEA3498368, study PRJEB10139) | groundwater metagenome | biome: water well; material: biofilm material | place: Germany | collected 2015-04-27
CGGACCTGGGCATGGCCTGCCGACCCAGGCATTCGCGTCCCGAAGGCGACTTGTGTCTGCACGTCTGCGTAGGCGCGGGAACTGTCGAAGGAAACCGAATCAGGCTCACGGTTTAGGAAAGAAGCGATGTACCAGCCTGCAACCAGGGCCAGAAGAGCGAAGATCAAAAGGAGGTAGAGGGTGGCGGAGCGTTTGGTCATTGTTACTCGTCTCGTCATTGCGAGGAGCGTTCTTCGCGACGAAGCAATCTCGTGATTGAGTTGGAGATTGCTTCGTCGGGCTGAAGCCCTCCTCGCAATGACGGAATTGTTGTTAGATAATTAGTTAGAGCATTGGCGGCTCTGTCGGCGTAGAGTTGACCGCGTTCGTGTTTGCCGATCTTTTTGGGGAGATTTTCCAATGGGGGCAGGATGCCGAAATTGGCTTTCATGGGTTGAAAATCTTTGAGGCTGGCGTGGGTGACGTAGTGACAGAGAGCGCCGAGCATGGTTTCATTTGGAAGGGTCAGTAGTGATTGGCCTTGCGCCAATCTTGCCATGTTGATCCCCGCAAGCAAACCCGTGGCGATGTTGCCCATGTAGCCTTCCACGCCAGTGATCTGACCTGCGAAGAAAAGATCATCGCGGGTAATGTGTTGAAGAGTGGGACGCAAAAGTTTGGGCGAGGCGATGAATGTGTTGCGGTGCATTTGTCCATAGCGCTCGAACTCGGCATGGTCGAGTCCGGGGATCATGCGCAGAACGCGGCGCTGTTCAGGGAATTTAAGATTGGTCTGGAAGCCGACGAGGTTGTAGAGACTGCCCGCGAGGTTATCCTGCCGAAGTTGAACCACAGCATACGGACGCCGACCCGTGCGCGGGTCCCGCAGGCCGACGGGGCGCATGGGGCCGAAAGCGAGAGAGTCTACGCCGCGCTCGGCGATGACTTCGACGGGCAGACAGCCCTCGAAGAATTGGCCCGCTTTGACGCCTGCTTTGATGGCATCCTCAAAGGAACGCAGTTCAATGCGCTCGGCGGATTGAAGCGCATCCACGAAGGCGTAGTATTCCTCTTTGGTGAAGGGACAGTTGATGTAGTCGCCTTCTTCTGAATCGCCTTTGTCGTAGCGGGAAGCGCGGAAGGCAACATCCATGTTGATGCTCTCGGCATGGACGATGGGCGCGATGGCGTCGAAGAAGAAGAGATGTTCCTCTCCGCTGAGCTTTGCAATGGATTGCGAGAGGCTTTCGGAGGTGAGCGGTCCGCTGGCGATGATGACGGGGGTATCTGGGATTTCCTTCATCTCTGCGCGGATGACTTCGATGTTAGCGTGATTGCTTATTCTTTCGGTTGCCATGCGCGCGAAGGACTCGCGATCCACGGCGAGGGCTGCGCCTGCGGGGAGTGCGGTGGCTTCGGCACATTGAAGGAGGAGGGAGTCCATCGTTCGCAATTCAGCTTTCAGCACGCCCGAGGCGCGGTCTGGCAGGTTGGAACCCAGCGAGTTGGAGCAGACCAGTTCGGCGAGGTCGCCGCTGAGATGCGCGCCTGTGGGGTTAATGGGGCGCATTTCGTAGAGCTTGACGTTGAGTCCGCTTTGGGCGGCTTGCCAGGCGGCTTCACTGCCAGCCAGTCCGCCGCCGATGATGGTGATGATGTCAGTCATTTAAGTATTTTACCATTTGGGGGAAAGGGCAAAGGATGAAGGATGAGGGATGAAGTGCGCGCAGAACAAGTCAGAAAATTCGCAGGACTTGCGAGAAAGGGTCGGGTATACTTGGGGAAAACAATGGGGTAACCCATGCCAACAGAAGCCGATACCTGTAGAACCTACATAGTCCCCAAGTTACACACTAGTCCGCCTTGATTAAAGCCTTTGATAACATTCCGTACTGTTTCGTCGTCACAGCCAAGCGTTTTCGCTATCTCNNTGGATGTTTCATGCCGTCTCTTATACCACTTTTCCTAAACTCTTATCTGCTACTGCATTAGGGTCTCGGATGATGGTGTATGCGCGGTTGGTGGCGGTGCGGGAGCCCCACAAGGGGGTGATATTACAGTCCGCTACGGGGGAGGAGTTGCGCCGAAGGCGGACGTTGTTACCGAGTGTTTTAGATAAAGCATTTAAAGGAGAATTATGATAAAAAAACAAGGTTTGATTCTGGCTTTGATTTTTACAGTGTTGCTGCAAGCCGCCTGCACAGTTTCGGCAGACGCGTGTCCGGCACCTGCATCGGATATAAAGCTCTTTACGAACGCTGAAGATGGGTACTGCCTGCTTTATCCGGCGGAATACTCGACCGCATTGCCTAACCACATCGTTATCAACCCCGCTGTCGGTCCAGGAGATGTTTTGGGCGACGCCTGGGCAAGTATTAATGTGGAAAGCGCCGACGGTCTCACTGCGGCTCAGTTTGCGGATGAGGAGATTGCTTTCGCGGGCCCGGGTCTTAATATCCAGCGTACTGAGGCGAAGGTGGATGGCGAGAAGGCAGTCATCGTTGACGGGCTTCCGGGTCAGGATGCCATGCGCAAGGTTTTCATCGTTCACGGAGACCGCGTGTACACACTAACCTTCCAGCCGTGGTTGGCGAATGCACGAGACCTCGGGCAACCTACTCCGTTGGGGGAGCTGTACACAACGATCATGCGCACACTCCACTTCCTGCCCCCTACAAAAGCCCTGCCAGCTCCGACCCAGCCGTGGGGACCCGGTAATTTGCCTCCCAGTTTGTCGTTCGTCTATCCGCTGGACGGGCAGGTACTCGACTTCGAAGGCGATTATTTATTCAAGGTGAATAACATCGAAGGCGCTGATGGATATCTTTGGAGCTTTACTCAAAACAACGTCATTGTATGGGAAAACCTGCGCGACGAATTGGGACTGACCGCGGGCGGGACGTATGGCATTTCCGCGGGAGGCGCTGCTCACAGTCGTTTTGTTCCTGGTCCGGTCGAGGTCAGTGTGCGCGCAGTGAAAGGTGATTACCTTGCCGAACCGATTGTCATCACAATTATTCTCCAGCCCCGCTAATGCCTTCAATTTAGGATACCGTGTTCAAAGGAGAATTATGATAGCGAAGGTCAACGCGTTGCGGGAGTTACAATCCCAAACGGGAGAGGAATTGGACGCGTTGCTACCGTCCCACAAGGGGATGATATCCGTGCTGGATAGGGCGTTTAAGGAAGGAGTTGTGAAAACAGCCCCATTTCCAGCCCGTTTTTGTTTTAGCTTATTTTTAGGAAGCTTTTCGGGAGGGTGGAATTAATCGGTATTCAATCTGACCATTGACAACGCTGCGCCATGCAGATTTAATTCTCTGCCAGCAGAACTTTTAGATCAGCCGCAATATCATCGGAGGATGTGTCGGGTGAAAAGGTTTCGCGGAGATTGCCTTTCTTATCCACTACATAAGTGAGGCTTGAGTGCGTCTCGCCATCATCCAGAACCACCACTCCGTAATCCTGCCACGTTTTCGTCAATTCATCAGGCGTGCCGAGCAAACCCAGAAATGCCGGGTTGAATTTTTCCATGAACTCTTTCATTGACTGCGGGGTATCATTGGCGGGATCTGTGCTGACCATTACAACCGCTACATTTTTTGATGCGTTGCCGAGGGTCTCAAGGGCCAGCCTTATGACGGCCAATGTTGCGGGGCATTCATTAACACAGTTTGAAAAACCAAAAAAGACCAGCACAACTTTGCCGGCCTGGCTGGATAGTTGAAAAGGCTGCCCGGTATGGTCGGTCAAATTAATTTCTGCGGCAGAGACGGCGCGCGAAAGAGCGGCCCCTTTTAGTCCACTGCAGGAGACCGTCAAAACAATAATGAGTATGGCAAGCGTTATAAAGTAGGGAGAAATTCGTTTCATTGAGACTTTTTGACTTAAATTAAAAATAATCGAACTGACGCTGAACAGGCGAAGTTCATCTTGCTTCATGGGCATACGCATTTCCGAATCTTACAAATGCAAATCCTTCCATGAGCATGATCAAAAGAAGAGTGGTTGCCAGGTTGAACAGCATCAGGTTTGCCCCATCCCGCAGTAAGATGTGAAGCCGCAAGGCTTGCGCACCCGGTACCGCCCACTTTAGAATGCTTAACAGTAAATTGCCATTCGGGTAAACCCTGTTGCAAATACTTGCCAGAAAGATAAATTCGTTGCCGATCCCAGTTCCGATGTTTCGATTGGACTCTATCAAGACCAACACGGCAGAAGTCGTCCCTCCCAGGATGGCAGCCATAAGTATGGATTGCGTTGAAAGAGACAGACGGCCGTTGGAACGGTTTGTGATCCATTCAGTGAGCGCCACGCTGATCCAGATTGCCAGCAAAACAGGCAACAGAACGATCATCGAATCTCGCAGCCAATTCGAGACTGGCGGAAAATCAACCCGGCTGCGGGTGTAAACATATTGATGCCACTTATTGAGCCATACAATGCTGCCGAATGCAATGAAAATTGCAAGGGCGAATTTTCTGGGTAAAGTGTGAAGAACCATGTTTTAACCTCTCGGAGTGACGAAGAAACAAGAGCATATATTTTGAAAAAACAAGCCCTGCTGGATTGCCTTGCCTGGGCTTCCTATTGATATGGTGATTGACGGGCGGCAGGCTTGCCGCCCGTCAATCACTTTTAGGTGGAACTTATTATCTTGTAACGCTTTGCAGCGCGGTCTTCGGGCTGATTCCGCCGAGGCTGGAATTAACTTGTAATCCCGCAGTTCCGGCAGTTCCGGCAGCGGGTTGCGGCGCTCCCTTCAAAGTAAGCTTCCACACGCCTTTAGATTTAGTGAAGGTATCACCCAGGAGCGCAGGATCATACATGAGGGCGGTTGTTGTGAGGTATGGCATGAGTTTCAAGATTGCGCTGGCGCTGCTTGATTTGGCAGTGATAATCAAAACATTCCTTGAAATCTTATATACGGACGAGGCGATCGTGACAGTATCTGTAACTATCACCGGGTTGACCGTAATGGTCGTGCTTGCAGTATTGGGTCCTGCCGAGTTTGTAGCCGTGACCGAAAGGTTAATAATCGTGCTTGTTGTTACAACAGGCGCGGTGTAGATCGGGTTGGGGCTGGTAGGATCAGAGAAGGATCCTGCATCGGCGCTCCAAAGATAAGTGATGGGTGTTGTGCCAGTGGCGCTTCCACTCAGGGTTGTTGTTGCGGCGGAATTAACCGTGTACGGACCGCCCGCGCTGGCGACTGGCGCCGTGGCATGAGCAGGGAGTACCTCCCAGCCGAACATCATGGCGTGGTCTTCGTGTGCCAGGTTGTGACAATGCGCCACATAAGGTCCCACGAAATCTCTGAACTGCCGCCAGACCAATACTGACTCACTTGGGTCAAGGTTGACCAGATCCTCTTTCGAGTTGTCATCCGGGTGACCGGGGTCGGCTGGAGGAACCAACTGTCCGTTGCGCATAATGACGCGGTGTTCTTCCATATGTAGGTGGAACGGATGTACCCAACCGCCGCCGCCGTTACGGATCTCCCAAATATTGGAACTTCCAAGTACCTGTTGGGCAAGCGGGCTGTTGCCCGCAGGGTTCTTTAAACTTATCGCCGGGAAGGTGGGATCGAAGGGCGCCCCATTGATGAGCCATTCGATCTCGCCGCCAAAACCACCGCGCTGCACTTCAAAGATCATTCTGTTGTCCAACATCTCCTGCGTGATCACAGGCATAGGCGGAAGTTCGCGTAGTACCTTGGCAGCGCTGGGCATCAGGCTGTTGTCGGGCGCATCATCGCCAATCACGATTTTCATGACCGGGATCTTATAATTGGGATCAAGCCCGAAGCGGGTTGAATCGCTCATCTTACGTCCGTCTGTCATTTTCATGATATTCGTCAAGTAGATCACATCGCCTTTTTTGGTCGGCGTTCCATCCGCATATTTTGTAAAATCAACGATGAACTCGCGGCGTTTGGCGGGCCACAACTCGAAGGAATTCCGGACGATTGCCTTGGGCAGCAAGCCGCCGTCAGACGCAATTTGGGTGAATTTCATGCACCGCACTCCATCTGGAATGCGGTACTGTCCCTGAAGTTCGTCGCCGATGTAGCCGAGATCTTTTGCCGCCACCGGCCCGCCCGCGGATTTCATCAACACGAATTCATAACAGCGGGCAATCGAGGCATCCAGGAAACGCAGGCGATACTTGCGGCGGTTGACCGTGAGCGTCGGGTAAGCCTTTCCATTGACAGTAAAGATATCGCCAACGAAGCCGTGGTTGGGGAAGTGCTTAAAGAAGGTTTTGCCCCACCATTCTGGATGAGTGCGGGGATTTCCAGCATCCGGGAATTCGGCATCATGAATGTCATTGTGTAGCGTGACGCCATCGTCCAGGCGGCAGTCGTAGAAAGCCAGCGGGATATCGTAGTCGACATCGAAGGATCCATCCGCGTTGTCTGTCCGTACGCCTGGCAGGCGCAGGCCCTGGGTCTCATCGCCCATATCCATGCCGTACTGGGGATCGTAGATTGGATAAAGTCCAACCATGCCCTTGTAGACATTGGCTCCGGTGTGATCCATGCGATGGTCGTGAAACCAGAAGAAGGATTGCTTCTCGCGCGAGTCGCCACCTGCGGGCCAGTTGAGATAGAGATTATCACACCATGTTCCGGGCAGGTATCCATGGGTTCTTGGGCCGTAATTCATGGTGTAGTTTGGATTGCCATCGCTCTCCGGTGCGGTGTGTGCGTTGTGCAGGTGGGTCAGGAATGACCAATCCGGTGCGCCAAAATCCTGGCGATCGAGGTTGAGGGGGTTCTCGTCGAGCCGATTCACGAAGCGGATGAGCACCGGCTTGCCATATTCGGCATTGACGAGCGGCCCAGGGAACGTGCCGTTGAAACCATAGATAACGCTGGAAGGCAAAGCTCGGACTGTACCCGCCGGGTAGGCGTTCCCTGCGGCGTCGAATGAAGTCGTTGGCTGTCCGTTACTATCAATCGGCAGTACTTGGGATGAAGTAAAGTCATGGGTATTCACCCTGAGTTCGATCTTGTACACAATCGGGTCGGGATATCCGATCTGGCTTGGCCAGATTTGATGCTGTTCGTTGCTGAGTGAGTTCTGCTTGCCGTATTCCGGACCAGGTTTGGATGCCCAGGTATTCCAATCAGATGCGGGTGTTGGAGCCAGAGCCTTCGGAATCGGGAGCGGGTCCACAAACGGGGTGAGAATCAACGGGCTGGTGGGGAAGACTTCCGTGTAGAAACTTCCACGCGCCTTGGCTGTGGAAATGGCATTGACCAGCCGCGAGCCGGCCAGGGTGACTGCCGCGGTTCCGGCCACACCCAACTTCAAAAAATCGCGGCGGGAAAATTGAGTTTTGTCGATCTGATTTTGGGACATGGGAGCGCTCCTTATTTTTGCAATATTCGCGTCTAGCGCGAAAATCTCGGTAGTTCACGAACGAACTTCGTAGTGGCGACTTTAGCCGCTTTTTAGCCGAACGACTGACGCGCAGCGGTTAACGTTTTCGTGAAATACTGATTCTTGTACTTAAGCCTCGTACCTGATTGGGAAAAATCAAACACCACATGAGAAACATAGTAACTGAAAATATATCGCTGTGATACGGGCGATGGTATTCTTTTTTTTTCCGACTTTGGTCTTAAGATTTCAGACTTTAGTCTGGGGTTGTCTAAAAAGCCCGAAGTGACATAAAAAGTTCCGCTATGCTTTGAAAATCAATCAATAACTCACCTTACGCAGTTTTGCGTGTTTTAGGGTCATGTCGCCCTGAGCGATAGCGAAGGNNCGACTATCTTAGAGACCCTTCGCTCCGCTCACATCGTCCCGATGTCCTTCGGGAGGGAATCATGGGCGGTGCGTAAGGTGAGTCAATAACAAACATCCCGAACCATTTACACGGGTGGTCGGGATGTTTTCAGCTAATTGATTCTCACTTTTATGTTTTGGGTTGCCTTTTTTGACAGCCTGTATTCATCGTAAAAATAATTCCTTAGAATCTTTTCCGCAATGTGTGCCATACCCAGAATGGATTGTAAGGGGCGCAGGCTGTTATAAGCCAAATGGTTCATGTATATAAAAAATAAAAGCGCGGCCATGATCAGGCCGCGCAAAATTTACAATCCCTGAATTGAAATCCTATGGTGGATTATCCCCGTACAATTGCCACTAATTCATCTGGTTTGGTAACGATAAATTGCTGTCGCTCGTATTCATTTCTTGCAACCGCCTGTTTTGGCATTTCATACACATCGATCATATTGTCGCTGAGCCGTATGATAATAACGCGCAGACCAGCCAGCGATGGGATCGAAAAGAGCATATTGAGAATACGAGCCAAATCCAGCAATGTGGATTCGTTCAATAGAATCACGTTCGGCCGATTCTGCACAATGTCATCCAGGAAAGCAAGTTCATCCGTATATTTCGCGTATGCGACCTGCAAATCGGTTCCGATTGTAAGCAGGTATGCGACCCCCTCTTCAAAAATTGATGCCCCAAAAATAAGGATGCGCTGTGTTGAAAGGTCCGAGTGTGGCATGGCAAGCTCGTCTCATTGAATAAATTGGGTTTGAATTTTAAATTAGGATTGTTACATTAATAGTCGTATAAGATTGGAAAAAGTTACTGGTAAGTGACCTTACGCACCCTACGCACCAGATACATAGGCTTTCTGCCTAATTTTTTTGGTTTTACCCAGATATGGCGGTCAAAATAGGCTCGTTTTACGGGTACTGCGTAAGGTGAGCTGGTAAAACAGAAAATCACACCTATACCAGCCAATTGTGGAGTGACGGGTTTGCCAGACATCAGTACCTCCACGCGCATAGATACAGAAAGGCCACCCAACCTGGTGCAAGCGTTGGGTGGCCTCTTTGATCATTGACTATTGCTTTGGTGACTGTGGGGCGGATTAGATTCCGCTCCCACAATCACTCATATTTGAAGGCATCGTCTCTCAGCCAGATATTGTCACTCTGACTTATGGGGCCAGAATAAAGTCTACGATCGTGAAACTGGCAGGATTTCTGTTTCTGAGGGTGATGTTCGTGCCTCCCGACAATGTGATCGTTACCAAAGTGTGCGCGCCTGCTGCGGTTATGGTGACCCTGGTGTTGAAATTAGCGGCGGTGACACCAAGAGCAGACAGGTCAATCAGATCCTGCCCACCGACTGCGTTGGCATCGAAATTATCTATACGGTCAGAGCCAGCGCCAGAGGCGTAGACGAAGATATTGAAACCAGCTCCGCCTCGCAACCTGTCGTTGCCAGCCCCGCCTGTGAGGATGTCGTTGCCACCTGCACCGTTCAAGTCATCATCGCCTCCGTTGCCGAAGATATTGTCTGAGCCTGCTGTGCCCGTGAAGTTGTTGGCCGCGTTCGTGCCGGTGAAGAGATCTCCAACAACAGCGGTTTGTCCCGAGATCACCGTCTCCAAGGTGCCACCCAGATCAGTGAACTTCACTACAACACGCAATCGTCGGTTGACCTGCGCCTGGGCGGGCGTGAAGGTGGAAAGTGTAGCGCCAACAATATTGACGAAAGCGCCACCGCCACCGACGTTGTTTTGCTGCCATTGGAAACTGAAGACTCCCAGGCCATTGGCATCGGTGATTCCAGCAACTCCAGCCGAAACCGGTTGCGCTTCAGTTGGTGTCAGATCGCTAACCACAGGCAGGCCAACAGGTGGGGCGTTCCCTACTGTTCCGGTTCCGCTCAAGGTTATGTTGGAGGGCGATCCCGCGGCGTTATGGTTGATACTGACCGTGGCCGACTTCGCGCCGATTGTGGTGGGTGTGAATACCACGTTGATGGTACAGGAGGCGCCAGGTAACACGGTTCCACAGGTATTCAATGTTACTGTAAACTCTCCCAGATTGGCGCCGCTTAGCGTGAGAGCGGATACAACGAGGCTGGCATTTCCGGTGTTCGTGACCGTGATAACCTGTGTCGCTGAGGTGGATCCAATGATTTGCGACCCAAATGCCAGCGATGCAGACGACACCGATGCCAGCGGAGCCGGTACTGGGGCAGTATCTGCGGAGATCACAGTTTCCAGAGCGCCGTGGTTATCGGTAAAGGATACGACCACTCGCAATGTGGATCCACCCTGCGCTGAGGTGGGCACGAAGGAGGGGCCCGTCTCGCCAGCGATGTCTGTGGTTCCTGCCTGCCACTGGTAGGTGAATGTGACGCCAACCAGGCCATCATCGTCAGCTATTCCGCTGGTATCAACTGTCAGCGGGTCGCCAACTAATGGCGTGTTGCTGCTCAGGATTGGCGCGCCGGTCGGCACATCATTGATATTGATAACCGCAGCGGTCACGTCTCCAATGACTGTTTCAAATGCGCCGAAGTCATCGAAGAAGCTGGCTACTGCCCGCAGTGGGAATCCTACTGCGTTATCCTGCGGGGCGAATGGTGAACCAGCGCCCACATCAACCCAGTTGCCTGATGTGATCTCAGACTGCCAGGTGATGAATAGTGTTCCGACTCCATCAGGGTCGGTGATTGCCGGGGTAACGGTCAACAGTTGATTCTCGGTCGGGGTGAGATCGTTTATTGTCACCGTGCCGGTTGCCAGCGTATTGGTGTGGAATATATCGGTGAGCAAGACTCTGAATGGGAGTAGGCAGAGACCGGTGACAACATCTATTTCGTCACAGAATTCGAGCTGTTCGATATTCCATAGCGTGTCAGTACCATCGTCGCCGCCACCACCGCCACCGCCGCCGCCGCCAACTGCGAGGTCAGTGACCGTGATGCTGCCATCAAGGTTTTGGGTGATTAGGTAATCAGTTTGAGGGCCTGAGAATTTTGCCGTGTCAACATCAAGCCCCGGGCCGGGATTGAGGATTTCGCGAACGGCAACAATGTTGCCAGGGTCAACGAGGCCCGCGAACACTGCATGTTGCAAAGTCATACCTGCAGTGCTTGGACCAAAGGTTCCTGAAATGGCTGCGTGCTCCATGAGATCAGCGCTGCCGATCTCAGTGGCTGGGTTGCTCGGGTCGGTGCGAACACTGAGCCGAACGTTCATGTACTTATCACCATCAAGGATGTCATCTCCGCCGCGACCTTCAATCAGATCGCTGCCGGCGCCGCCGAGCAGGATGTTGCCCTCGCCCCAGACGAAGTCACCGGTAAGCAGACAATATTGCGTCACGGAATTGGTGAGAATTTGATCTATTGGCGTGGTAAGAGGAGGAACCAGCGCATCGAGACCCGCAATACGGTCAAGCCCTGCCTGATCGAGGGCATCGCAGCCGATGAATCCGCCGCCGCCCACTTCGCTTGGAATAAGGCTGTCACCGCGTAGTATGTCGTCGAAGTTCCAGCCGGATAGCGCTTCCATTTCGTTGAAGCGGTCCCGCACTTCGTTTAACGGGGGTGGTCCAGCGAGGAGCAGAAGAGCCAAGTCCGCATCCTGCGGTTGAGGATCTCCGAGGCCAATGGACCAGTCATAGCCGGCAGTGCCGGCGTTCTTTTCAACGCCAGGGCCAGCAACCAGGATATCATCGCCGCCTTCACCGTCATAGTCATCGTCGCCGCCCTGACCGATAAAGATGTCGTGGCCGGGCAGGTTATGATCGTCGAAGAACAGGGTGGAACTGTCGCCAATCAAGAGGTCAGGCTGATCGCCGCCCTCTATCCAGTCATCGCCGCTGTCGCCGAAGACGCCATCGATGCCTTGACCGCCAATGGCGAAGTCGTTACCTTCCCCGGCAAAAATCTCGTTGGCATTGGCGCCGCCATTCATGAAGTCGTTGCCTTCGCCACCCATGAGGATGTCGAGGCCGGGGCCGCCATCAATGGCGTCGTTTCCGGGGCCGCCCTTGGGAACATCGTCACCATTCACATCGGTGATAATGTCGTTGCCTTCGCCGCCGAGAGCGACGTCAGCGCCGTCACCGCCTTCGATGATGTCATTACCTTCTCCGCCCCAGAAAGTGTCGCTGTCATTACCACCGTAGATGCGGTCTACAAATAAGCCAGGAGCGCCGTTATAGACACTCTGCCCGTTGATGCCGACAGGGTCAACAGAGTTGACTGCCCGATAGCGGACCGT
>CXWL01087724.1_pt1 | contig 12033 bp, 11 predicted proteins | sample 590931 | NCBI WGS metagenome assembly CXWL01 (sample SAMEA3498368, study PRJEB10139) | groundwater metagenome | biome: water well; material: biofilm material | place: Germany | collected 2015-04-27
CAGCGAGCCGGTGCAACTGGCCTGGCATGGCTTGCGCAAGCAGTTGTCGTTGTTTGTCACGCCGCAAGGGCGCTGCGTGCTCTTCCAGCAGCACCGGTTGGCGTCATACCTGCAGGCCGGCCTGATGCTGCCGGCGCAGGACGAAGCGCTGACCGTGCGCGCCACACGCAGTGCGCTGGCCAAGCTGGACGTTGACGCCTCGCGGCTGCTGTCCTGAGGCCCGGGCCGCCACACCCTGTCAATGCACGAGGCTTCCATGGTCCGGGGCGGTGCCCCGCGTCTTGAAAGTTAGTGGATGACCCGATCTTCAGCGTCGACGAACAACTCGTCCAGGATCAGTGCATCGGGCTCTTCGCCCAGGCTCCAAAAGACCATCAGCACGATGATCTTGAGGTCTTCCAGATCAATGGTGCCGGTGCCCACGGCCATGGCACGGTCGATGACCATCTCGCGCATGGGCGCGGGCAGCACGCCGGCAGATTCCAAGAATGCGATGAATCCGACTGAGGACTCGTCGAGCACCTCGCGTTCGTGGTCGGTGTAGATGCGCATGCTGCCGGGCACAGGGCTGCCGGTGCAGGCCTCGGCGCTGGTGGCCAGGCCGTCCAGCCACTTTAAGGCGTCCTGGATTTCTTCAGGCTCAAAACCCACCGCAGAGAGCTTGCGCGAGAGCTGTTTGGGCTCCGGGCAGGCGTCTGGCCGCCAGTAGTTTTCGTAGAGGTAGACGAGCACATCGAACATCAAACCACTATACCCGAGGCCTGCTGGCGCCCGCAGTGAGGCCGGGGCAGCGCATGGGCGCAGGGGCGCGGTGTTTGGGCTTGCGCCTCAGGCGGCGTGCCGCCGCTGGAACAGGCCACCTGGCAGGCGCGACACGTGGCCGTCAAGTTCAAGCTCCAGCAGCTTGGCGTTCAGGTCGGCCGCCGGCCAGCCCGTGCGTGCCATCAGGGCGTCGATGGTGACGGGGTCGTGCCCCAGCGCGTCCAGCAGCGGATCGGCGGGCGCTGCGGTGCTGTTGTCCAGCGGCAGGGGTGCCTGGGCGGGGCCGGCCAGCTGCAACTCCTCAAGAATGTCCTGGGCTGACTCCACCAGCTTGGCCCCTTGCTTGAGCAGCGCGTGGCAGCCCTTGGACTGTGGTGAGTGGATGGAGCCCGGCACCGCAAACACCTCGCGCCCGGCCTCCAGCGCCAGGCGGGCGGTGATCAGCGAGCCCGATTGCAGCGCCGCTTCCACCACCAGCGTGCCCAGCGACAGGCCAGCGATGATGCGGTTGCGCAGCGGAAAGTTCTCGGGAAGTGGCGGCGTACCCGGCGCGAATTCGCTGACCACGGCGCCGTGCTCGGCAATGCGGTGCGCCAGGTCTCGGTGGCGAGCCGGGTACACACGGTCCAGCCCCGTGCCCACCACGGCGACGGTGGGCGTGGCGCTGCTCAGCGCGCCCTCGTGCGCCGCTGCGTCTATGCCCAGGGCGAGGCCGGAGATCACCACCAGGCCTTGTTGGCTCAGCGCCGCCGCAAAGGCGCGGGCGTTGTCGCTGCCTTGCACGGTGGGCCGGCGGCTGCCCACCACGGCGACGGCCGAACGCCCCAGCACCGCCATGTGGCCCTGCACATACAGCAGCAGCGGGGGGTCTGCAGTCTGCAGCAGTTGCGCCGGGTAGGCGGGGTCACCCAGCGTCAACACATGGCGGTCGGGGCCGCCGTCCAGCCAGGCACAGGCGGCTTGCAGCCGTTCGGTCAGCAGGGGGGAGCCGTTGGCCAGGGCTTCGGCCACGGCCACACCCACCCATTGACGCAGTGTGGCGGTGGGCGTGGCCAGCACCGCCTGGGGGCTGCCGCAGGCCGCGAGCAAGCGCCTTGCGGTGTCGCGCCCGACACCCGGTGTTTCAAGCAGCCTGAACCAGGCGTCAAACTCGGGTTGGTGGGGCACCAGGATTCAAGCCCGACAAAGTGGCAAGCGCCGGCCGGGGCCGTGCCGGCTTCAGGGCTGGGTGAAGCGGTCGCCCGCGCGCACCGGGTCTTGCACGTTCACGATCAGCGCATAAGACACGCGATCAAACACGCGGAAGACAAACAGCACGCCGTGGCGCTCATCGGGCAGGCGCATGGCGGTTTTCTTGGCGGCCGTGGTGTCGACGGCATCCCTGCCACCGCGCCACAGCGCCAGCACATGGCCGCGTTCCATGCCGTCGCGCTTGCCGCGGTTGATGGACACAACCTGGTTCTGGCCGGCACGCAGGCCGTCGCCGTAGATGGCGACGATGCGGCCGTCTACAGCCTTGTCAGGGGCGTGCGGCAGGTAGGCCAGCAATTCCTGCTGCGGCACGGGCGACAGGCGGTCGCCCACATGGCTTTCAAGCCGCGCGCTTGTGATCTTGAAGGTGTCGGGCACCACCGCCCTGCTGCTGTCGGCGGCCTTGCCGGCACTCACAAACTCGGCCGTGCCGATGTAGCGGCCCTCAAATCCCAGCACCTCGCCGGTGATGGGGTCTTTCAGGGGCTGCAACTGGCGGAATATGCGGAAGTCACGTGCACCGCCCAGGTCGCCACGCACATAAGCGGCTTCGCCACGGGACATCATCACGCGGCCTTCTTGCGCGGCCACGATGCGCGGAGCGGTGTCCAGTGCGTCGCTGTCAAAGACGGCGGCTTCAGTAAGGAACGGGCCGATCAGGTGCACCGGAATGGCAGCAATGGCGCCGTTGTCGAGCAACTCGCCACGCACACGCGGCGACAGCCGCACGGTGTTGTTGGGCACGCCCTGGCTACCACCCATGCGCAGGGTGGCGCGGCCGTCTTTCTTTTCCAGCACCAGCACCTGGCCCGGGTAGATGAGGTGCGGGTTGCGGATCTGCTGCAGGTTCATGCCCCACAGTTCTGGCCAGCGCCAGGCGCTCTTCAGGAACAGCGAGGAGATGCCCCACAGCGTGTCGCCCGGCTGCACGGTGTGCGAATCAGGTGCGTTGGGCGCCAAGTCAGACAGTGCCACGCCGGCCTGCGCCACGCGGTTGGCGGTGTCGCGCCACTCGGGCTTGACGGGCAGGGCGCTGGTTTGCGCCAGCGCAGAGCCCGCGAATCCAAAGGCCGCGGTGCAGGCGGCCGCCAGCGCCAAGGCTGCACGGGCGGCTGGGCAGCGGCAACGTTCACTCAAGCTCATCACGCATCGGTCTCCGGGCGGCGAGGCGGGCAATGCCAAAATGCCTTGCGGCATGTGGGGATCGGCTCCCGGGCCTGAAAGTGGCCGGGGACTGCAGCGACAATGCTCATATGGTTTCACAGATTCTGCCCGTAAACCCTTGATGCCGCAAACAAAGTGATGGCAGGCCTGTGTCAATGTGCAGGCCGTCACGGCGCCTCAGTTGCGCCTCATCCACAGCTGTTGCCACCTGTTTCGCGGCAGCGATTTTCAAAAACCCTTCTCTTGGTTTCCGGCCATGGCCTTGCTCCCCATTCTGCGTTTTCCTGACCCCCGGTTGCATACCGTGGCCCGCCCCGTGGCGGCGGTGGACCCGCGCGTTCGCCAGCTCGTGGACGACATGCTGCAAACCATGTACGAGGCCGAGGGGGTGGGCCTGGCGGCTACGCAGGTGGACGCTCACCTGCGTGTGGTTGTCATGGACACCTCTGAACAGCACGACCAGCCGGTGGTGCTGATCAACCCCGAGATCGTGCGCCGCAGCGCAGAAATGGCGCTCAACGAAGAAGGCTGCTTGTCGGTGCCGCAGACCTACGATCTGGTCGAGCGCCACGCCCGGGTCACGGTGGCGGCGCTCGGCCGCGACGGCCAGCCCTTTGAGCTAGAGGCTGAAGGCCTGGCCGCCGTGTGTGTGCAGCATGAGCTGGACCACCTGATGGGCCGCGTCTTTGTGGAATACCTCAGCCCGCTCAAGCGCGACCGCATCCGCACCAAGATGCTGAAGAAGACGCGTGACGAGCAACGTGGCAAGTAGCATGGCCGAAGTCCGGCTTCCGAGCCCCCCGACGCCGAGTTGCCAATGAAGATCGCCTTTGCCGGCACCCCCGAGTTCGCTCGCGACGCGCTGCAAGCGCTGCATGCAGCCGGCCACGAGGTGGTGCTGGTGCTGACCCAGCCCGACCGTCCTGCCGGCCGGGGCATGAAGCTGCAGGCATCGCCCGTCAAGCAACTGGCCCTCGACCTGAGCCTGCCGCTGGCCCAGCCGCGCAGCCTGCGCCTGGATGGCAAGTACCCCGACGAAGCCGTGCAAGCCCAGGCCGCGCTGCAGGCCGCCATGCCCGATGTGATGGTGGTGGCGGCCTACGGGCTCATCCTGCCAAGCTGGGTGCTGGCACTGCCGCGCCACGGCTGTTTAAACATCCACGGCTCGGTGCTGCCGCGCTGGCGCGGCGCCGCGCCCATCCACCGCGCCATCGAAGCTGGCGACACCGAGACCGGCATCACCATCATGCAAATGGACGCTGGCCTGGACACGGGCGACATGCTGCTGGTGGTGCACACGCCCATCCATGCCGACGACACCACGGGCACGCTGCACGAGCGCCTGGCGGCACTGGGCGGCAAGCTCATCGTGCAGGCCCTGGACGACCTGTTGCAGGGCCGCTTGCACTCCGTGGCGCAAGACAACGCCCTGGCGACCTACGCCCACAAGATCGCCAAGACCGAGTCGGTGATGGACTGGCAGCAACCCGCCACCGCGCTGGCCTGCCGGCTGCGAGCCTTCGACCCGTTGCCAGGGGGTAGCACCGAGCTGGCGGGCCGGCCGCTCAAGCTGTGGCGGGCGCAGGCGGTGCCGGGCACNNAACCCGGCCAGCTGCTGCCGGCCGGCGGGGGCCGCCTGGTGGTGGCCTGCGGCCAAGGCGCGCTTGAGTTGCTGGAAGTACAAGTGCCCGGCGGCCGGCGCATCACGGCGCGCGAGTTTCTGCACCGCCACCCCTGGTAGTCGGCTCAAGCACAGCGCCGGCCTGGCCGATAACAAGGCCGTGAGTCCCATCCACCCTCTGTCGCTCCTGCGCCGTGCGTTCACCGGCTTGCTGGCCAGTGCCTGCATGCTGCTGGTGGGCTGTGACCAGCTGGGCATTGAATCCGCCACCGCCGTGGCGGCGCGCAAGGAAGCCGAAGGCAAGGCCATAGGCGCCGGTTGCCGGCATGCAGCGCGCTCGGTTGAGCAGTGCTACGGCGGCAACAAGCGCGCCGACAAGGCCGCGATATTTGCCGGCTGGAAGGAAATGAACGACTACATGCGCGAGAACAAGATCGAAGCCGTTCCTCCTGCGCCCGAAACAACCGTGGCGGCTGCGGCTGATGCTGCTGCGGAGGATGCGGCTGACGGCAAAGCCGGTGACAAGCCTGCCGACAAGCCGGCGGGCAAGCCTGCCGCCAAACCCGCTGCCAAGGCTGCTGCCAAGCACTGAGGCGGGACACAAGGGCGTTGAAGCGGCCTTGCCAGCCGCCTGAGGAGCCTGCGGCAGCTTTGCCGCCAAGTGCATCTCATCGCCGCAGGCTGCATTGCATCGCGCGCATCTCGCGGCAGCCCGCAAGCTTGGGCACAGTCGGGGTCTACCTACACGCAGGAGAGCCCCATGCTGAAGATGTCCATCCGCGCCGCGCTTGTGGTGCCCACGCTGCTGTGCCTGGCCTGGTTGCCGCTGGCTGGACACGCTGCCGACGCAAAGGGCTCGGGCAAGCCGGCCACCGAGACCCGCAGCTTGCCCGAGTTCCAGGCCATCACGTTGAGCGACTCCATGGACCTGGAGGTGCGACAGGGCGCGCAGCAATCGGTGCAGGTCACCACTGACGACAACTTGCTCAGCCGGCTTGAAACGGTGGTGGAAGGCACGGGCGGTGCGGCCACGCTCAAGGTGCGCTGGCAGCGCAGCCAAGGCTGGAATTTGGGCTGGAGCACACGCTCGACCGTGAAGGTGGTGGTGGTGGTGCCCAGGCTCACGGCGCTGGCGGCCGAAGGCTCGGGTGACATCCGGCTCGAAGCCTTCACCACGCCGGTTCTCAAGCTGTCCTTGTCGGGATCGGGCGATGCACGCCTGAACGGATTGAGCACCGAAGACCTGGGCATCAGCATCTCTGGAAGCGGCGACGTGGGCGGCAGCGGCACCGCCACCAAACTCAAGATCAGCATTGCCGGCAGTGGCGACGTGCGCCTGGCCGAGATGCGCGCTGACGAGGTGCGCGTGAGCATCGCCGGCTCGGGCGACGCCGCCGTCCACGCGCAGAAGTCGCTGACCGTGAGCATTGCCGGCAGTGGCGACGTGAGCTACTCCGGCGACGCCGCAGTCAAGAGCACCGTGGCCGGCAGCGGCAGCGTCACCANNAGCGTCACCAAGCGCTAAGCGGCTAAGCGCGCACCAGGCCCGAGCAGCAGCGCGGGTGCGCAGGAGCGCCGCCAGGGCAGCCGCGACAATATGCCGGTGACTGCCCCGCCAACCGCCCGACTGTGGCAACACCCCGAATTTGCTCGCGGCTCGCGCGAGATGCTGGGCACCGCCATCGGCATCGCGGCATGGGGCCTGATCACTGGTGTGGCCATGGGCAAGAGTGGCTTGCCGCTGCCAATGATGGCCTTCATGTCGCTGGTGGTGTTTGCCGGCAGCGCGCAACTGGCCGTGCTGCCGCTCATGGCCAGCGGTGCGCCGGCCTGGGTGGTGTGGGCCACGGCCCTGTGCGTGAACCTGCGCTTCATGGTCTTCAGCGCGCAGTGGCGGCCCTATTTCGTTGGCCACCCTTTGGGGATGCGGTTGCGGCTGGCCTACTTCACGGCTGACCTGAATTACGTGATGTTCATGCGGCGCTTTCCAGTGCCCAAACCCGCGCCCGAACACCTGCCGTATTTCTGGGGCGGCGCCTGCACCAACTGGGTGGCGTGGCAACTGCCGTCGCTGGTGGGCATCTTTGCGGCTGACGCCGTGCCTGTGCATTGGGGCATAGGTTTTGCTGGCACGCTTGCCTTGCTGGGGCTGGCGCTTTCGCTGCTGTCTGACCGTGCCACCGGCGTGGCCGGCGCGGTGGCGGGCTGCGCGGCGGTGGCGGCCTATGCCTTGCCCTTCAAGCTCAACATCGTGGTGGCCATCGCGGCGGCAGTGGCCATGGGCCTGCTGATGGACCACAGCGTGCCCCGATCTGCAGTGCAGCCGGTGGACGACCGCACCTGATGGGCACGTTTGAAGGCGTGATCGCCATCCTCGGTTTGCTGGTTCTGACGGTCACCACGCGGGGTTTCTTTTTCCTCAGCCAGCGCGAGCTGCCGTTCCCGGCCTGGCTGCGGCAGGGCCTGCGCTACGCGCCGCTGGCCGCACTGGCCGCAGTGGTGGTGCCCGAGATCGTGATGCAGCAAGGCCAGGTCATCGGCACCTGGCACGACGCGCGCCTGTACGCCGCAAGCGTTGGCGGCCTGTACTTCTGGTGGCGGCGCGGCATCCTGGGCACCATCCTCACAGGCATGGCAGTGCTGCTGCCGCTGCGCCTGGGCCTGGGCTGGTGATCTGTCTTCAGATCCTTAGAATAAGCGACCACTTATAGATTTGGAATTGCGCCATGAATGTGCTCCGCCTCGCCGACCTGATCGCCCAAGGCCGCGTGGCCGGCAAGCGGGTGTTCATCCGTGCCGACCTCAACGTGCCGCAAGATGACAGTGGCCACATCACCGAAGACACCCGCATCCGCGCCAGTGTGCCGGCCATCCGCATGGCGCTGGACGCTGGCGCGGCCGTCATGGTCACGTCCCACCTGGGCCGCCCCACTGAAGGCGAATTCAAGCCCGAAGACAGCCTGGCCCCGGTGGCTGTGCGCCTGGCCGAACTGCTGGGCCGCCCCGTGCCGCTGGTCAGCAATTGGGTGGACGGCGTAGAGGTGGCGCCCGGCCAGGTGGTGTTGCTGGAGAACTGCCGCGTCAACAAGGGCGAAAAGAAGAACAACGAAGCGCTGGCGCGCAAGATGGCCGCGCTGTGCGACATCTTTGTGCACGACGCCTTCGGCACCGCGCACCGCGCCGAAGCCAGCACCTACGGCATCGCCGAATACGCCCCCGTGGCCTGCGCCGGCCCGCTGCTGGCGGCCGAGATCGATGCCGTCACCAAGGCCCTGGCGCACCCCAAGCGGCCGCTGGTGGCCATTGTGGCGGGCAGCAAGGTCAGCACCAAGCTCACCATCCTGAAGGCGCTGGCCAGCAAGGTGGACGGGCTCATCGTGGGCGGTGGCATTGCCAACACCTTCATGCTGGCCGAAGGCCTGGCCATCGGCAAGAGCCTGGCCGAACCCGACCTGCTGGACGCCGCCAAGGCGGTAATCGCGGCCATGAAGGCACGCGGTGCGGCGGTGCCCATCCCGGTGGACGTCGTGGTGGCCAAGGCCTTCAAGGCCGACGCCGAAGCCACTGTCAAGGCCGCCACGGATGTGGCCGAAGACGACTTGATCCTGGACATCGGCCCCAAGACGGCGGCCATCCTGGCGGCGCAGATCATGGCCGCAGGCACCGTGGTGTGGAACGGCCCCGTGGGTGTGTTTGAGTTTGACGCCTTCTCGCACGGCACCGAGGCCATCGCGCGCGCCATTGCAGCGAGCCCGGCCTTCAGCATTGCGGGCGGTGGCGACACGTTGGCCGCGATTGCCAAGTACGGCATCGAGAAAGACGTGGGCTATATCTCCACCGGCGGCGGTGCCTTCCTGGAAGTGCTGGAAGGCAAGACGCTGCCGGCGTTTGAGATCCTGAGCCGGCGCGCTGCGGGCTGAAGGCCTGACCTCTTGCATGGGGATGGGCTGTGCCTGTCCCGCCACCCCGGCCCGCCACCGCGCAGCCGGAGTGTTTGTCGGCCGTCAAAGGTGATGCGACTGCAGCAGTGGCTTTGGCAGCCCCAACCGCGCTACGCTAGCCGACCCCCCGAGCACAACATCAGGAGATCGCCCGTGACCAAGCCCCTATCGGACGCCGAAGCCGCCCTGCGCGAAGCTGCGCTGGAATACCACCGTGCCCCCACGCGCGGCAAGATCTCGGTCACGCCGACCAAGCCGCTGAGCAACCAGCGCGACCTGAGCCTGGCGTATTCACCGGGCGTGGCCTATGCGTGCCTGGCGATACAGCAAGACCCGTCGCTGGCCGCTGAGTACACGAGCCGCGGCAACCTGGTGGCCGTGGTCACCAACGGCACGGCGGTGCTGGGCCTGGGCGATATCGGCCCGCTGGCGGGCAAGCCAGTGATGGAAGGCAAGGGATGCCTGTTCAAGAAGTTTGCCGGCATCGACGTGTTTGACATCGAACTGGCCGAGCGTGACCCCGACAAGCTCATCGACATCATCGCCGCGCTGGAGCCCACGCTGGGCGGTGTGAACCTGGAAGACATCAAGGCGCCCGAATGCTTCTACATCGAGAAGAAGCTGCGCGAGCGCATGAACATCCCCGTCTTCCATGACGACCAGCATGGCACCGCCATCATCAGCTCGGCCGCACTGCTCAACGGGCTTGAACTGGTGGGCAAGAACATCGGTGACGTGAAGCTGGCGGTGTCGGGCGCAGGTGCTGCCGCCATTGCCTGCCTGGACGTGATGGTGGGCCTGGGCGTGAAGCGCGAAAACGTCTTCGTCTGCGACAGCAAGGGCGTGATCCAGCACGAGCGCAGCGATGTGTGCGCGGGCAAGCTCGACGAGTCCAAACATCGCTACTGCCAGCGCACTGACGCCCGCACGCTGGCCGACGTGGTGAAGGACGCGGATGTGTTCCTGGGCTGCAGCGCCGCCGGTGTGCTGAGCGCCGAAATGGTGCTGACCATGGGCCCCAAGCCCATCATCCTGGCGCTGGCCAACCCCGAACCCGAGATTCGGCCCGAGCTGGCCAAGGCCGCGCGGCCCGACTGCATCATTGCCACCGGGCGCAGCGACTACCCCAATCAGGTCAACAACGTCCTGTGTTTCCCCTACATCTTCCGGGGTGCGCTGGACTGCGGCGCCACCAAGATCACCGAAGCCATGAAGCTGGCCTGCGTGCGCGAGATCGCCGCCCTGGCCAAGGCCGAGGCCAGTGACGAAGTGGCCGCCGCTTATCAGGGCAAAGAACTGAAGTTCGGGCCCGAATACATCATTCCCACGCCGTTTGACGTGCGGCTGATTCTGCGCATTGCGCCAGCTGTGGCCAAAGCGGCGGCCGAGTCGGGCGTGGCCATGCGGCCCATTGCCGACCTGGACGCCTACCGCCAAAGCCTGGGCCGCTTTGTCTACCAGACCGGCATGTTCATGCGCCCGGTGTTTGCCGCCGCCAAGGCTGCGTTTGCCAAAGGCATGGCGCGCGTGGTGTACGCCGAAGGCGAAGACGAGCGCGTGCTGCGCGCCGTGCAGGTGGTGCTGGACGAGGGCATGGCCAAGCCCATCCTCGTGGGCCGGCCCGAAGTGGTGAAGATGCGCCTGGAGCGTGCCGGCCTGAAGCTGCAGATCGGGCGCGACTTTGACTTGTGCGACCCCGAGAACGACCCGCGCTTCCGCGAATACTGGGAGCTGTACCGCAGCCTGCTGGCGCGCGAGGGTGTCACGCCGGACGTGGCCAAGGCGGCGGTGCGGCGCTCCAACACGCTCATCGCGTCGCTCATGCTGCGCCGGGGCGAGGCCGACGCACTGATCTGCGGCCTGGTGGGCCGCTACGACAGCCACCTGGAGCACATCCAGCACGTCATCGGCCGCAAAGCGGGCGTGCGCACCATGGCGGCCATGAACGCGCTGATGCTGGAGCAGCACACGCTCTTTATTGCCGACACCTTTGTCAACGAAGTGCCCAGCGCCGAAGAGCTGGCCGACATTGCGCAATTGGCCGCCGCCGAGGTGCAGCGCTTTGGCATGCCGCCCAAGGTGGCCTTCCTGTCGCACTCGATCTTCGGCTCGTCGTCGCGCTCCTCGGCGCAGCGCATGCGGGCCGCGCACGCGCTCTTCCGCGCCCAGGCGCCCGAGATCGAATGCGATGGCGAGATGCATGGCGATGCCGCGCTCAGCGAACCCGTGCGCCGCGGTTACCTGCCCGAAACCACGCTCACCGGCAGCGCCAACCTGCTGGTGCTGCCCAACCTGGACGCAGCCAACATCCTGTTCAACGTGCTCAAGATGACGGGCGGCCACGGTGTCACGGTAGGCCCCATCCTGCTCGGCGCGGCCAAGCCGGCGCACATCCTCACCCCCAGCGCCACGGTGCGGCGCATCGTCAACATGACAGCGGTGGCAGTGGCCGATGCGGCGGCCGTAACCATGTCGTAATTCGGTGGGTGCGCGTGGCGCCCATAATTCGCGCCGCCTGACCCACTGGAGTTTGCCCATGACCCGCGCCACCAAGATCGTTGCCACCCTCGGCCCAGCTTCAAGCGACCCCGAGGTGCTGGAACGCTTGATCCGCGCCGGTGTGGACGTGATGCGGCTCAACTTCAGCCACGGCAAGGCGCAGGACCACATTGACCGCGCCCACCTGGTGCGCAGCATTGCGGCCAAGGTGGGCAAGCCGGTGGCGCTGATGGCCGACCTGCAGGGCCCCAAGATCCGCGTCGGCAAGTTTGTGGACGGCAAGGTGATGTTGGTGCCGGGCGAGCCCTTTGTGCTGGACGCCGGGCGTACCGAGCCGGGTGACATTGGCGGTGTGGGCCTGGACTACAAGGAACTGCCGCGTGATGTGCGCCCCGGTGACGTGCTGTTGCTCAACGACGGCGTCATCAAGCTCACGGTGGAATCTGTGCGTGGCGACGAAGTGCACACGCGCGTGGTGCTGGGCGGTGAGCTGTCCAACAACAAGGGCATCAACAAGGCCGGAGGCGGCCTCACGGCGCCGGCGCTCACGGCCAAGGACATGGAAGACATCAAGACGGCTGCGTCCTTCCAGTGTGAATATCTGGCGGTGAGCTTCCCGAAAAACGCCACTGACATGGAAATGGCGCGCCAATTGGCCAACGTGGCCGGCGAGGCCACACGCCACCGCCCGTGCATGATTGCCAAGATCGAGCGCAGTGAAGCCATCCCGCAGCTGGAGCACATCCTGCGCGCCAGCGACGGCATCATGGTGGCGCGCGGTGACCTGGCCGTGGA
>CXWL01014184.1_pt1 | contig 12032 bp, 10 predicted proteins | sample 590931 | NCBI WGS metagenome assembly CXWL01 (sample SAMEA3498368, study PRJEB10139) | groundwater metagenome | biome: water well; material: biofilm material | place: Germany | collected 2015-04-27
CACCCGCGCCGTCGTGGTGGTGCACCTGTACGGGAGGCCGGCAACGCTCCCCGACGTCGACCTGCCGATCATCGAGGATGCGGCGCAGGCCCATGGCGCCGTGCGCGTCGAACCTCGGTCGGCGGCGGTCTGCTACAGCTTCTATCCCACGAAGAACCTGGGCGGGATCGGCGACGGCGGCGCGGTGGTCACACATCGGCCCGAGCTCGCCGAGCGGGTTCGACGCCTCCGCGTGCACGGCATGTCCGACCAGTACGTTCACGAGTCGATCGCCCAGAACTTCCGCATGTCGGAGCTGGAGGCGGCGTGGCTCCGCCTCGGTCTCGACCACCTCCACGACTGGAACGACCGACGCCGCTCGATCGCGGCTCGATACCGGGCAGCAGCGCCGGCACTTCGGTGGCAGCTCCCTCACCCGGATCACGTCCACCACCTGTGCGTCGCCCGGTTCAACGACCGCACCGAGGCCCGCAACCGCCTGGCTGCGTTGGGCGTCGCCACCGCCGTCCACTACCCCTTGGCAATCACCGAGCAGCCCGCATACCTCCACTTCCGGCGCGCTCCGTGCCCGCAGAGCGAGGGGTGGGCCGCCGAATGCGTGAGCGTGCCGTGCTTCCCGCAACTCACCGACCCCGAGGTCGAGCGGGTCGAGTCGGCGCTCGACCAGCTTCAGCACGCCGGGCTCACGGACGGATCATGACCGGTCTGGCCATTTCGGCGATGTTCCCCTGCTACAACGACCAGTCCACGATCGGGGGCCTGATCGACGACGTGTTCGCCGCGTTGTCGCCGTTGGTTGCCGAGCTCGAGGTCATCGTGGTGAACGATGGTTCATCCGACGACTCCCGGCAGCTGCTCGACAGCCTCGCGCTCGACCGTCCATGGCTCCGCCCGATCCATCACGATCGCAACCGCGGCTACGGCGGCGCACTCATCACCGGGTTCACCGCCGCCCGATTCGACTGGATCTTCTACACCGACGGCGACGCACAGTACGACGCGAAAGAGGCCGCTCTGCTGGTGCCGTTGGCGACCGATGACGTCGATGTCGTGCAGGGTTACAAGCTCGGCCGCGGTGATCCCCTGTATCGCAAGGTGATCGGGAGGGTGTACCACCACACCGTGAAGCTGCTGTTCCGCCTTCCGGTGCGCGACACCGACTGCGACTTCCGGCTCTTCCGCCGCCAGTTGATCGTCGATCGGCCGCTCTCGTCGACGAGTGGGGTGATCTGCGTCGAGATGATGCGCAGCTTCTCCGAGCGCGGCGCCCGGTTCGTGCAAACACCCGTTCATCACTACTTCCGGCCCGCGGGTCGATCTCAGTTCTTCCGACTTCCGGCGATCGCCCACAGCGCGGGCCAACTCGCCGGCCTGTGGTTCCGAATGGTGGTGCGCCGTGCGCGATGAGGACTTCGAGCAGCTCCACCACTTGGAAGACACGTACTGGTGGTTCGTCGGGATGCGCGATGTGCAGGCCTCTCTCTTCGATCCCGTGGTCGAGTCGGCACGCCCGTTCCTGCGGCCGGCTCNNCTCACCTGGTTGCGACGGTACGGCGCCGATGCCACCGTCGGTGGCCTCGATGTGGTCGAGCACGCCTTGCGCTTCTGTCGCACGAGAGGCGAGCACAAGGTCGTACTGGCATCGGCCACAGACCTGCCGTACCCGGACGAGAGCTGCGACATCGCCTGCAGCTTCGATGTGCTGGTCCAGATCCCTGGTGACGGCGGCGACGAGCGGGCACTGGCCGAGATGTACCGCGTGCTGCGGCCGGGCGGAGTCGCGTTCGTACGTGGGGCAGCGTACGAGTGGATGCGCAGTGGGCACGACGAGGCCTTGCACACCCAGCGCCGGTACAGCCTGCACCAGCTGTCCGAGCGATCCCGGCGGGCAGGCTTCGAGGTCGTTCGGGCGACCTACGCGAACACCGTCTTGTTCCCGGTCGCCGCGGTTCGACGGCTCGTGCTGATGCGGGTCGGCGTCGCCTCCGCCGNNGGCGACGAACCTGGCGACGCAGATCGAGCGCCGCGCCAGCAAGATGTGGGCCTGGACGTGCACCGACCTTGCGGCCGCGTGGGGCTTCCGGGTCGCGCTGGCCGTCACCGCTCCGGTCATGTTCATCGTCGGCCGTCACCAGTGGTTCATCCGCGACGACTGGGCGTTCATCGTCACCCGCACTCAGATCCGTCACGACTTCGGCTGGCACGAGTGGCTCCTGCTTCCCACCGCAGGCCACTGGATGACCGCACCACTGCTGCTCTTCGGCGCGCTCGACAACGTGTTCGGCATCGACTCGTACTGGCCCTTCCTGGCGTTGAACATGCTCATCCACGTGTGCATCGTCCTCGCCGTCCGCGTGTTGTGCCGCCGGGCGGGAGTGCATCCGTGGACGTCCACCCTCGTGGGCGCTGGCCTGCTCGTGTTCGGGGCCGGATGGGAGAACATCGTGTTCGCGGTACAGATCACATACGGGCTCTCACTGCTGGCCTTCCTGCTGCAGTTCATCCTCGTCGACCACGACGGGCCTGTTGATCGACGCGACGTCGCCGGGTCGGTCATCGCCGTGATCGGCGCGATGTCATCGGGGTTCGGCGGGATCGTCCTCGGCGGAATCGCCATCTTCCTCCTTCTCCGACGTCGGTGGGTGGCCCTGGCGGTGGCCACGGTTCCGTCGGCGCTCGCCCAGGCATGGTGGTGGGCGGCATGGGGTGGCCGCTCGCCCGAGGAGTCGACGGGCGGCTCGATCGCCCAGGTTCCCGCCTACGCCGTTCGCGGCGTGGTCGCTACCTTCGAGAGCCTCGCCGGGGTTGGCGCGCTCGGTGGCATCGCCGCGGCCGCCGCGCTCGGCGTCGCCCTCTGGCGCGGTCCCGGCTGGCGGGTGCAGAGCCAGCTCCTCACCCTCTGGGCGACGGCCGCGGCGATGTACATCGGCCTGGGCACTCAAAGGGTCGGTCTAGGAATAGAGAACGCGGCAACCTCGCGCTACCAGTACATGGGGGCGATGCTGCTCGCCCCGATGTTCGCGCTCGCCGTCGACCAACTTCGCCGGATCTCGCCCGAGGCGGGGTGGGTCGGACGGGCTGTGCTGGCGGTCGCTGTGGTGTTGAGCCTCGGCACGCTGCGCACCAGCAGCGCCGCCTGGGCGATCCGGTCGACCGACGAACGTCGCACGCTCGAGCTGATCGCCGGCTCCGGGCTGGCGGGCGAGGCCGACCCGGACCACCAACCGATTCCGTTCAGCCCCGACGTGCGCGTCTCGACCATCGCAACGCTGGTCGAGCGCGACGCGATCGAGCCGCGCCCACCATCGACGCCGGCCGAAGTGGCGCTGGTGCGCGAAGCGCTCGGGCTCACTCCCTGATCGATGTTCCCATAGCCTGGTTCCATGCCCGCGTTCGCATTCACGGAACTGCTCCCCCTCGGTCCCGACACCACCCCGTATCGGCTGGTGAGCACCGAAGGCGTGACGTCGGTCGACACCCCGCTCGGCACGTTCCTGCGGGTCGATCCGGCGGCGCTCACACTGCTCACCCGTGAAGCGATGCGCGACATCGCCCACTTCCTGCGACCGGGTCACCTGCAACAGCTCCGCAGCATCCTCGACGATCCCGAGGCCAGCGACAACGACCGCTTCGTAGCCCTCGACCTGATCAAGAACGCCAACATCTCCGCCGGCGGCGTGCTACCGATGTGTCAAGACACGGGCACCGCGATCGTGAAGGCCAAGAAGGGTCAACTCGTGTTCACCGCCAACCCCTCCCACATCGGTGGCCCGGTCGGCGGCGACGAGGAAGCGATCGCCCGCGGCGTGTACGACACGTTCCTCACCTCGAACCTGCGCTACAGCCAGATGGCGCCACTTTCGATGTACGACGAGAAGAACACCGGCAACAACTTGCCGGCCGAGATCAAGATCTCGGCGATCGACGGCGACGTCTACAAGTTCTTGTTCATGGCCAAAGGGGGTGGCAGCGCCAACAAGAGCTACCTGTTCCAGGAGAGCAAGGCGCTGCTCAACGAAAAGGCGCTGCTGCCGTGGCTGTTCGAGAGGATGAAGGCGCTCGGCACGGCGGCCTGCCCGCCCTACCACCTCGCCGTGGTCATCGGCGGCACGTCGGCCGAGTACGCGGTCGAGACGGCCAAGCTGGCCAGCACCCGATACCTCGACAGCCTGCCAACCTCGGGCTCGCTGCTCGGCCATGGCTTCCGCGACGTCGAGCTCGAGGCCAAGGTGCTGGCGCTCAGCCAGCAGACGGGCATCGGCGCCCAGTTCGGCGGCAAGTACTTCTGCCACGACGTGCGCATCATCCGCCTGCCCCGCCACGGAGCGAGCTGCCCGGTTGGCATGGCAGTGAGCTGCAGCGCCGACCGTCAGGCCCTGGGCAAGATCACCCGTGAGGGGATCTTCCTCGAGCAGCTCGAGACCGACCCGGCACGTTTCCTCCCCGACGTCGAGCACGGCCACCTCGACCCGCACGGCGATGGCTCCTCGAACGGCGCCGTGCAGATCGACCTCACCCGGCCGATGAGCGAGATCCGCGAGACGTTGAGCAGGTACCCGGTGAAGACCCGCGTCATGCTCACCGGCCCGATGGTGGTTGCCCGCGACATCGCCCACGCGAAGCTGAAGGAACGCCTCGACGCCGGCAACGGCCTGCCCCAGTACATGAAAGACCACTGCGTGTACTACGCCGGGCCGGCCAAGACCCCAGCGGGCATGGCCAGCGGGTCGTTCGGCCCGACGACAGCTGGCCGGATGGACAGCTACGTCGACCAGTTCCAGGCCGCAGGTGGCAGTTTCGTGATGCTCGCCAAGGGCAACCGCTCACGCCAGGTCACCGACGCGTGCAAGAAGCACGGAGGGTTCTACCTCGGCTCGATCGGCGGCCCGGCCGCTCGACTCGCGCAGGACTGCATCACCAAGGTCGACGTGCTCGAATACGCGGAGCTCGGCATGGAAGCAGTGTGGAAGATCGAGGTGCACGACTTCCCTGCGTTCATAGTCGTCGACGACAAGGGCAACGACTTCTTCGATCTCGTCGACCGCCCGTTCCCCGTGCCCGGGGCCGACCCCGCCGCCACCCCCGTGTCGCTGCACGATCGCCAGACAGGGCCTGCCGCCAGGCGTAGCCCAGAGGTGGGGTGAACCCCGCGTTCGGCCCGAGCCGTCAGGCGCCCGAGTTCGCTGTGTCATGCTTCGTGACATGCACGACGGCATCGAGCGCGGCATCGGCCGACCGGCGGGCCGGCGCGTTCGTCTCGCGGCGGCGAGCGTGCTCGCCGGCGTGCTGGCGTCGTGTGGAGGATCGAGCGACCTGGTCGACAGCCTGCGTTCCTCCTCGAACCCGACGACGCCGGCGACCGTGACCGAGACGAACGTGACAACCGAGGCGGTGCCTGGCGCCACCGATGCTCCACCCGCGTCGACGGCTGGCGAGCCACCGGCGACGACGGCCACCGTCGAGGAACCGCTGATCCGGTTCACCCCGCAGACCTTCAACGATCCGGCGGCCAACGGCGTCGATGCCTTCTCCGTGCTGGTACCGGAGGGTTGGCAGGCCTCTGGCAGCGTGCAATGGCTGCCCTACTGGAGCCGGCTGGCATTCGTGCAGACACGGGTCGCCGACCCCGTCACCGGGATCACCATCGACTACCTGCCGATCCAGGACTTCCTCTGGTTCCCGGCGCCTGCCGGGTTCGAGGTGCCGATCGGCGGCAACTACCAGGGCAAGGCCTACGTCGCGCCGATCACCGATCCGGCAGTGTTCGTGCGCGAGTTCTGGATGCCCAACGATCTCTCCAACCTGCAGAACGCGCAACTCGTCTCGATCGTGGAGGTGCCGCAGGTCGCCGCCGAGTTCGTCACCCAGTTCGGCGGTCCGGCCGAAGCAGCCGCCTACCGGCTGCGCTACGAGTACGAGCAGGACGGCCAGGTGTGGGAACAGGACGTCTCGTTCGCGCTGCTGTTCGCGGGCTCGGCCGACCTCACTTCCTGGTTCGTGAACTTCGCCTACACGGTCCGCGCCCCGAAGGGGGAGATCGATCGCAACGCAAGTGTCATCTCCACGGTGCTGGCCAGCCGAATCACGACAACGGAGTGGGAGGCGACCCGCACCCTGGTTGGGCAGCTCTTCTACCAGGGGCTGCAACAGCAGATGGCCGACACGGTTCGGTTCGGTGAGCTGCTCGCCCAGTACCGGGCCGAGAGCATCGCCCTGCAGCAGCAGGTCACCGACGACCGCCTGGCCTCGCAGGACCGCCAAGCGGAGGTGTTCCGCGAGACCCTCGGTGGCGTCGAGACCTACAACGACCCGGTGAACGGTGGCCTGGTGCAGCTACCGCTCGGGTGGAACACGTACTGGGTCAACGAGCAAGGCGAGTACCTGGCCGTCGACCAACCGGGGTTCGATCCGAACACCCTCAACGACGGCACATGGCAGCAGCTCGAGGTGCAGCCCCACTAGATGGGACGGGCGTCGAATTCGACGGTGCTGACAAAGCGATCGGGCGGCCGAATCCGGAACGTCGACGCAGTGACCTCGATCTGGTTGATCCGGTCGATGCGGAACGATCGGACGTCGTCGCGGAGTTGATCCCAGGCGAGGACGTACCAAACCGGGGTGCTGTAGTACAGGTAGTGGGGTTCGATGAGACGCGATGACCAAGCCCCGGTCTGGTCGGTGTAGCGGATCTTCGCGATCCGCTGGCTGGTGAAGGCCTCGAGCAGCGGGCGGGTGGTCGCCGGATGGGTCGGGCGAAGATGCTCCACCACGTTCGGCGATGCCGGACGTCCGATCAGGACGCGGCGCCGCAAGCTGCGGATCTTTGCCGCCTGTGACGGAGCGAAGGCCTGCGCGACCTTGCGTTCGACCGACCGGATGTCGTCGAGGAGCAGTGGCGATCGGGTCTGCTGGGCGATGGCGAGGCTGAGCAGCAGCCCCATCGCTTCGTGCTCGTTCAGATGAACCCGCCCGAGCGACCAGCCTCGTTCGAGGAACACCCCGCCGCCACGTCCGGCGAGCCCGCCCACGGGCACGCCGAGGTTGCGGAGCAACGCCAGGTCGCGGTGCAACGTACGCAGGCTGACTCCGAGATCGTCGGCGAGATCGGCCGCCGTGGTGTACTCGCGCTCCGCGAGCAGCAGCTTGAGTGCCTCGAGTCGAGCGACTCGGCCATGACCGTTGCCCGTGCCATGAGTTTCGTTCATCGCCGAACAATCATGCCAGATACTGACATGATTCTCCCTACGGTTGCTCTCTTCGACACCCACAAGAGGAGATCCCCATGCAGGTCGTCATAGCTCCAGGTCGGTTGAAGGCCGGCGTCACCGAGGAGGCCATGCTCGCCGCGTCCGACCGTTTCCAACGCGAGTTCGTCGTCGACCACCCTGGCGTGCTGCGGCGCGTGCTTGTGACCGACGCCGGCGGCCGGTACGCCGACATCGTGTTCTTCGCTGACGAGGCGGCCGTCAAGGAGGTGATGGCGGCTGAGCAGACCAGTGAGGTCTGCCACCAGTTCATGTCGCTGTGGGACGGCGAGGAGCCGATGGTGTATCAAGTGCTGCAGACCCACGAGTGACCATGCGTCAGCGACCACCCTCGGGCGTAGGTGGCCGCCGGCTCGGTCTGGGCAGCCGCAGCAACGTCGCCATCACAACCAACCGTTTTCCCGCGGGAAAATGCGCACAGCCCCACCGCTCCAGCCCGGCCCAGGCCAGGTACCCCTAGGAGCCGATCATCTAGGCGACCCGGGGTCGATAGCTCAACATGGCCGAAATCTACGCTTCGGGCAGATCGAACTATCTGTTTTCGACACGACGAAGTCTACTATTTCGCCACCGTGGCATGGCGTGGGCCTAGGCCAGGTCGACCAGTTCCAGCCACTCGTTACTGAAGTAGTCGACCTGCCCGTCGGGCATCAGCAGCACCTTGGTGGGCTGCAGTTGCTCGACGAACTCGGTGTCGTGGCTGACGAAGATGATGCTGCCCTTCCACCCGGAGAGTGCGTCGGCAACCGACTGGCGGCTGGGTGGGTCGAGGTTGTTGGTGGGTTCGTCGAGCAACAACAGGTTGTTGCGGCCCACCATCAGCATCGCCAGTGCGAGCTTGGTCTTCTCACCACCCGACAACGTGCCGCTGTCCTGGTGCAGCTTCTCGCCCGACAGCCCCATCATTCCGAGCAGGCCGCGCAGCTGCGTCTCGGTGAGCAGCACATCTGCCGGCACCGCCGCCCGGATGTTGGCGAGCAGCGACTCGTCGACGAGCAGGTTGTCGTGCTCCTGTGCGTAGTAGCCGACGTTCACCTGGTGGCCGAACTCGAACTGCCCGAGGTTGGCCGTCGTCTCGCCGGCGAGGATCCGCAGCAAGCTCGTCTTGCCGGCACCGTTGAGCCCGAGCACGAGCAGCCGCTCGCCGCGGCCGAGATCGAACGACACGTCCTCGAACACGGCCGGGCCGCCGTAGGCCTTGGACAGACCCGAAGCCTCGATCACGGTGATGCCGCTCGGCGGCGGATCGGGGAACCTCACCCGCAGCGTCTTGTCGCCGGCCGCGGCATGCACCCGCTGCGACTCGAGCCGGGCGATCTGCTTCTCCTTGCTGTGCGCCATCGCTGCCTTGGTGGCCTTGGCGCCGAACCGGTCGACGACGGTTTGCAGGCGAGCGATCTCCTTGGTTTGCAACGCCGCCTTGCGGGTGAGTCGCTCCTCGTCGAGCGCCCGCGACGTGCGGTACTGGCTGTAGGTGCCCTTGTACTCCACCAGGTGGCCGATGGCATCCTCGGTGGGTCGATCGAGGTGGAGCACGCGCGTGATCGCCTCGTCGAGCAGATCGAGGTCGTGGCTGATCACCAGCAGCGCGCCGCGGTAGTTGCGCATGAAGCCGAGCAACCACTCCTTGGCATCGACGTCGAGATGGTTGGTGGGCTCGTCGAGAAGCAACGCGTCGCTGCCGGCGAACAGGATGCGTGACAGCTCGACCCGACGGCGCTCGCCGCCCGACAGCACGCTGATCGGCAGATCGAGCCGGTCGGCCTTGAGGCCGAGCCCGCTGGCGATGCTGCGCGCCTCGCTCTCGGCCGCGTAACCACCGGACGAGGCGAACAGGTCTTGCTCGCGGCTGTAGCGGGCCACGTTGCGTTCGCTGGCGTCTTCCTCCATGGCGATGCGCAGCTTCTCGATGCGCACGAGCGTCTCGTCGATGCCACGCCCGGACAGCACGTGGGTGATCGCCGACCGGTGCTCGAGCGCCGCCTCGATGCGCGGGTCTTGCGGGAGGTAGCCGAACCCGCCCTTGCAGTTGACCTTGCCCTGCGTCGGCTCGACTGCACCGCCGAGCACCTTGAACAGGCTGGTCTTGCCGGCGCCGTTGCGCCCGACCAGGCCGACCTTGTCGCGTGGCATGACGGTGAACGTGGCGTGATCGACGACGAAACGACCGCCAACCTCGACCGTGACGTCCTGCACTTGCAACATGGCTGTCCAGGGTGTCAGCGGATCGACGCGACCACAACCATGCGGCCATCTCACTGCGGCACTCGCCGGCGCGGCAGGGNNGTCTTCGGTCGCCGGGCGCATCGGCGCAGTGGCGTGCGGGTCATCGCTGGCGGCCGCCGCGGCGCTTGTCGCGATCAACGATCCATCGGCTGCCGGCAGCCGGTTCCCCGCGTGCTCGTTCCACGCCGTCACGGGCCTCTGGTGCCCCGGCTGCGGGCTCACCCGTGGCACGCACCACCTGCTGCGCGGCGACATCGCCGCGGCGATGAGCTCGAACCTGTTCACGCCGTTCGCACTCGCGGCGATCATCAGCGCCTGGTTGGTGTGGACCACCACAGCGTTCGGGCGACCGATACGAAACCCCGTGCTGCGGTGGCCATCGTGGGTGGGCCCCGCGCTGCTGATCTTGGTGGTGATCTACGGCGTCGTGCGCAACCTGCCGGTGCCGGCACTGAGCACGCTCGCTCCCTGATCAGCCGATGCGGGTCAGCGAAGCCACGTGTCCGGTGCCGGGGACGAAGAGCCCCTTGGAGCCTTCCAACTTGGCCACGTAGCTGGCGTTCGCTCGCAGCTTGGCGCGGGCGTCGTCGGCAGCGGCCGCATCGTCACCCGTTCCGATCCAGGTCAACGTCCCCATCTGGCCGTAGACATCGGCCAGAACCGCGACGGGTGAACCGGTGACCGACTCGACGTGTTGGGCGATCTCGACGGCCCAGACCGTTGCATCGGCCAGGCGGTCGATCACGGCTGCGGCCGTCGTGACGGTGGCCACGGCGCCGATCGGTGGTGGGCCGCTCGGCTGCCCGTGCACCACTTCGCGCAGCATGTCGCTCCTCGAAGAGACCGGCCCCGCCTCGATCATCGCGTTGAACCCGTCCTGAGCGATCAGACCTCCCAGGGCACTGGCCAGCGCCGCCTGCGATTCCACGAAGGCGCCAATGATCACCGTGCCACCGGGGTACCCGAAGCCGCCCGACCAGCAGGTGACTTCGAGCGGACTGTTGGCGTTGACGTAGGCGGTGGCCTCGAGCGCATAGGCCAGGATGCGGCGCGGTGAGCCTTGGGCGGTGACGACACGTGAATAGAGCAACATGATGAACTCCCCTTTGATCGAATCAGCTGGCTAGGTTTCCGGAGGGGGACTATGAACGATTCCGAGCGAGTCGACCGTCGCAAGCGCGTCGTTGCCCAGGTGACGTCGGGCACGTCGATCCATTCGTCGTTCCTCGACGCCCTCGGCCCCGCTGAACGTGAGGCGCTCGCCGCTCGCCTGCGACAGCGCTCGTACGCCAAGGGTCAGAGCGTGTTCAACGACGGCGACCGTGGCGACTCGCTCTACCTCGTCCATTCCGGCCGACTCGACGTCCAAACCACGACCGCAGCCGGTCACGTGATCACATACCGAGTGATCCATCCCGGCGAGGTGTTCGGAGAGCTCGCCCTCGTTCATCCCTCGAATCGCCGCACCGGTCGCGTGCGAGCCCTCGAACCGACGGTGACGTTCGCGTTGAGCAAGCGCGACTTCGACGAGGTGCGCAGCCTGCATCCGGCGGTCGACCGCTTCCTGGTCACCGTCCTCGCCGAACGCGTCGTGCGCACCAGTGAGCTCGCCGTCGAGCTGCTGCTGCCGCCGGAAACTCGGGTCTGGCGCCGCCTGGCGGTGCTCGCCGACGCCTACGGGGACGAGCCGATCGGCATGACCCAAGACGCCCTCGCCGAGGCCGCCGGAACCGTCCGCCAAACCGCCAACCGGGTCATCCGCGCTGGCGTTCGGCTCGGCGCGATCGAGGCCGGCAGGGGCAGCGTCCGCGTCATCGATCGCCAACTCGTGCAGCGCATGGCCGCATCGCCTGCTCCCTGANNGATCAGGGCGGAGCGATGGTGATCGGCGGCGTGGTCGGCGTGGTCACCGGCGCCGTCGTTGCGGTCGTGCTCACCGTCGTGGTGGGCGTTGTTGAACTGGATCCGCCGCCGACCGTGGTCGACGTGGCGGGCTTCGTGGTGGTGGTGACACCGCCGACCGGCTTCACCGTGGTCGTGGAGCCCGACGGGTTCGGCTTCACCGTGGTGGGTGTCGGCTTGCCGCCGGGGGCCCCGGCGCTGTCGTCGTGGAACACCGAGTCGAGACATCTTCCCGGTGATGCCGGGGCTTGGCCGAGATGGAACGCGACGGCGCCGGCGAGCACCTTGCGGCCCTCGGTGGTCGGATGAATGCCGTCTTCGTCGAGCAGCGTCGGCTCGTCGGCGGTGAGCTCGCTCCACTCGAGCACCGACACGTTGTCGTACACGTCGGCGATGGCGCGGATGGTGGCGTTCACCTCGTGCTGTTCGGGTTCGTACTCGCTGACCGTCACCAGCACCACCTCGGCATCGCCGGCGTCGGTGATCATCGTGTTCAGGCGACGAAGGTGATCGTTCTCGTTGCCGCCGTAGTTGGTGCCGAGGAACACCAGCACCACGTCCCAGCGCTCGTCGCCGCGCTCGCGCCAGACCGTCTTGGCGAAGTCGATGCCCCTGCTGACCTCGGCCTCGATCGCCACC
>CXWL01055621.1_pt1 | contig 12032 bp, 11 predicted proteins | sample 590931 | NCBI WGS metagenome assembly CXWL01 (sample SAMEA3498368, study PRJEB10139) | groundwater metagenome | biome: water well; material: biofilm material | place: Germany | collected 2015-04-27
TGGCATATAAACTCCTGGTCGAATCCTCGCTACTCAAGCAGGAGAGAACGCAGAGCCGGGATGTCAAAGGGGTGCATGACTTCTACGTCAGCGATGTTCCTGAAAAATTCTCCCAGGTAGCAACGCGGTTCCTCGGCGAGGTCGTGGATCGAATCACCCGGGTCGACATCAGCCGATATTAGCGGCGACGGGGCCCATCATGCAGCTTGTTCTGGCCACAAACAACAGAGATAAAATCGCCGAGATACGACATCTCCTGGATGATCTCCCGATTACGATTCTGACTGCCGACGATTTCCTCGAGTTTCCTGATCCGGAGGAAACCGGCACCACGCTTGAAGAGAACGCGATCCTGAAGGCGAAGGCGATCGCAGCGTTCACGGGACTTCCGGCTCTGGCTGATGACAGCGGACTCGAAGTTGACGCTCTCGACGGTGCGCCGGGGATCTATTCTTCACGTTATGCCGGTAACAATGTCACGTACAAAGACAACTACACGAAGTTGATCCTCAAGCTGGTAGGAGTGCCACACGAGAAGCGAACAGCCCGATTCCGCTGTGTGATCGCAATTGCCTGGAACGAGTCTTCCATCGAGACGGTGGAAGGGATCGTGGATGGACAGATCGCTGACACTGTGCGGGGAGACCAGGGGTTTGGGTACGATCCGGTCTTCTATTTTCTTCCCCTGAACAAGCGGTTTTCGGAAATGACGCTCGATGAAAAGAACGAAGTAAGCCATCGGGGAAAAGCGATGCGTGCGGCCAAAGCGCTCATCGTAGCTAAACTGAACCAACGCGTTAAGTGATGACGAGCTTGATCACGGCGATCAGCAGAACGACCGCCAGGACCTTACGGATGAGCATCGGAGAGAAGAGTTTTGCTCCGACGTAGGAACCGATCAACCCCCCGAGAAACGCGACGGCCAGAAACGGCGCGAGGGTGCCGACCTGCAGGGTGCCGTTCAGACCGCGTCCGGCAAGCGCCGCCAGGGAGTTGACCAGGATAAATCCGGCGCATATTCCGGCACTCTCTTTGGCGCTGCCCCACTTCGCAAGAAGCAGAATCGGCCCAAGGAAAATCCCGCCTCCGATCCCGACAATGCCCGAAAGCAGTCCAATCAGCGCACCAATCAACGCGGCCGCAGCGATGCCTGGATTCCTGGTCGACACTACTTCCGTTGATGACGCTCCAAACTGAAAGGCAAGCCGAATGGCGGCGACTGTCAGTGCGACAACCAGAAGCGTACTGTACAAACGATGCGGCACAACAAGCAGTCCACCGATCAGAGCGGCCGGAACCGATCCAATTGCAAACGGCCAGAGCGATCTCAACTGCACGTGGCCGGTCCGCCAGAACATGGCGAGGCCAATCCCAGAAACAAGGACATTCAGAATCAGCGCGGTCGATGACATCAATCGCGGCTGCACGGCAAAGAGCGCAAGAATTGCCAGGTACCCCGATGCGCCACCATGCCCTACGGACGAATAGAGCGCGGCCACAATGAACATGAGCGCGCAAATCAGTAGCAGGTCGTGTAAGGCAAAGGTCATCATGCTTTCCAATATCACCGAACGATTCTGGTTATGTCAACTCGCACGTGTTCCGGCTACGGTTAGAAGTTGAAAAATGGGTTCGTTTTCCTATTATTTTGTTTTTTGTTCGATCGACTTCCGTTGGAGATTTGTTCCGACTGTGGAAGTTAAGATCGGAAATGGATCTTCCGTGCTCATAGGTACAGCTGTGTCTTTCATAAAGGGGCGCGATGCTGAGAATACGAGTGAATCGATTGTGATTTTGCAGATGATTCTGGCTTGGCGAAGCTCAAAACGAAAGCCTGCCACCAAGAAAAGTCTGATTGATGAACGCTCGATCCGGGACCTGTCGTTCGACGAACGCCTCGCCAAGTTCCCGATCATCATAGGGGACGCCGCGATGCTGGAGGCTGTACGTTCCGTTCTGCAGCTCGACAGCTGTAAATCTGGCGATTGGCTCGTTGTAGCAGCCGAGTGAGCCGGGATTTATGTAACGAGCCCTGCCCTGTATATCAGAGAACGAATGACTATGGCCATAGAAAAGCAATTCAGTATGATACGGTTCGAAAATGGTATCAAGATCGACAATATTAGGATCGCGGATGGCAGAGATATGGTCGCGCTTGTCTGCGGATAATGAATAATGCAGAGACGTAGCACGCACGCCTTCAAATTCCTGTTCCAGAGCGTACGGCCAGCGCGACACGGTCGTCTTCAGCGACGCAGGAATCTGGGCATGCGTCCAGTGTTGGTGCTGCACCTCACCCGCTCCTATCGAGTCAGGGATCGGTTTCGGCAGGCCATGCACGTACCATGCATCATGGTTCCCCATTAAGAACTGCATTTGGGGGGTGTTGAGCATCAGATCGAGACATTCAGCCGGATACGGACCAATGGCGATCGCATCACCGGTGTGGAAGATGATGTCGTAACCCTCTTTGTTCATAACGGCAAGAGCGGCATTCAACGCAGGGAGATTGGCGTGAACGTCGGTCATGACGAAGATCTTCATACATCCACTATATCACTTATACTCACAAGAAACAGTTTGGCGTTTCGTTCGTCACAGAGCAAGTCTCATTTCTTCAATTCTTCAGCCCAGTTCTGGACGACAACAAATTCCGGGGCATGACCACCGTCGGTCGGGGTCAGCATCAGAAATTTCTGGCCGTCGGCGGAAACATCATACGGAAAGAGAGTATTCGCTCCGGAGAAGTGGACGCGATGGGTAAACAGCTTGGTCGGAGCGCCGATTTCAAGCCCGTGATCATAGGCGATGGGGACGGCGATGAAGTCAAAGTCGGGAGTGAAATAATAGAGTTCCCTGCCATCGGCACGCCATTTTGGACATCTCCCCTGCGTTGCCGAAACCTGCCACTTGCCACCGGTTGCGCCCAATTCACGAATATATATTTCAGGTCGACCGGATTCTGCGCTCTGATACGCCATAAATCTCCCGTTTGGCGACAGAGCGCCACGTTGTTCAGAGTACGGCTGGGTCAATAACGGCTCGGACTTCTTCGTGACAGCATGATATTGCCAAATGTCGCCGGAGCGCTCTGACACAGTGAGCGTCAGAGTGTTTCCGTCCCGCGAAACATCAGTCACTGAGACGTCGGCCGAATCCAAGGCCAGGACTGTTTCATCGGCGCCTGTGCCGTTGGCGTTGCGCTGCATAACGAAGAACTTCTTCCCGTCGCGGTTGGACGTAAAGAAGATTTTGGTGCCGTCGTTGTTCCACACCGGCCACACATTGATTGATGGTCCGAAAGTCAGCCGTGAGGAGACTTCCCGTTTGAGGTCTCTCACCCAGATGTCAACGGAGTTTTGCTGGTCGTTGGATTGACCATAAGCAACGCGTGAGCCATCGGGGGAGATCACAAAATCCATATACTGCCCAGAGGAGCCGAGCCGACCGAGTGAATCGCCATGACGGTTCACCCAGAGCATGTCTCTCAGCCCTATCGACTGGCCGCTCTGATAGACCAGGATGCCATTTTCGGAAACACCAAAGAGAGCCCGTTCGGCGACCGCGGAGACGTTGCTCGACAGTGGCACCGGCTCGCCGGTGAGGCGGAGTTTCCCGGCATCGAAAGGATGAGCAACCAACAGGTTGTTCTTTATGTAGACGAGATATCCGTTGACGTACTCAACGCGCGAATTCACTTTGGTGAGCGTGATCGTTTCGAAAGAATGGATTGAGGCGACTTTAAGGGCGTGTTCAACAGCAGAGGAGTCGGAAAACGCCAAGTACAGGAAGTGCTCGCCGTCAGGCAAAAACCAGGGCCAGCCGGCCATCGTCTCATGACTGGTGCGATCAATTTTCGTCGCGGCGGCCGGAGGGCCACCCGAAGCGGGGACCATACGAATTGAATCCGTCCTGTTGCCGTCGAAAACGATCATTCCCCCACTTCCCCAGGAACCGTCATAGCCGTTTGCGGCCTCGCATACAAGCTGTGCGAGTCCGCCTGCGATCGAGACTTTTTTCAGCTGGCTACTCTCGAAGAAAGCCACCTGCTTGCTGTCCGGGGACCAAAACGGGCGGGAATCGACACTTTGCACTTTGATTAACAAGTGAGCCTCTAACGAGTTGATCGGACGTACAAAAATCCCCGCCTGGCCTGACGAATCTACCGCTGAAAAGGCGATCATGCTGCCGTCTGGGGAAATTTTCGGCCAAGAGACGGAATTTAGTCCACGCGCAGGTGCGATGGCAAATCGCGCAACCACAGGCTTTGTCTTGGGTTGCAGGAAATGCAGTGCGGCAAGAGCGGTTGCGGCCAGACCAAGAACGGCCACTGCTCCCCAGAGAGCACGCTCGCGTGTCCTGCGGCGAGACGAGACAGCGATCGGTATCCCGACCTGAGAGCCCCCCTCGGAAATCCATTGAAGCGCGCGCTTGAGATCACCGGCCGCTTGCCAGCGGTGATCCTGATCCTTCTCCAGACACTGCTTGATGACCCGATCCAGCATGGGCGGGGACAACGGTTGCAGCTCCGAAACGGGGCGCGGGTCTTCTCTCAGAATGGCGGCAATCAGACTCGCCTGACTCCCACCTTCGAAGGCGCGTTTGCCGGTAGCCATTTCATACAAAATGACACCGAACGAAAAAATGTCGCTGCGAGCATCGGTCTCTTTGCCTTCAAGCTGCTCCGGTGACATGTATTGGAGGGTTCCAAGGATTGTTCCCTCGCCGGTCAGGGGAGTTGACGTGCGGGTGATAGCGCTGACGCCCTGCACGACACCACCAGCCTGCTGAAGTTTTGCCAGACCGAAATCCATCAGCTTGGCCCCGCCTTTGGTCAACATGATGTTCCCTGGCTTCAGATCGCGATGCACCAAACCCTGACGATGCGCTTTGTCGAGAGCATCGGCAATCTGAGTAGCGATGGTCAGCAGTTCGGTCGCGGGTATCGCCCCTTTAGTGAGGCGCATAGCCAGGGTCTCCCCATCAAGATATTCCATGACCAGATAGTCAGTCCCATTTTCGTGGCCAACATCGTGAAGCGTACAGATGTTGGGATGGTTCAGACTCGAAATCGCCTTAGCTTCGCGGTCAAAACGCTGGCGAAGATCGGTATTGTCGGCGATATGAGTGGGGAGAACTTTGATGGCAACGATGCGTTCCAGGCGGGTGTCTTTAGCCTTGTAGACTTCCCCCATGCCTCCCGCACCTGCGGGTGTCTCAATCAGATACGGGCCGAGTTTTGTGCCATTTGCTAAAGCCAAGGGAAACCCTCCAGTCAACAAAATACGGTCAGGGGTTCATCCCCTGCACTACCAACACATAACATAGATTATTTAAGTCAACATTACAACTGAAGAAAAGTGCCCCGACTGTGGCAGTTTATTTTGTAGTTTTGGAGACAGAGGCGGGATTGTGTCTGATTTCACATCCATCGCCTTGTCGAACTGTGTCAGAGCCTGTTCGGGCCGAGTTCGATCTTCGTCTTCCCAACCCAGCGCGGTGCGGAATCGATGCTCTTTCGGAGAATAAGGTTCAACTGCGCGGCGTGGTGCTGCACATGGCGCATATTGTACAGGAGCAGTTCACCGACGCTGAGCTCTAGTCGTTCGAACCCACAGCGCTGGCGCATCTTCACATCAGTCATAGCGGCTACTGCGGTCCGGCACTTCTTGCGGCCATGTGCAAGGTAGGTCAGGAGCTCGTCCTTTGTGAAGACATGGTCCGGAAGCAAGCCGGCCGGATCCAATTCATCAAGGGTGAAAGGCGCCGGAGGAGTGAAGCCATCGGACGAATCCGAGAGATAGTAGTCAAGGAAGAAGAGCGTGTGGTAGGATATGTACCAGAAGTCATGGTAACCGGATTCGTCGGCGCGTTTGCGCCACACGTTGTCGGGGCAGGCGTTCACGGCGTTCTCGAGCATGTCGATCGCCGCCCCGAACTGTTGCCAGATAACTGTTTTCCAGAAGGCATCCATGCCAGGACTCCTGATGTTAGATGTGACCAATCTCTTCTGACAAGATACTCTCTCAGACATTCCTGCCGGTATCACTTTGTCGGCGATTCTTGCTCAGGATTGGAACCGGAAATCAATGAATCGAAAGTCGCGGTCTCTGCTGAATAGGCCAACAACTCCCCGGTGTCGATCTCGAAATACCAACCGTGTAGCGCAAGCTTATTCTGGTCGACGCGGTCCTTGATCCATGGGAATGACAGAAGATTCTCGAGGGAGACGAGGATTGCCGCCTGTTCGCAGGCTCTGGTCTGCAGGGTTCGACCCTTCTGCGGCAGCTCCTGAAGCACTCTTTCCCGGGCTCGATGGGCGATGCGCAACCAAGCACCGATGAATTCGAAGCGGTTTTCGGTAATCCCTTCGCCGCTCATCAACGCCTGGATACCACCGCAATTGGAGTGGCCCAGTACGATCACATGTTCCACACTCAGACTCTTAACGGCGAATTCGATCGCCGCACGAATACCGGGCCCATCGGCTTCGTGGTTGTACGACGGGACGAGGTTTGCCACGTTGCGGACGACAAAAAGCTCTCCAGGATCAGCGCCTGTCAACATGGCTGGGTCCACCCGAGAATCGCAGCAGGAAATTACCAACGTACGGGGCTGCTGGCGCTCGCCGAGATGGGCATACAGGGTACGATCCTCCCGAAAGTACTTTGCCTGGAAGCGCTCGAAACCAGCTATGAATCTAGCAATCTCCTTCATCCGTGCCTCTCACCCAACTAATCTCCGGTGCCTTCGGGCCAGTGTCAAGATGAGTTCTACATCGGACGAGCGACGGCGGACCTCTCTCACGGCATTACTGAGATTGACACCTGATCGATCCCGTTGAAGGTATATGGATCTGGAACAGCACGGTGTTTTCATCCACTATTGGGTACTTGGACAAGGGCCTCTCATCTCTGCCCTCTCATTCGAACTGTGCAGCGAATAGTCCATTAATCCTGACAAGAATCTGCATGGATCTGCAGCAATAGAAATCAGGATATAAATAGAGCGGTTTCGGCTGTGATCGTGCCCGAGCAACATGTTGTACGACAATCAAATGCGTTACCACCAAAGAGGCCTGTGGCATCGACAGATCGGTATGAGAATTGCTATTCTTAGAAACGGCTTAGAATATGCAATAAGTCTATGTGGACTAAAAGAGTAGAAAATAAGTAGTCTGGATCAATAAAAAGAGAGAGAATCATGAAAAAAATCCTGCTGACGGCTCTTCTGGGGTTGCTCGTCGTTCCATCGGTCTTCGCGGTTCCTGATCTCCAACTGTTTATCAGCGGAGCTCATTGGAATTCGTCCGAAGAAACCTGGGTGAGTAATACCGGCGAATTCGACCTGTTCATTGTGGGCAAGGCCAATATCAACAATGTGCTTGTGAGTATGGCCATTACCGGTGTGAACCAGAGTACTGATGTCAGTGGCAGTTCGGTGCTGGTCAACGGGAATCCTTATTCCAGCTGGGCCTGGGGCAAGCCCCCCTTGGCGACACTATTGACCACGACCGGCGATCTTGCTCCTCATGGCGTGTTCCCGACCTATTTCACCGAATTCACGGCCGGCAATTTTCATAACGCGGGCGGGATAGGCAACTCTGCCCCGGACTCTCACGGGTCATATTGGAATCCCTCGAGCGGCTATATCAACAGCAACACGCACGGCGAGATCAAGAGCTTCCATATCGTCGTAACCGGCGATTACGGGATACACTTTGACGCATACAATCTCCGCCAGAACAGTCGGGGCCTGACTGAAATCGATAAGTTCGCCCCGTTTTCACACGATGCGGAATACGATAACCCTTCCGTGCCTGAACCAGCCTCAATGCTTCTCCTCGGAGTCGGCTTGGTCGGTCTGGGTATCTACACGAAATCCCGAATATAGTCTCAAGTAGGATTCTCAAACGGCTCTCTGAAGACAGAGAGCCGTTCTTCTATTAGGGGTCTCTGATCCTCCCGATGATCAGGAAGTTCGGGAGACGATCGGTGTTCCCTGGTGGAAGATCATCCGCCAACTGCCGTCGGTGGACCGCCAGATCGAGCTTCGCAGCGAGTGCTTCTCTCCCCCATCCGGCAGTACGGCAACTGCCCGGTAGGTCGCGAGCACAAGGCCCTCCCCGAGGGATGTCGTTCGGAATTCAGCGATAGACATGGGGACCGATTTCTCAGAGGCAAGCTCTTCAATTATTGACCGCTTGTCATGGATTTCGCCGGAGCTTCCGTACTCTATGAACTGGTCATCGAGCAGATTGGCCACATCCTTCGAAGAATGTCTAATCTCTGGGCGCAAGAGACGTTCTTCGAGGTCATAGAGGTGTCGGTGAACCTGTCGGTCGGCATCCATGCTCATTGGTCGCTGCCTCGCGACGTGATCACTCCCGAACCTCTCCGGTAACAATCGCGAAGCTCTGTCATTTCGGCTCTATCGGCTGAGCCTGTCTGAGTTTTTCTTCTGCCAATTGCCGCTGCAGCCTTTCTGTCTCGGCCTGTGATTTCGCCGCTTTCAGTTCAAGCTCGCGAAGGTCAACCTGATACATGGTCGTAGCAGGACCCTTTCCGTCGGGTCCGGTCGGAACAGAGACCGCCTCAGCCTTTTCGAATTGGCCAGCTTCGCTTGAGGAGACCGTAGTTACCACCGAGCCGTAAGAGGTTGGGTAATAGATGGCCTTCATCATCGGGTTATCCACCAATGCTACACTACAAGGACCACTGCCTTCTAATCGGAACGTGTATGTGCCGGCAGGTTTGAAATAAACCCTGTATGTGCTGACTGGAAAACGGAACTGACTTCCACCAGGTGTTTGAAGAGTATATTGAAATGTGGTCGCAGACTCCAATTGGAGCCCTCCAGAGTCTTCATCGATCTGAACATACCCTTGAAGTCCCGTGATCAGAGTGAGAATTACCTGACATCTGGCATCTATCACAATATAACCTGGCGCCGGGATAGTGATGCTCAAAGTGAGGATGTCAGCCGGAACGCCTGTGCACGGCAGATATGTTGGTATATACCATAGCTGTTCCATAGCCGCAATTCCCGGCTCATCGACCAAGTCCTGCGAAGCGAGAGAGTTGTCTTGAATTTCTGATGAGCTAATCGCCTCAGAGGGAAGCCTGACGCTGGCATCCCCTGTTCCATAGGCATCCAACTGAATTGTCGGAAAGTCTCCCGGATGACCGAGGTGAAGCGAGCCGCCCCCGCCATAGTTGCCGGTCAGTACCACGGTTTGATTGGCGCTTGGCGTTCCGTCGTACAGTGTCAGATTCCCTGACGGCATGGTCTCCAATTTCGCTCCGGTCGTGCCTCCGGCTCCGATCAAACTCAAAGTGCCGGTCACCGTCCCCCCCGACAGCGGCAAGTAACCGGGCGCCGTCGTGGCCGTTCCAGCGGTGAGTGCGCTGATGGACGTCAGCGCTTTGATCGCTTGCTCGGCCTTGAAAGCGAACGGCACCGAGGTCAACTTGGATCGCGGTCCCATCTCGGGATCACCCTCAATCGTGATCCCGAGCCAAAGAGAAGTATCCGTGAACAGTTCCAAGGTCGGTTCCGGTTGCGGGGCCGCCCCCAGATCGATCGAAAACAGTCCGTCTTTGGTGACGACTTCCACCTTACCCGAACTCCAGACCTGGCGAGCAGGCTCAGTAGCAGGAGAATCATAGATCACGAATATCGCCTGATGTAAGCCGTCCGGAACTGGTGCGCCGCTGTTGTCGGTCAGCCGCCCTTGATACGTGAATTGGTGCGGCACCGCTGACGGCGCGGCAACGAGAATCGGCGAGATCATGACCACGGCAGCAACCACAAGCAAGACAGTATGATTCAGATTGAATCGCATCGGGACTTTCCTCCTAAAAATTGACCCATTGGTCCTGTTCAGTATCGTCGCCCTTTTTGGTTTGGCGCGTGTGCGACCTCCGGATCATCGAGTAGAGGAAGCGCACGGTTCAATCATTTCGGTTCTATCGGCTGAGCCTGCCTGAGCTTCTCTTCCGACAATTGCCTGCGGAGTCGCTCGGCTTCTGCTTTAGCCGCCTTCAATTCGAGCTCGCGCAGGTCGACGGTATACATCAATTGCGAAGATTCTCTGCTTACGATGTCCGCAACCTGTACCGCCGCTCTCTGCTCATATTGATTCGATTCGCCGGAAGAAGCCAGAGTCGTAACGGTTCCATACGAAGTCGGATAGAAGGTCGCCCGCAAGGTAGGAAACTGCGCGGTTGCCGTAGCTCCGGCCGCGTTACCGGCATGCTGGCCAGCCCTCAGACGAAAGGTGTGAGTTCCCTGGCTCTTGAAGAAAACCCTGGATACCGCGACAGGGAATAGAATCGAACTCGTGTTCGCAGGAACGTCGCTTCCGAAATACGTGTAATACGGAACCAAGGGGCTGCCGCCCGGAGCGTCGTCAATCTGAACATAGCAGATGTTTCGGCCGGTTGTCCCTTGAATGTACCCCGTTGCTCGTCCCTCGAGCACGACATAACCCGACGACGGGATGGTAATTGTCACGGTCGTCAAATCGATCATGGGTAGCGCGGGGACAGCGATAGTAGCCCCGGTTTCCTGAGCGATCCCCGGTTCGTTAAGCATTTCTCCCGCACTGATCGCGTTAGCACGGAGTATTACCGACGAATCCCCCTGCGCTCCGGTCAGCGTCAGCGGATCTGGATTGGCAAGCGAGGGGCTGAAACGCAGGGCCGGTGTCGCGTTGGGCAAAGTTCCGGAGTGGATTTCCCAGTCAGCCGAGGGGGACTTGAGAGCCAGTGTGGCGCCAGCGGCTGAACCAACAACGTCGAAAACTGTCCCTCCGAAGAACGCCGAGGGGGCGAGCGTGCCGATACCGACGTTTGTACCCACCACGTTTAAGACATCGGTAGCGCCGGTACCCAGAGTGAGGGTCTGGATTCCTCCTGCAGCGTAGAGCCGGCAATGCCCCTTTCCGAAGCCTGCAGTTGCGATACCGATCTTCAGCCGGTAATTCGGATCGCCGATGCGAAAATCCCCCTCACTGCCCATTACATTCCAATTGCCACCGACCACGTCAAGGCGAGTCACCGGGGACTGAGTCCCTATGCCAACGTTGACGGAACCGTTCGCTGTGTAAATCGAGTGATCGGCGTCGACCCATCCACCGCCATTGATGGCGTATAACGAAGAGGTCAGCCGCTCGCGAGGCACGAGTTCGGGATCTGCATCGACTTTTATGCCAAGATAGCGGACGCTGTCGGCCACAACACTGTTGGGGAGTATCTCCACCGTCCCAAGATCAACAGCGAACAGACCATTACTCGTCGCGACTTCCTGCTTTTCCGACCAGAGGGTTGAACCCCCGGAAGGGAGATCGTAAATAGAGAATATCACCTGATAGAGTCCATCTGGCACGGGGTTACCGGAGCCGTCGGTCAGCCGCCCTTGGTAGTTAAACAATCGGGGGGTCGAAGCGTGGAGTACGCCGGCGGCGAGAAGAAGCAAGACCACGGCGAAGGTGAATCTCTTTTTCATGTAGTACCTCCAGGGCAATAAGAACCAGGACAATTCGAATACATTGTAGCACTAAGTATCGGCGGACAAAGGCCGTACATCAAAGGTACCCTATTTTGTCCAATTGTCAATTAATTTGGGCAACTTACCGAAGCGGGGAAGCTTGCTTCCGCATGCAGCGGGCATGATCGTTCCGCAATCGATTGCCTACTGTGCACCTTGCAGGAAGCTGTATTACCTCTCTATTCAACTCTCTTAGGCTATGAATGGCAACAAGATAATACAGTTGCGCCTCGCCCAAGCGGGCGACGCTTCTGTGGCATAAGGTATGCTGATTACCACTCCGGATGACCGGTAGACACAGAAATAAGGAGGCAGCATGTTAGACGGCAGATTTCAGCGAGGTTTCTCCCAGGAGCGGTTGGCATCCGTGAAGGAACCGAAGATCCGCAAGGATGAGGTCGGATACTACATCATGTCTCTTTCGGAGAACAGCAAAGTCTACTTTGAGGACTTCTACGGCTTCCTCCGAGCCACTCATGAGA
>CXWL01010443.1_pt1 | contig 12030 bp, 12 predicted proteins | sample 590931 | NCBI WGS metagenome assembly CXWL01 (sample SAMEA3498368, study PRJEB10139) | groundwater metagenome | biome: water well; material: biofilm material | place: Germany | collected 2015-04-27
GGGGTAACTTCTCCCAAATTCCAACTGATCGGGGGTGAGTCATAAACAAAGTCAAAAGGCAGAGGAGATAGGTAATAAGGATTAGGGAGAAAGATTTTTTGTCTTGCCTCTTAAAAAATAAAATTATTGGGGTGGTGATAAGCGAGAGGATGGGGAGAATTCCCACAAAAAAAGAAAGGGTTTGGGGAAATTCAAAGGAGCGGAAACGAGAAGGGCCGTAACCAAAGGAGGCTTTTCCGAAGAGTTGATAAAGTGTGGTAAAGTGGGCGCGGAAATCAAAATAGTCGGTGATCAGAAAGCTCGATTGGATGAGCGGCTTCTCGAGTAGGACGGGAAAGAGAAAGAAGCCGGAGAGACCGATACCCAATAATAGGGCCGGCGAGAGAAAAAGGAGAAAACTCTTCCGGTTGCGGCTAATGAATAGGGCATACCCGCCCAGGATAAGAAAAACTGGAAGGCTGATCAGGGTGGTAATGTTGTGGGTTGTCAACAAGGCGGCGAGGGAGATGGCAAAGAGAAGACTGTTGCCGGAATTGGGCAGCCGGCTCAAGCGAAAGAGACAATAAAGAACCAAGGGAACTAAGGTCAGCCCCCAACTCTCGGAGAGCGCGCCGCGGACAAAGATATCAACGGCGTGATAAGGAACGACCAGATAGGCGACAGCGACAATGAGAGCAGCATTTTTTGAGACAAAGATTTTGCCCAGCAAATAAGAGAAAACACCAGAGAGAAAGAGGGAGATCAGGAAGAGAAGCTTGACGGTGTCGATAAAAGTAAACCCTAGTTGGTGAATCAGCTGACCCAGATAATAGGGAAAGGCGGAGTAGAAGTTGAACAGAGGCTGGCCGTAGTTCTGGCCCATGTCCGGCGCCCAGCGACAAGGAATCTGACCATCGAGAAAGCAGCGATTCATTTCGTAGAGGCGCATGACCTGGAGATCGTCGTGCATAGTGAAATAGCCGGGTAGAAGAAGTTGCCAGCCCAAGATCAGGGAAATTAGCAGTATGATGACGAAATGTTTCTTAGGCATGCTTTTCTTTCCTGGCTAAAGTATAGACGGCCAGAGGGGTAAAAATAATAGTCAAGAGATTGCCAAAGAGTCGAATGGGGGTATCGCGAAGAACCGCCTCGACACGGTGATCCCCTACCGGAAGATCGATAGTGATCAATCCCAGATCATTGTTGTGAGAGTGGGATATGGTCTGACCGTCGAGCTTGACCTGCCAGCCCGGAAAATCAAACTGAGGCAGGACGAGTCGGTCGGGCGCCTGGCTTCTGGTGTTGAAACGAAGCGAGGCGGAACCATGACGGTAGTCGAGAATGCTGATGTGACTGTTCTTCCCTTCGGGCAAGATAGGAGCAGAGGTGGCCGGAGGAAACTTCGCATAGATTGGAAGATAGTCGAATATGCTAATGGTCAACTGACGGTCCCAACTAAGACCGCTAAATTTTTCCCAAATGGTCAGGTCGAACCATTCCCGGGGCTGAAAGAAAGAAACGTTGGTGAAAAAAATAAGACCTCCAAAGACAGCAACCAGGAGGAGCCGTCTGGAGTGGATGACCTGGACGACCAGGTAACCAATAACTAAGCCTAGGAAAAAATTGGCCGTCACCAGGAAACGCCAAGGAAATTGCAGGTAAGACAGAAGCGGGAGACTCTGCCAGATGAAGGTGGATTTCTGGTGGGTCATAAATAGAGAGGTCAATACAAATAATGCCGACAGAAGAACGACCCAGAGCGCCCGGTCCAGTTTTTTCTTTTTTAAATTGGTGATGGCAAAAAAAAGTGAAACTATAAATAGAAAAACCTGGACAGGACCGAGGAAGAAAGACAGATCATCGGTCGGGCCGATTTCGCTGCTGCCGTAACCCCAAAAGCTGGTGAAGAAAAGCTGCTTGAGAGTGACGAAGTGGGCCAGATAATTGAAGTAACCCTGAATCAGGGTCTCGGTGTGGGCGTAGCCTTTTTCAAAAAGAACAGGTAGAAAGAAAGTACCGGCAATGGCCACGGACCAAATCAGACCAAGGAGACCGAATTTGATCAAGCCTTTTTTGTCGGGATAGCGGAGTAAAAAGAATAAACCGAAAAGAACAACCATGGGTGAAAAAATCAAGGTCGAGATATTATGAGTCACCAGCAGTCCGGCATAGGATAATCCCAAGAGCGCCGCTGATCGGGGATTTGGTTTTTTGATTAAATTGAGCAGAGCAAAAAGAATCAGAGGCAAGAAGACAAAGGCCCAGGTCTCCCCCATCGCTCCGCGGGAATAAATATCCGAGGCGCGGAAGGGAAGATAACTATAAGCGAGGGCGGAAAGAAGTCCGCCCCAGTTACCAAAAAGAGAGGCGGCCAAAAGAAACATGGACAGACTGCCCAAAATCAGGGGCAGGATGAAACCAAGCTTCATGGCCGAGAAAAGTGACAGACCGGCGAAACGAGAGGCGGTCATGACGTAATATGGCAGAGGACCGTAGTACTCGAATTGAGGGTAGCCGTAGCGATAACCCATATCGGGTACCCAGCGGCAGGGCAGCTGACCATCCTTGAAACAAAGCTCCATCTGGTAGATGCGCATTGCCTGGAGGTCGTCGTGCATCGGAAAGTATCCCGGACGCAAGAGTGAGGTAAAAGTGGGAATAGTTAGAAGAATAACGACCAGATACCACTTGAAGCGAGAAATAGTTTTTAGAATTCGTGCAAGCACAAGCTCATTCTACCGTATTAGCCTAAAGAAGAGCAGGGTTTCGTGGGTGCCGTCGGAGCGGGTCGGTTTGGGATACTGCGAGATCAGGTCGAGCCTCGCGAGTTCGGCCGGGGGTAGCTTTACCCGACTGGCGTTGGCGACCAGATAAACGGTGTTTTTGGGATCCAAAAGTGAGTCGGTTAAAGACTGAGGTAAGGCAGTGATCGAAGGTGAACCGCCGATGACGGTGATGGTCGGATATTTGGCGGTATATATCTGGAGGCCATCGGGTAGGGTTCCGAAAAAACCATCGGTAACGACAACCGCTTTCTCACCTTGCTTGGATCGGTCAATCAAGTAAGCGGCGATTTCTGTCTGACCAGCGCCGGCGGTCCACTCCTCGAGATAACCACTTCTCATATCGTAAGGCAGGTTCGCCTTTTGGGGTCGATCGACCAGAACGGCAGAAAGAATTACTGGCCAGAGGAGGAAAATAAATAAAAATAACCAGTGTTTCCGGAGCCGTTCCCCGACTTCCCATAGGCCCAGGCTAATGGGGACGACTAAGGGCAGGACAGCAAAGAGAATGTAGCGGGAGGTATAGACCTTGGCAATTAGGCCTTGAGAAAAGAGAGGAAACAGTGATAAGAGCAGGAGGAGGATGGCTGTTTTTTTGAATTTACCGGCGAGGGAAAACAAGCCGACCAGAAAAAGAGGTGGGGTGAAAAGGAACCAGAGCCAAGAAAAACTGGTTTTGAGATTACCGATGAGCGGATTGGTGGGATGGGTAAGAACTTCGGCCAGGGAAAAAACATAATCCTGATTGCGACTACCGATGAGGTGAAAATTCGGCCCGAGCCGGAGAATGTTATAGATGCCTTGAGAGATGACGATGGATATAGTCCAGTAAAAAAGAAGTTTGATTAGACCTCTTAATCTAAGAGGGGGGTGAAGAAAGAGAAATAATATTGGTTGCCAGAGATAGAAGAAAACGGCCGGCGTCTTCGTCAGAAGACCGAAGCCGATGGCAAATCCCAAGATCATAGCTAGATCAAGTCTGGGTTTTTTGATGAGCCAGCTGCCCAGAACAAGAGACCAGACACCAAAAGCGGCCAGGAGTGAGTCGGCTAGGGCGAGCCGATCAAAGAAAACGGTGAAAGGAAGGATGGCGTAAATAAGGGCGGCGAAAGAAGCGATCGGCCAACTAGCGGTGAGGGTAAAAGTCAGTAAGGATAAGCCGATTAAACTAATCAGGCCAGCAAAAAGGGAGACAATACGACCGGCGACCAGGGGGTCAGAAATAAACTTCAGTGCGGGCATAGTGGCCCACATAAACAAAGGTTGCTTGCCATCGGAGAGAGGCAAGAAGCGAAGCGAGGGTTCATTTCTCATGATCTGAGACCAGCGAATATAGATGGCCTCGTCGACGAAAACGGGAATTCTAGTCAGAGTAACCAGACGAAGCGAGAAAAATAAAATCAGGGCCAGAAGGGAAATGAGTAACGGGAGGCGGAATTTAACGATAAAGGCCTTTGAGGTCATTGACTTTGACGGTAATGATTTGCTTGAGCATATCGATAGATTCTTTGACCAGTTTATTGCCCTTGCCGGTACTGATGTCCTGCTGCGACCACTCGACATCGACCTCTTTCAATTTGTAACCGGCTTCTTGGGCCAAAAACAAAAGCTCGACGTCGAAAGCGGAGACGGTCCAGCCGGTAGCCTTCTGTCGAAGAACCGAAAGCTTCGGAAATAACTTTTTGGCGGCCGCGCTCTGGAAAGACTTGAAGCCACACTGGGTATCGGTAATGTGAGAAAGCAAGAAAAGCTGACGGAAGGCGCGAAAACCCCAGGAGGTAATTTGGCGCATAATGGGAAAGTTGTTTCTGGCTTTGCCACGGGAACCAAAGACGACATCATAACCCTCATCGTAGTAGGGCAATAATTTTTCAACCTCTTTGATGGGGGTGGACTGATCCATGTCTGTAAAGAGAATGATTTCACCTTTGGCCGCTGACACGCCGGCGTTGATCGCGGCCGCCTTGCCCCCATGAGGATTTTTGAGAAGACGAAAGTGATCATGTTTTTTGGCAAAAGCCTCTACCAACTGCAGACTACCATCGGTGCTGCCATCGTCGGAAATGATTACTTCCCAGCTGAATTTGACCTTGCCCAAGTAGGAAGCAACGCCTTCGAGAGAGCCGGCCTGAAGATTTTCCTTCTCGTTGTAGTTGGGGATAATGATGGAAAGCCTGGGCGTCATTGGTATCTATTATACTTTCAAACAGGTCCGTTATTGTGGGTGGACTAGGCGGTAGATTCTAATGTTGTCGATGTGCCATTCCTTGACCGTCTTGGCAATGCCAAAGATGGCTACCTGGTAGACCGGACTGCCTTCGGGATGGCAGGCATCCCCATCCTCGCAGATGACAAAAAGCTGATCGGTGAGGCCATCTTCACCCCGAACCATTTTGGCTTTCTTGTTTTCCAAAAAATAACGATAAGATTCGTCGTAATTCTGCTTGGCGATAAGGGCAAAATTGAAAGGAAGACCGTCTGATTCCTGGATGATGGAGTCTACGACCGCCTCGGTCCTCATCAGCTGACGATTGGGGGTTTGGCGAAGAGGTGAACCGAGGTAATTGAAATAGACGAGTGTGGTGAGCAAGGCAAGACCTAGAAGGCGAACCGGCAAACGCGCGGTAAAAAGTGAGCCGATCGAGACGCCGAGAAAGAGATAAATGGCCGGAAAAATAAAACCATAATAGTGATCGTAAACGTGTTGTTTGTAAACCACGAGCCCCAAAAGACCAATGAAGAGCCAGGCGGAGAGAAGAAGATAGGGGGCCTTGTTTTTTTGACATATAACGAACCTGATGAAGACGGACAACAAGATAAATCCAAGCAGGAGCGGATAAAAGGCAGTCTTGCCCGAGACAAAATCGGTGACGACTTGATTAGTAATCAGACCGAAACGGTCGGAGCGGACGGGGTTTAGGTTGATGGTCGTTTGCCGGTCGGTAAAGAAGGCCTTGAAGGCATTGGTGTTCTGGAAGTTGTGCTTGAAGTCGAAGAGGGCAAGTGGAGACATGATGACCAGAAACAAAATAATTCCTAAGGCCGAATTTCTAATTAGTAAAGATTTTTCTTTTTTGTTTTGGCTAACGGATTTGAGGGTGAGGAGCCAGAAGATACCCAAGGTCGGGATCAGGAGCAGACCCAAGTAATGCATTTGAAGTGCGGCCGCGAGCGAGGCGGCAGCCAGATAGAGAAAGGAAAATCTTTTTTTCTGCCAAACCTGGTAAATGGCGAGGACGGAAACGAGGGCAAAGAAAGGCATGGGATTGGGGTTCCAGGAAGAGCGGGAATAAATGATGGCGACAGGGGAAATGGAATAGAGAAAGGCAGCCAAGAGAGCGGCCACTTTCCCAAACCATCCCCGACCAAGCTTCCAGGTGAGCCAAATAGTAAGGGTTCCAAGTAAAGCATTCATAATCGCCGGGCCGGTTGGGTTAAGACCTGACAGAAAAAGCGCCGGAGCCATCATGTAGTAGTAAAGAGGACCAAGATACATATTGCCGATACTGGTCTGGGGACCAATGAAAACGAGGTTGCCCCGAGTAATCAGATCGCGGACGATTCTGACATCCCGACCCTCGTCACCCAAAAAAGTCAGGTAGTCGCCGATCCGGTAGAGTCTGACAAATAAACCCAGAGCCAGGATCAAAATAATGAGAATGACTTCCGGCTTTAGCTTAATTTTTTCCATAGTTTGAAAAGGTCGACAAAGCTCTTGATGATGACGTTTAGCTTGGCCCCGGTGGCCTCTCCTGCTTTTCTGGGGTAATGATGAACGGGAATTTGCTCGATTTTGAAGTTGTGCTTCTTGGCCTTGATCAAAAACTCACTACTTATAAAGGCGCCGCGTTCACTCTCCAGTTTGGGAATTTTATCAACGACGGCTTTACTGATAAGCTTGAAGCCGCAGTCGATGTCGCGGACGGAGAGGCCAAAGAGAGCAAAGACCATTGACTGCCAGGCAAAAGAGTTTAACTTTCGCAGCCAGGTGACTCGACGCTTCCGGTAGTAGCCGATAACCAAGTCCGCACCGGTTCTCTGCTGGTTATCGATGAACTGGTCGATCTCTTCGAAATTGAATTGACCATCAGCGTCGATAAAGGAAATCCAGTCATAATTGGCATTATAAAGGCCGGACTTGAAGGCGGCGCCATAGCCGCGGTTGACGGGATGGTTGATAATTCTAATGCTCTTATCTTTGGCAGCTAATTTTTCTGCCACTTTCTGGGTAGTGTCTTTGGAACCATCATTGACGATTAAAAGTTCGTATTTATCGGCAACACGCTTGAGATTAGATATGACGTTGGCGACAGTTTTTTCTAGATTTTCCGCCTCGTTGTAACAGGGAAGAAAGACTGAGAGCTCCTTGATCAGTTTGGCCATCGATTTTGAGTATACTATACTGAATTTATGAGAGCCTATCTAAAAGTTGCATTGTTGGTGGTGGTGACGACGGCTTTGGTTTGGCTACCCTTTGCCCTTAAGATCGAGTCTCTGCCCGGCTGGGGCTTGGTTTTTGACCAGGGACTGCCAACCATCTGGAAGAATTATGATGGACCCAACTACATCATCGTGGCCAAGACCTGGTACAACAAAAACGAAATTGCGGCCAGATTCTCCAATCCCCTGCCTCTGGAGTACTACCCCGCTCATCTGCCGTTCTATCCGGCAACGATCCGACTACTGAATTTCTTTTTGCCCGGAACGCGGGCGATGTTACTGTCTACTCTGGCCGGATCAGTCCTGGCTTTTGGGATGTTTTATAAATATCTGAATGACCTAAAGCTGACAAAGCGGGCGATATGGCTGACGACTGTCCTACTGGTTCTGCCGGCGCGGTTTTTGGCGGTGAGAACGATCGGCGCGCCCGAGACCTGGTTTGTGTTTTTTATTCTTGCCTCTCTCTATCAATTTAGGCGGAAGAAATATTTTTGGGCTTTTTTCTGGGGAGCCCTAGCCCAGCTGACCAAAAGTCCGGCGATTTTGCTGTTTGTGAGTTATGCCTTGTCGCTGGGCTACGATCAGCTGAAAAACAAAAAACTGGAGATCAAAAAGATTCTTCTGGCTTGGCCATTGCTTTTGATTCCAGTAGTGATATATGGCTTGTTTCTCTTTTATAAGTCGAGAACCGGGAATTTCTGGGCTTATTTCCAGTCAGGGGATAATTTTCATTTGTTCTGGCCGCCATTTTCAATTTTCTCACCCAAGGGGAAGTTTTGGACGGGCGACTTTTGGCTGGAAGAAGTCCTGTTTACCTGGCTAATTTATGGTCTGGGAGCGCTGCGACTGTGGAGGAAAAAGCTGACAACCGAGGCCTTTTTCATGGGAACTTTTTTTGCGACGACTCTGTTTATCGCCCACCGGGATGTCTCCCGTTATATCCTGCCAATTGCGCCTCTGGCGATTTTGGCCTGGAAGGACGTCATCCTGAAAAAAGAGTTCAGATGGATTTTGCTATTGATGATTATCCCCGTTTATTTATTTACCTGGGACTTTTTGATCAACAATCAGGCGCCAATTGCTGACTGGGCACCCTATTTATAAAGAACTCAAGAACACAAGGAATCAAGAACTCTAGACAAGTGAAAGATAAAGACGGAAAAGCATTAAGACTTGAAGACAGGCTCCCTCTTTTATTGAGAATGACTATTAGACTTTGCAAGAAATATCAGCACAGTTTAATCGCCAAACGACTTATTCCCCAGCTGGTTGCATCGATAGGATCGATTGGTGCAAACTATCAAGAAGCGACTGCTGCTATGAGCAAAAAGGATTTTCTGAAGTGTCTGAAAATCGCTCGCAAAGAAGCAAAAGAAAGTTTGATTTGGCTCGAAGGTCTTGGCGAACTCACCAATGATACGGATCAGGAAATACCACAAATCATTCAGGAAACTAAGGAGGTTAGCTATATACTAACAAGCATAATTTCAAAAGCTGAGTCGAAGTAGTTTACTACGATAGATATTTCGGTTCGGCGTTTGGGGAAGGAATTGATTGGATAATACGAAACATTGTTTCGGTGTCAGCCGCATCAGTAAGGTAGTATTTGCCGTCCACCGCCCGCATTTTCAGTTGTACGATTTTTTCGTACACCTCACTACCCTCCGTATTCAATTTGATCTTTAGATCACTCCAGTATCTTCGCGGGATTGAGCTTCCGGTCAATACTCCCACCACATCGACTACCGAAAAGTACCAGAGCTCTTTCTTGTCATCCCAGTGACGCCTGATTTGCTTCCCTTCAAAGATCGCTAATTCTGATACACTGGCGTTTTTATTTTTGGGCATATATTCAGAATATCCCAAACAAAACCCAAATGTCAACACAGGCTACTACTTCTTTTTCCAGATGAAGTGGTTGTAGACGAACCAGTTCAAGGGGATAGTTAGACCGAAGACGGCGATGATCAGATAAATGGTCGAGTAGGCATCGCCAAAAAGATAGGTGCAAACGCCGATAAAGACCGAGGGGATGATGATGCCGGTGACGACGGAGGAGAGATTAAAGGTAATGAATTTGGAAACTAATTGGGAAAAAGCGGTGATTTTTTCCTGGCTAAAAGTCCAAAGATTGTTGCCGGTAAAGTTACTAATAATGGCCATCTCGGCCGCCAGGGCATTACTAATAGTATTAATAAGGCTGATATCCAGAGGGAGGTCCTTGAAGAGGACCTTGAAAGCCCGGAAACCGACGAGGTTGATAACGAAACCAACGCCGCCGACGGTGCCAAATTTCAGGAACTTCTGGACAAAAGGTTCGTGCCAGCGCAGCTTAATAACAGTGACGAGAACTTCTTTGGCAGTCTGAGGTTCGATCTTACTGGCGCCACTTTCGCGCAGTCCAAACTGAAGAGGAATTTCTTTGACCTTGGCGCCAAGAGCGACCATCTTGAAAAGAAACTCCAGTTTGTAGGGAAATGAGTGACTATAAAGATGATCCATATCAAGCTGATCGACAAAACCCTTGACGCGACTAGCCTTTAGACCGGTTGTCGGATCGGTTACCTTCCAGAAGTTTTTGAAAGGGAAGAAGAGAATAAACCGGGCGGTAAATCCGCCAAATTCAGAGAAGAAAACGCGTTTGAAACCCCAGCCTTTGGGATTACTCCCGCCTTTGATTTTCCGGCTGCCCAGGACATAGTCGGCACCGTTATCAATTTCCTTCAGCAGGACGGGAATACTCTCCGGAGGGTGCTGGAAATCACCATCAAACTCGATAACGACATCGGCTGAAAGCTCCTTCATAGCGTATTTGAAACCACGGACATAGGCAGCGCCAATACCGGCTTTCTTGGCGGACAGAGAAAGAAAAAGGTCTTTATGCTGCTTTTGTTTCGCTTGGACAACTTTGTACGTGCCGTCGGGGGAGGTGTCATCAACGATGAGTAGCGTCATCTGCCAATCAGTGATTGCCGGAAAGGTTTTCTCAAAAAGGTAATCGATCATCTCGCCGATAGTGGCGGCCTCGTTGTAGGTCGGAATGACTACAACTGCGATTTTGGCTTTCTTTGGCATGAGAAAAGTATACATCGTACAATATAGTTTATGAAGATTGATATCTTGACGATATTTCCGGAGATGTTTGCCGGGCCTTTCAGCGAAAGTATTCTGAAACGGGCGGTGGATAAATCACTGGTGGAGATAAAAGTTCACAACCTGCGCGACTGGTCTACCGATAAACACCACAAGGTCGACGCTCCCCCATATGGCGGCGGGCCGGGAATGGTAATGATGGTGGAGGTGATAGATAGAGCAGTAGAAGAACTCAAGAACTCAAGAACTCAAGAACTCAAGGTGAGGGTGGTGTTGATGGATACAAAGGGACCGGTTTATAACCAAAAGAAGGCGGAGGAGCTAAAAAACTATGAGCATTTAATTTTGATTGCCGGACACTATGAGGGAATCGATCACCGAGTGCACGAGCATATCGCCGATGAGGTAATTTCGATTGGCGAATATGTCCTCACGGGTGGTGAACTACCGGCAATGATTGTGGTCGATAGCGTCGTCCGACTAATTCCGGGGGTTCTGGGAAGTGAGGATTCATTAGCGGAGGAGTCGTACTCCCAAGAGGGCAAGATCGAGTATCCCCAGTACACCAGACCGGAGGAGTACAAAGGCTGGAAGGTGCCGGAGATCCTGCTCTCGGGCCATCACAAGAAGATCAGTGAATGGAGAAAAAGCACTTAGGGAGCGTGACCTTGTTCCCGATCCTCCCGGTTTTCCACGATTTCTTGATCGAGGATCTTTTGATAGGCGTCAGAGTAAGGGACCCCCGTGGTTAATGAAAGTACTTTTGCCTTCAAGTTGAAGGGTAATTTTTGTTCCGGTTCGGGTAGCGGAAGGTTAAGATGTTCACCCCTTGACTCTCGCTTAGCCATTAAGGTTTGGGGATGCCGAAGGGAATGGCGTAAATAATAGTTTCTTTTTCGGGGATCCCCAGGACGTTTCTGACCTTGCCGCCGTCGAAGCCGGCAATGGTGACCATACCCAGACGAAGACTCTCGGCTTCCAGGTAAAGATTCTGGGCCGCATGACCGGCCTCCAGGTAGACGTTATTATCACGCCGAACATTATCAAAAGCTTTGGCCATAATCTCCATATCGCCGCTAATAATGAGAATGGCGGGAGGATTGGCTGCGGCATTTTGACCGATGGCTTCGGCCAATTCTTTTTGAACGTTTCCTGGTTTAATTAACTGAATTTGGTGGAGGGCTTCGCGCTCACCGGGAAGATACTGATAGACCCCCTGGTCAAGATCGACGACCTGGTGGGCGACAAGATAAACAGTCAAAGGATAGGCGGACTTGGCTGAGGGAGTAGTCCGGCCGCCCCAATTCGCCGTCACTCCCTGAGCGGCCCAGAGCATCTGGCCTACCTGTTTTAAGTTAAGCTGGTCAGCAGAAAAGTCCCGACGGGAGCGCCTGGCCTGCATGGCCGCCTCGACCGATGTCCGACTGGTGAGGCTGGGTTTGGGCAGATTGATGGGGGGAGCGACTTGGACTACCGGCGGGGCGCTTTCGACAACCTCTTTTATTCCAGCTTGAGATTTGAGCCACTTGATATAACCGAGAATCGAAAGGGAGAGGATCAGGGTGACTGCCAGAAGAGGGACAAAGCGGCCGGTCAGCGCTGGGGGTGACTTCTTGACGACTTTCTTCTTTGGCATATTGGGCAGTAATTGTTAAAGCAGGAGATCTACAGATAGCTCTTGATCACAGCTTTGTCTTTTTGCTCTTGGAACCAAGTGGTGAACTGCTGCTGAAGC
>CXWL01132075.1_pt1 | contig 12028 bp, 13 predicted proteins | sample 590931 | NCBI WGS metagenome assembly CXWL01 (sample SAMEA3498368, study PRJEB10139) | groundwater metagenome | biome: water well; material: biofilm material | place: Germany | collected 2015-04-27
GAAGATGAAGAATAGTCCGACAGCTGGGACTTATCCTCTCTTACGCAGAACGTAGACCCGCCACAGGCTCGAGCCCGGCATGAATTCCTGATGATGCAGGATTTTGAAGCCCGCCTGGCGGAACTCGGCCTCTACTGGCGTACGCGCAGGCACCGACACGATCACCGTGTCCCGGCTGACCCGGTGGAACTCGCGCAGCAACGCCAGGCGCCCTTCACTGCTGGGCACATGACGAAACAATTCCAGGCAGAAAATGCAATCCACCGCGTTGGCCGACAAGCCGATGGAAAACGCCGAGCCCTGGAACGTCTTGACCCGCTTGAGCAGCGGCGCCGGGTGATGAGTCAGGGCGTGGTCGAGCATGGCCTGGGAGTTGTCCGAGGCCAGGATCACGCGGTTGACGTGCTCGGCCAACACCGGCCAGAAGCGCCCCGAGCCGCACGCCAGGTCCAGCAGCAACCCCGGTTCACCGGCGACTTTCAGCGCCTGGCGCACCAACCATTCGTCGCGCCACGACGCCAGGCGCCGCCGCAAACCGGGCGGGCGCGTGTCGCCGCAGACCCTGGCGTGCTCGCGGTCACAGCGCTCGGCGTATTCGATCTCGATGGTTGAGGGATTCTGTGGCGACATCGCAGGCTCATAGGGGTTAAACGACCATGATTGGCAGCTTAACCACTGCAACGTGAAAAAAAGGTCGAAAGCTCCCCCACTCAACTCACGCCTGATGCAAGTACCAGCGCCAATCCTGCTCACCCACCTCGCCCATGAACTGGCGGTACTCCGCGCGCTTCACCGCCAGGTACACACCGAGGAATTCACTGCCGAATGCCTCCCGCGCCCAACTCGAACCTTCCAGCGCGCGCAGGGTGGTGAGCCAGTCGGTGGGCAGCAATTCCTTGGCCTGGGCGTACCCGTTGCCTTCTACCGGCGCGCCGGGATCGCGTTGCTCACGGATGCCGCGGTGGATGCCGGCGAGGATCGCCGCCGCCGCCAGGTAAGGGTTGGCATCGGCACCGCAGATGCGGTGTTCGATATGCCGCGAGTTGGCCGGGCCGCCGGGCACGCGCAGGCTGACGGTGCGGTTGTCGACGCCCCAGGTGGCGGCCAGCGGCGCATAACTGTTGGTCTGGAAACGCCGGTAGGAGTTGGCGTTGGGGCAGAACATCAGCAACGAATCGAGCAAGGTGCTGAGCATGCCGCCCACCGCCTGGCGCAACAGCGGCGTGCCGTCAGCGGCTTCGCTGGCAAACAGGTTATGGCCCTCGGCGTCCGCCAGGCTCACGTGCATATGCATGCCGGTGCCCGCCAGGTCGTCGAACGGCTTGGCCATGAAACAGGCGGTCATCCCGTGCTTGTGCGCCACGCCCTTGACCAGGCGCTTGTAGCGCACCGCTTCGTCCATCGCCTGCAAGGCGTCGGCGCGATGCTCCAGGGTGATTTCGACCTGGCCCGGGGCGTATTCGGAAATCGCCGTGCGCGCCGGAATGCCTTGCAGTTTGCACGCGCTGTACAAGTCTGCGAGGAACGGCTCGATCTGCTCCAGCTCGCGCAGGCCATACACCTGGGTCGAGCGCGGGCGCCCGCCGTCCACATCCCGCGCCGGTTGCGGGCGGCCGTTGCCGTCGGGTTTCTGGTCGAGCAAGTAAAACTCCAGCTCCGCCGCCATCACCGGGTAATAACCATCGGCCTTGAGCCCTTCGATCACCTTGGCCAGCAAGTGCCGGGGGTCGGCCACGGTGGCGGGCAGGCCTTCGGTGGGGTGCATGCTGACCTGCACGGCGGCAGTCGGGATCAACCGCCACGGCATGCGCTGCAAACTGCCGCTGATCGGATAGGCGCGGCAGTCGATATCGCCCACCTCCCACACCAGCCCGGAGTTTTCCACGTCATCGCCATTGATGGTCAGGCCAAGGATGGTGCTCGGCAACGGCCGGCCGCTGGCGTACACCGCCAGCAGTTCATCGCGGTGCAGCAACTTGCCGCGCGGCACACCGTTGTTGTCGAGGATAAACAGCTCGAACATCTCGATGTCCGGGTGTTGCTCAAGGAAGGATTGGGCTTCGTGCAGGCTGGCAAAAACACTCATGGGCTTTCTCATACGTGTGCGTCAGGCAGGCGCGCAGGCGCCGCCGGGCAGATGCGCACAGGCGTGCGTCATCCCTGGGGTAGATCAACGTAGGAGGTAAGTATCTGGTGGGCGCGCGTGTCGACAGTGAAACAGGGCCCAAAAGGCCAGCGCGGACGGCAGCAGCGCGGGATGTGTATCGGGGGAGCCGTCCATGCGGGGTTCACAATAAAGTAGGTACCCGGCAGCCTCACACGCCTGGATAGGCGATTAAATTCAGGGTTGACGGAGTTTGGTTGCGGTTTGACTAAACATTCACGCCGCCTTGCCACCCTGCCCCACGCTGGAAATAATGGCCGCCCCGACATGCTCCAAGGACTCGACCGCATGAAAACAACAATAACCCTGTGCATACTGGCGAGCCTGGCCACCTCTGCCCTGGCCGATACCGCCCCCTCACGCCTTGACGAGGTGCTTGCCCGTGGCACGCTCACCGTCTGCACTACCGGCGACTACAAGCCCTACACCTCGCTGCGCGCCGACGGCAGCTATGAAGGCATCGACATCGCCATGGCCGAGTCCCTGGCCAAGAGCCTCAACGCCAAAATCACCTGGGTGCCCACGACCTGGAAAACCCTGATGCCGGACTTCCTCGCCCAGCGTTGCGACATTGCCGTGGGGGGTATTTCGGTGTCTCTGGAGCGCCAGAAAAAAGCCTTCTTCAGCCAGGCCCTCGGGGTGGACGGCAAGATCCCGCTGGTGCGCTGCGCCGATGTGCAGCGCTACCAGAGCGTCGAGCAGATCAACCAGCCCCAGGTACGCGTGATCGAACCGGCCGGCGGCACCAACGAGGTGTTTGCCCGCGCTCACCTGGGCCAGGCGCAGATCCGCCTGCATGACAACGTGACCATCTTCGACGAACTGCTGGCGGGCAAGGCCGATGTGATGATCACCGATGCCAGCGAGGCGCGTTACCAGCAAAAGCTCAAGCCCGGGCTGTGCGCGGTGAACCCGGACCGGCAGATGCAGTACAGCCAAAAGGCCTTCCTGCTGCCCCGCGATGACGTGGCATGGAAAAGCTACGTCGACCAATGGCTGCACCTGAGTGTGGCCACCGGGGTGTACGACGGCATCGTCAACCAATGGTTGGCAGCGCCCTGAGCCGGGGCCGTCTACGCTGTTGTCACACCTATAAGAACGAGGGACGGACCATGAAGGGACTGCTGCGCATCTCCTGGCTGCTGCTGTTGTGTTTCAGCCAGGTGCACGCCGCCACAACCGAGGACAAGGACGCCGAGGCGGCCAAGGCCTTGCTGGAAAAAGCCCTGGCTTACTACCAGAGCAATGGCGACAAGGCGTTCGCCGCGTTCAGCCGCCAGGGCGACTTTGTCGACCACGACCGCTATGTTTTTGTGGTCGACACCCAAGGCGTACTGCTGGCCAGCGGCGGGCCCTCCTCCGCGCTGATCGGCCGCGACGTGAATGAAGTACTCGGGCCGGATTTGCGCCAATCGTTCAAGGCCGCGCTCGACGTGCCGGAAGGCCAGGGCATCCAACAGGCCGAGTATCGCTGGCAGAACTGGAACGACGGCAAGGTCGAGCGCAAGCACGTGTTTTACCAGCGCGTGGGCGAGCGCATCCTGGCGGTGGGTTACTACCTGCCCCGCGCCACGCCGGAACAGGCCCGGGCGCTGCGCAACAAGGCGGCGAACGCGCTGGTCAAGGATGAGGCCGGCACGCTCAAGGCCATCAACTCATTGCAGGGCGGCTTCCTGCAGGATGACCTGTATGTGTTTGTGGTGGACCTCGACACCCAACGCTACGTGGCCCACGGCACCAACCTGCGGCTGATCAACACCGACTTCAGCAAGATCAAGGACCCTGACGGCAAACCGGTGGGCGAGCCGATCCTCAAGCTGATGGCCGAGCAGGACCAGGGTGAGTACAAATACCGCTGGAAAAACCCGGTGACCGACAAGGTTGAGAACAAGCATGCCTATGTGCGCAAGGTCGGGCACTTCATGGTGGCGGTCGGGTACTACAGCCCCTGATCGTTTGATTTGAAATGCAATCAATGTGGGAGGGGGCAAGTCGAATCGTCGCACCGCCCCTCCCACATTTTGAACTTCAGCCTGTCAGTTATTTAGCCTTGTCCTCGCGACCACGCAGCACGCGATTGGGCATCGCAATCGCCGCCGCCAACCCCAGCAGCGCCACCGCCGCGCTGACCATCAGCAAGTGCCGGAACGTCACGCCCAACTCACCACGCAGGGCATCCTGCGCCGGGCCGGGGGCGGCGTTGAGGCCGTCGAGCAGCACGTTGCCGGAACTGCCCTCGCCCCCCAGTGCGCCGCTGGCCAGGTGGGCGAAGCTGGAGTCCTGCAACAGCGCCAGTAGCAACGCCGACATGCACGCCACCCCCACCGCGCCGCCGAGGGAACGGAACAGGTTGGTGGTGCTGGTGGCCACGCCGATGTCGCGTTGTTCCACCGAGTTCTGCGCGCCCACCAGCGAGGTAGGAAATTGCATGCCGCCGGCGATCCCGCACAACAACATAAACACACCGGTCAGCAATACATCCTGGGGCGCGCTGAAGGCCATGCCGAGGATCGCCAACGGGCTCAGTAACGCGCCGGACACAATCATCGGTTTATAGCGCCCGGTCACCGAGGTCATGCGCCCGGCCGAATACGCGCCGATGGGCAGGCCCATCGCCAGGGGCAGCAGGTGCAACGCCGCGCTGTCGGCGCCGCCGCCGGTTACGGTCTGAAAGCGCAGTGGCATCAGCACCGTCAGGGAAATCGCCTGGAAGCTGGTGAAAAATACCGTGCACCAGCACAGCACTGCGCTGCGGTTGGCGAACAGGTGCATCGGCAGCAAAGGCTCCCGCGCGCGGCGTTCGTGCCACACAAACAGGGTCAGGGCCACCAGCGCGCAGGCCAGCAAGCCCAGCACTTCATCATCACGCCAATGATGGCCCTGGCCGATTTCAGTGATGCCCAGCAGCAAGGCGGTCAGGCCGATGATCATCAGCACCGTACCGAAGTAGTCGATGACCGGCTTGCGCTGCGGCACCGGCAGCCCCACCAGGGTGCGGTGGGCCACGTACCAGGCGCCGGCGCCCAAGGGCAGGTTGATCAGGAACACCCAGCGCCACGACAGGTACTCGGTCATGAACCCGCCCAACACCGGCCCGGCCACGCTGGCCACCGCGTACATGCCGCTGAAATAGCCCTGGTAACGCCCGCGCTCGCGGGGCGGGATGATGTCGCCGATGATCGCCTGGCTCACCGAGATCATCCCCCCGGCGCCGATGCCCTGCAGCACCCGCGCCAGCACCAGTTGCTCCATGCTCTGGGCCATGCCGCAGAACAGCGACGCCACCGTGAACAGGCCCATGCCGATCAGCATCATCGGCCGNNCCGAGGAAAATCGCCAGCATCAACGCGGCGAGGATACTGCGCACCGCCGGCAGCGGCGGTGCGGGTTGATTGAGCTGAGTCACGGCAGAACCTTCGAGCAGGGCCCGTGGGAAAAGGCGGCCCACGGCAATGCTCGATACGATAGCAGGCTATTCAATAGCTTCGTAAGCAAGCCCGACGTAATTTTCCGCGATGGTCTTGCGCCCGGCTTCGGAGCCTAAGAAGTACTCCAGTTCACTCTGGGCGATGCGCTGGCTGAAACCGTCATCCTGCGGAAATTGGTGCAACATCGAGGTCATCCACCATGAGAACCGCTCGGCTTTCCACACCCGCCGCAGGCAGATGGCGGAATACCGCTCCAGCAAGTCCACCCGCCCCTCGCCATACACCTTGAGCAAAATCCGAAACAGCGTGCTCACATCACTGGCCGCCAGGTTCAGGCCCTTGGCGCCGGTGGGCGGCACGATGTGCGCGGCGTCGCCGAGCAGGAACAGGCGCCCGTACTGCATCGGCTCCACCACAAAACTGCGCAGCGGCGCGATGCTTTTTTCGATCGACGGGCCGGTCACCAACTGCGCGGCCAATTCACTCGGCAGGCGGGTTTTCAGCTCATCCCAGAAGCGTGCGTCGGGCCACTCCTCCAGCGGCTCGTCGACCGGCACTTGCAGGTAATAACGGCTACGGGTCGGCGACCGCATGCTGCACAGGGCAAACCCTCGCGCGTGCTTGGCGTACACCAACTCGGGGTGAATGGGCGGCGTATCGGCCAGAATCCCCAGCCAGCCAAACGGGTACACGCGCTCGAAGACCTTCAGCGATTCAGCCGGGATCGACTGGCGGGCAATACCGTGGAAACCGTCGCAGCCGGCGATGTAGTCGCAGTCCAGGCGAAACGCCTCGCCCTCGTGCTCAAAGGTCAGCCAGGGTCGGTCACTTTTCAGGTCGCGGGGTTGCACATCACGTGCTTCGTACAGGGTGGTGGCGCCGGCAGCGGCGCGGGCGGCCATCAGGTCGCGGGTGACTTCGGTCTGGCCGTAGATCATCACCGACTGGCCGCCGGTCAACGCCTTGAGGTCGATATGGGTGAGCTGGCCATTGAGCGCCAGTTCGAAGCCGTCATGCACCAGCCCCTCGGCATCCATGCGCTGGCTCACGCCAGCCTGGCGCAGCAGGTCGACCATGCCTTGCTCCAGCACCCCGGCACGGATGCGGCCTTGCACGTAATCGGCGCTCTGGCGCTCAAGGATCAGGGTCTGGATACCGGCGTTGTGCAGCAACTGGCCGAGCAGCAATCCCGAGGGACCGGCGCCGATAATGGCGACTTGGGTTTTCAGCGTTTTCATTATTTTTATGGCCCGCAAATTCCACTCGAACGGATCGAGTGAAAGAGTTGTCATTGATCTTATTGCTGACATTTTTCACTTGAGTGCGCGGCATAAGAAGGTGAAAACTGCGCCAAAGCCTGCGCTTTTTGCCAATGCGGGCGATTACCGCACCACTCTCCTGAGTATCGGATTGAAACCATGACCAAAAACGCGATTCCGGTCTTCAAGCTGTACGGGGAAAGCCAGCAATGGCCGACACCCGATTTGTTGCACTGTGAAACCATTTCCCGGCGCAGTCGGGAATACCAGTGGGAAATCCAGCCCCACCGGCACGCGGATCTGTGTCAGTTGCTGTACGTGCACAAAGGCCAGGCGCAGCTGGAAATCGAAGGCCAGCGCACCACACTCAGCGAAGCAACCCTGCAGGTACTGCCGCCGCTGTGCGTGCACGGGTTTCGTTTCCCGGAAGATGTCGAAGGTTATGTGGTGACGTTGGCGGCTCCGCTGGTCAGCCATCTGCAAACCCAACTGGGTGCGACGGTGGACGGGCTGCAAGCGCTTGGCAGCTACCCGGCGGGCAAGGACCGCGACTACCTCAACAGCCTGTTCGCCCGCCTGCAAGACGAATACGCCGATGAGCAACCGGCCCGCGACATGATGATGCACGCGCTGGTCAGCGTATTGCTGGTGTGGATCAGCCGCCAGGCGATCCAGCGTCGCCACCCGCGGGCACCGAGGGGCCGCGAGTACTTCCGGCGCTTCACCCAGTTGGTCGAGCAGCATTACCGTGAACACCCGAAGATTGAGGACCTGGCCCACAAGCTGGGTATCTCGGTCTCACACCTCAACGGCACATGTCGGGAGTTGGGTGGGCAGCCGGCGTTGCAGATCATGCATGACCGCCAATTGCTGGAGGCCAAGCGCCTGCTGACCTACACCAGCATGACCATCAATGAAATGTCGGAGGTATTGGGGTTTTCCGACCCGACCAACTTCTCGCGGCTGTTTCGCCGACGGGTCGGGTTCTCGCCCAAGGCATTTCGCGAACAGTTGAAGGCCGAGCAGCCTACCTGAGCGCGCTGAAACTGCCGGTATGGGGAACGCACTGGTCCTGATGGCAGCTGATCGCAAAGGTCGGCTGCATGCGGGTTTGCTCCACGCGGAAGGCGGCCGTGCCATACAGCGCACTCGCCAAGGCGCAAAGGGTAAAAATCATCAGGTATTTTCTGGTTTTGATGCCCATGGCAAAGACCTCTGAGCGGATCTACACGGTGCTGTTTAAAGCATAGGCCAGCCAGAGCAAGTTGCCATTATCGGGTGACATTCAACCGGTTGATGCAGGCTTACAGGCCGACATCCCACGCTGGTTCTTCCGGAAACCTCAACACCAAAAAATCCAACAGGCTGCGCAACGCCGACGGCATATGCTTGCGCGAGGCGTAGACCGCGTAGATGTTCATCTGCCGGGGCTCGGCAGCGGGCAGCAGGCGCACCAGTTCGCCACTGCGGATGTAATCGCCGGCCTGGTAACTGGGCAGCATCGCCACCCCGGCCCCGGCCAACGTGACCCGCAGCAGGGTGCTGGCCTCGTTGGCAGTGATATTGCCGTGCACCGGCACGGACACGTGATCGCCCTGCTCTTCGAAATGCCACAGGCTTTTGCCGAAGTAGGAATGGGTCAGGCAGTTGTGCCGAGCCAGGTCTTCGACTTTCTGCGGCGCCGGATGCGCCAGCAGATACGCCGGCGTGGCACACACCACGGAGCGACAGACGGTGAGGCGCCGCGCGATCAGGTTGGGGTCCAGGTCATTGCTGGTGCGGATGGCCAGGTCAATGCGTTCATCCACCAGGTTGACCGTGCGGTCGAGCATCTGCAGGTCGACCGTGACCAATGGGTAGCGCTTCACGTATTCGGCGATGGCCTCGGCCAATTGCGCCTGGCCAAACGAGGTGCTGACACTCAGGCGCAGCAGGCCGCGCGGCGCGTCATCGGGCTCGCGGACGGCGGCCTGCATGTCGCCGCACAGCTCCAACAGTTGCCGGCAACGCGGCAGGGTTTCGCTGCCCGCCGCCGTCAGGCTGAGCTTGCGCGTGGTGCGGTGCAGCAAACGCGCGCCCACCCAGTCTTCCAGCTCGGCCAGGTAGCGCGACACCACCGGGCGCGACAGGTCCAGATGGTCGGCGGCGGCAGACTGGCTGCCAAGGTCCACCACCGTCACAAACACACGCATTGCTTGAAGACGATCCATGATTTGCACGCTTTTAGAAACAAACTATGTTCCAGCATCGCATTTTTAGTCTCGTTTGGTGCAACTAAGCTCTGTTCACCTTCAACCACTGCTGGAACTGCCCGATGCTCTCGACCCTCAAGCGCCTGACCCTGGCCACCGCCGCCCTGGCGTTCGCCGCCCATGCCTCAGCGGCCGAGCTGACCCTCGACGTGTACAACCCAGGCACAGCGGCCATCTTCCCGGTCAGCTCGGTACTGGTCAGCGGCACCAGGGACGCGATCCTGGTCGACGCGCAATTCGGCAAGGGCCAGGCCGAGCAGTTGGTGCAGAAGATCCGCGCCAGCGGCAAGCACCTGACCACCATCTACATCAGCCATGGCGACCCCGACTACTACTTCGGCCTCGACACCCTGACCNNGCCAAGCTTGAATTCTGGGGCCCGAAAATGGGCGCCGACAAACCCGCCAAAACCATCGTGCCGCAGGTGCTGCAAGGCGCCAGCCTGAGCCTGGAAGGCCAGCAACTGCAGGTGATCGGCCTGGACGGCCCGCAGCCGGACCGCAGCTTTGTGTGGATCCCGTCGATCAAGGCCGTGGTCGGTGGCGTGGTGGTCGCGCAAAACATTCATGTGTGGATGGCCGACACCCAGAGTGCCAAATCCCACAAAGACTGGCTCGCTACCCTACAGCGCATAGAACAGCTGAACCCACGTACCGTGGTGCCCGGCCACTACCTGGGCACGCCGACCCTTGAAGCCGTGGAGTTTACCGCCGGGTACATCCAGGCCTTCGACGATGAAGCCGACAAAGCCAAGAACGCCGCCGAGCTGATCGCGGCGATGAAAAAGCGTTACCCCACCCTCGCCGACGAAAGCTCGCTGGAACTCAGCGCCAAAGTCGCCAAGGGCGAAATGAAGTGGTGAATGGTTATAAAACCCTGACTTACTGGAGAACAGCATGAGCAAGATTGCAATCATTGGCGCTACTGGCCGTGCCGGTAGCCAACTGCTGGAAGAAGCATTGCGTCGTGGGCATAGCGTTGTGGCTATCGCGCGTAATACCGACAAACTGGTGGCGCGTCCTGGCGTCACCGTGAAACAAGTCGACGCACTGGACGCCACTGCTCTGCAGCAAGCGGTCAGTGGCAGTGATGTGGTGATCAGTGCGGCGCACTTTGCCACCCTGCCCGCCGCCGCCGTGATCGGCCCGGTGAAACAAGCCGGTGTGAAACGCCTGCTGGTGGTCGGCGGTGCGGGTTCGCTGTTGTTGCCGGGCGGCGGCCGGGTGATCGACAGCGAAGGTTTCCCGGCCGAATACAAGGCCGAAGCCACTGCGGGCGCGGCGTTCCTTGACGTGCTGCGTCAGGAGAAGGATTTGGATTGGACCTTCCTGTCGCCATCGGCGGAGTTTGTTGAAACCGAGCGCACCGGCACATTCCGCCTGGGCCAGGATGACTTGCTGGTAAGCAGTGAAGGCCGCAGCTGGATCAGCTTTTCCGACTATGCGATTGCCCTGATTGATGAGGTTGAGTCGCCGAAACACTCGCGCCAACGCTTCACCGTCGGCTACTGATCCAACGCGGTCAAAAATGTGGGAGGGGGCTTGCCCCCGATGAGGGTGTGTCAGTCAAAGTTGTTCCAACTGACCCACCGCTATCGGGAGCAAGCCCCCTCCCACATTTGGATCTTCAGTGTCAGGGCTACTGTGCCTGGCTGACTAACCAATCCATCAGCGCCACCAGCCCCGCCGACGGCTCGGTCCCCGGCGGATACACCAGGTAATAGCCCATCCCCGTCGGCACCCGCAGCTCAAACGGCATCGCCAACCTTCCCGCCTTCAAATCCTCGCCGATCAACGCACTGTCGCCAATCGCCACCCCCGAACCTTGCGACGCCACGGTCATCGCCAAATCCAGGGTTTCAAAATGATGCCCCTGGGCCCTATTGCTCAGCTGTGCATTCGCCGCCTTCAGCCACAACGCCCAGTCGCGTTCATCCCGCGTGGGGTGCAGCAACACTTGTTGTTGCAAATCCGCCGGCGTGCGCAAAACCCCGAGCAAACCCGGCGCGCAGACCGGCGTGAGTTGTTCATCAAACAAATGCCGAGCCTCGGCCGATTGCTCGGCGATAGGCGCATAGATCACCGCTGCGTCGAACGCCTCGCGGCGAAAATCCACGGTGTAGGCCACGGTGGTGGTGAGCTCCACCGGCACGTCCGGGCGCTCGCGTTGCCACTGCATCAGGCGCGGCAGCAGCCAGCGCATCACACAGGTAGAGGCCTTGAGTTGCAGGGTTTCGCGGCGGCCGCCGATCTGCTCCACCGCCTCACCGATCAGGCCGAACACCTGCTGTGCGCGCAGCGACCATTCGCGGCCTTCCTCGGTCAGGCTCAAGCCCCGCGCCTGGCGCTGGAACAACGCATAGCCCAAGTGGCTTTCCAACCCGGCGATCTGGCGGCTCACCGCCCCCTGGGTGATATGCAGCTGCTCGGCGGCACGGGTGAAGTTGCAGCACTGGGCCGTGACCCAAAAGGTGTGCAGCGCTGGCAGCGGCGGGAGGCGTTTCATAGAGGCTGAGCCATGACGTGAGGACATGGCTAGTATGACTTTTTATCGATTGTTGCCGCTACCGGCCAACCGCTCCAATAGCGCCTCGAATCCATAACAAGAGCGACATGCATGGCGACCTGCGGCGAAGTATTGGTCCACCTCCTGGAACGCTACGGCGTGGACCAGGTGTTCGGCATCCCCGGCGTGCACACCGTGGAGCTGTATCGCGGCCTGGCCCGGTCCAGCATCCGCCACGTCACCCCGCGCCACGAACAGGGCGCCGGCTTTATGGCCGACGGTTACGCGCGCACCAGCGGCAAGCCGGGTGTGTGCTTCATCATCACCGGCCCCGGCATGACCAATATCACCACCGCAATGGGCCAGGCCTACGCCGACTCGATCCCGATGCTGGTGATTTCCAGCGTGCAATCGCGCAGC
>CXWL01015559.1_pt1 | contig 12027 bp, 9 predicted proteins | sample 590931 | NCBI WGS metagenome assembly CXWL01 (sample SAMEA3498368, study PRJEB10139) | groundwater metagenome | biome: water well; material: biofilm material | place: Germany | collected 2015-04-27
GTCCCGCCTCAAGGACCAGCTCGCTCAAAGCGTGAGCCAGTGGGGACGTGGCCACCGTGGGCTGCTTCTGGGCGACACCGATTGGCGGCTGCCTGGGGCCAATAGCGCCGCCATCAAGGCACTCTTTGCGTTGATCGACCCGCCCTTTACGGCGATCCTGGAAGCATCCAACTCGATTCTTGCTGGCGCGGACGATGCCACCGTGGTGGCGAAGGCGGTACGCACGATTCAGCAACACGAACCGGTATTCCTGAAGGGGATGAATGACATCGTGCTGCGTTACGACCAGGAAGCACGGGAGAAAATCGCCTTCGCGCGCTGGCTGGAGTTGGTGCTGATGTGTGCCACGCTGTTGGTGTTGCTGCTTGAGGCCGGCTTCATCTTCGCACCGGCGACGCGCCGCATTGAGCATGACATGCAGGAACTGGCCAATCGGGAGGACGACCTGGAGAGCCTGTTTGCCGTCAGTCCGACGGCGATTCTGCTGGTCGACAGCAAGAAACTGACCATTCTGCACGCCAACCGCAAGGCCGCCAATTTCATCGGCCTGTCGAGCGCCGAAATCGTCCGTGGCACGCTGTACGACCACCTGGACGACCGTTACGACGCCAACCGCAGGTTCCTCGAAAAGCTGTTGAACGACGAGGTCCTCAATGAGTACGAAGTGGTGCGACTCGATGCCCGACGTTCGGCTTTCGAGACACTGGTGTCCGTGCGACCCATCACCTATGCCGGGCGGCCCGCCTTTGTGCTGGGCATTACCAACGCAACCGAGCTGAAGAAGGCGCAGGAAACACTAGAGTTCTTCGCGACCTTTGACGAAGTCTCCGGGCTGATGAGTCGCCACATCGGCATGCTGATGTTGAACAAGACGATGGAGCGCTCCAAACGCGACGGTGAACAAGTAACCGTGTGTTTTGCCGACCTGGATGGTCTGATGGCGGTCAACGACCAGTATGGGCGCTCGGAGGGTGATTGGTTGATCCACACCGTGGCGAAGGTCTTGACCGAGCTGATCGAGCCCAGTGATATCGCGATACGCCTGGGTGGCGATGAGTTTCTGTTGGTACTGCACCACTGCTCGCCGGAAGGCGGCGACTTCCTCATGTACCGCGTCGAGGAGCGTCTGACGGAAATAGAGCAACAGGCGAACAAGCCCTTCCGCTTGCGCATCAGTTTTGGCACCGTGGCCTATGTGCCGGACCGGCATCACACGGCGGATACCTTGATTGCCGAAGCCGACGCGCTGATGAGCAAGGTCAAGCAAGACAAGAAGCTACAGGCGAAGCGACCGCTGGGCAAGGTTCATGCAATCTGATGCCGCGCTGCGTCTGACCGGGCGCGATTCGCACACGTTGGCTGGTGTGTTGCCGCACATTGCGCCGACGGCGCGCGCGCGGGCGCAAGACGGCCTGTTGCGGCCCTACGAAGTGACGCTTGATGCGATTCCCGACTTCCTGTTCGAGCTCGATCTAGACGGACGTTTCCACGCCTGCCAGGCACCGCAACCGGATCCGTGGCGAGGGGTTGTCGTGGCCCTGGTGGGTACGACCGTGGAGGACACGTTCTCGCCTGCCGCGGTGGACGTCATCATGGCGGCGTTGCGCGAGGCCGAAAGAAATGGCAAGTCCCTTGGCAAGCAGTTCGAATGGGCGCACGCACTGGATAGGCGTTGGCTGGAGCTGTCGGTGTCGCGCAAGTCCACCGACTACACCGAGGCCTGCCGCTACATCGTTCTGGCGCGCGACATCACGACGCGAAAACAGGCCGACGACATGCTTCACCTCGCCGCCAGCGTCTTCACCCACGCCCGAGAAGCCATTCTGATTACAGCCGCCGACGGCACCATCGTCGACGTGAACGATGCCTTCAGCCGCATCACCGGTTATGAGCGCGACGAAGTGCTGGGCCAGAACCCACGCATCCTGAGCTCCGGCCGTCAAGGCAAGGAGTACTACGCCAGCTTGTGGCGCGAGTTGACGGAGCATGGCCACTGGTACGGCGAGGTCTGGAACCGGCGCAAGAACGGCGAGGTCTACGCCGAGATGCAGTCCATCAACGCGGTGCACGATTCGACCGGTAATGTGCTGCACTATGTGGCGCTGTTCTCGGACATCACGGTACTCAAGGCGCATCAGGACCAGCTCCAGCAACTGGCCAACTTCGATGCGCTCACCGGCCTGCCCAACCGGGTGCTGCTGTCTGATCACCTGCAGCGGGCGATGCGCACGGTTGGGCGCCGCGGTGCAACGCTGGCGGTGGCTTACCTCGACATCGATGACTTCAGATTGATCAACGACGCGCACGGGCATGAGGGCGGCGATCAGTTGCTCATCACGCTGTCGACGCGCTTGCGCCAAGCCCTGCGCGAGGGCGATATCCTGGCGCGATTGGGGGGCGATGAATTCGTGGTGGTGCTAACCGACCTGGACGATGTGGCGGCCTGTGTCCCCATGATCAACCGCTTGCTTGCCGTTGCCGCGCAACCGGTGCTGTTTGGCGGTGTCGCGCTCCAGGTGTCGGCCAGTCTGGGCGTCGCCTTTTACGTGCCGAGCGAAGATGTGGACCCGGACCAATTGCTGCGCCGCGCCGATCAAGCCATGTGCCAGGCCAAGCTGGCCGGCAAGCATCGCTTTCACATCTTCGATGCGGAACAGGATCGCACGGTGCGTGGCCACCACGAGAGCCTGGAGCGCAGTCGGCGCGCGCTGTGCGATCACGAGTTTGTCCTGCACTACCAACCCAAGGTCAACATGCGTACCGGCGAGGTGGTTGGCGTCGAGGCGCTGATACGTTGGCAACACCCGCAAGACGGTCTGCTGCTACCGGCGGTGTTCCTGCCAGTGGTCGAGGATCATCCGTTGGCGATCGACCTGGGTGAGTGGGTCATTGACGCCGCGCTGACGCAGGTCGAGCTATGGCACGCGGTCGGTCTGCACCTGCCGATCAGCGTCAATGTTGGGGCGTGCCAACTACAACAGGGCGACTTCGTGGATCGTTTGCGCGCGATCCTGGCCAGCCATCCCGGTCTCGATCCCGCCTGCCTGGAGCTGGAGTTGCTGGAAAGCAGTGCCTTGCGGGACTTGGCGCACGTATCCCGAGTGATTGACGCCTGTCGCGAGATCGGCGTTGCGTTTGCGCTCGACGACTTTGGGACGGGTTACTCGTCGTTGACCTATCTCAAACGCCTGCCGGTGAGTCTGCTCAAGATCGACCAGAGCTTTGTGCGCGGCATGTTGGACGATCCGGATGATCTGGCGATTTTGGAGGGCGTGATTGGCTTGGCGCGCGCCTTTCGCCGCCAGGTCATCGCCGAGGGCGTGGAGACGGTGGCGCATGGCGACATGTTGTTGAGGCTCGGGTGCGAGTTGGCCCAGGGTTACGGCATTGCCCGGCCGATGCCGGCACAGGACTTGCCGGCGTGGGTGGCCCAGTGGCGGCCCGATCCTGGGTGGCGCGTCACGCCACCACCGGGCCCTGCCGCATTGCGCTGGCCGAGCGGCACGCCCGAGCGCCGGCCTGCCGGCCATGTGCAAACCAGGAATCAGTTCACCCCGTCGGTGGTCCTGCTCAAGAACTGAATCGATATNNCAGGGGAGGTTTTTCCAGGAGGTGCAACGCAATCACACCGCCGTCTTCAAGCAGGTTCAGGACGGCTTTGCCCAACAACAGGACACCGCCGCGCGGCGCGACTTGCTGTCGATTCACGAGGCGGGCAACGTCAACCTCACGCGGCTGTTTGCCAACGCGCTGTGGGAGCGCGACTTCGCGCCGTTTGTGGCGAAAGTGCAGGCGATACCGGTTGACCACTGCCGGGCGATTGCCGACGTGGCGGACCCCAAGGACGGCAAACTCAAGCCGACCAGCGAGAAGAAGGCCTGTTTCGCTGAATTGGGCAAGCAGATCGTGGCACTCAAGGACTTTCCCGCGCTGAACGCCAAAGTCGTGGGCGCGATGAAGAAGACGACCGTGTTCAAGATCAAGGTGTTCGACCTTCGGGGCATTACCGTGTACTCGTCCGAGCACAGCCAAGTGGGCGAGGACAAGAGCAGCAATGCGGGTTGGAAGGGCGCCGCGATGGACGGCAAGCCCACCAGCGAGATGACTTTTCGAGGCAAGTTCAGCGCCTTTGAAGGGATGGTCGAGAACCGCGATTTGATCTCGAGCTACCTGCCGGTGATCGCGCCGGGGGGCGAGGCCGTCGTTGGCGTGTTCGAGGTCTATTCGGACGTGACACCGTTTCTAAACCAGATCAAGGCGACTTCAAATCTGATTCGCCAAACCGCCAGTGACAACCAGGCCAATATCCAGGCCGTTGCTTCCGAGAACCAGTTGAAGGTCGACGCCTCGGGGTTGACCACGCTGCTGATCGTGTTGGGTTTGCTCGCGGTCTTGTTCGTGGCCCTGTACCTGATTGTTCATCGGGCGGACCGGATCATCGTGCAACAGGAGCATGAGCGCGAGAACGTTCAGCAGCATCTCGCCCAAGCCGAAAAAATGGCTTCTCTGGGCCAGATGGTCGCCGGCGTGGCGCATCAGCTCAACACCCCGTTGGCGTTTTCGCACAGCAACGTCAGCATGGCCATCGACGTGCTCAAGGGCTTCAGCACGCCGCTGAAAGTGGCGCGCAAGCTGACCCAATTGGTTCAGGGCACGGATGCGCAGCGTGTCAACCTGAACGTGGCCCAGTCGCGGGCGCAGATCAACGAAATCGACGTGGACAGCCTGGACGTGGCGATGCCCGTCGAGATGCTTGGCGAAACACTGCGGGGCATCGAGCAGATGCGAGAACTGGTTGAGAATCTGCGCGACTTCACCCGTCTGGATCGAAGCAAGACAGTCGAGTTTGACCTCAACAAGGGCTTGCACAACGTGATCTACATCGCGCGCAGCGTCATCTCGAGCCACATCGCGATCACCGAGGAATTCGGTGCCCTGCCGAAGGTCGAATGCAACGCCTCGCAGTTAAACCAGGTCTTCTTGAACCTGATCAACAACGCCGCCCAGGCGATCTCGGCGGAGCAGGGAACCGTTACCGTAAGCAGCACAGTCGAGGGTGAGCGGGTTCGGGTCGATGTCACGGACACCGGGACTGGCATCCGGCCCGATGTGTTGCCTCACATATTCGAGAACTACTTCACCACCAAAGCGGCGTCGGAGGGCACCGGGCTGGGCCTGCCCATTGCCCGGCGCATTGTCGAGGAGCATGGCGGTGAGATCAAGGTCAGCACGGAGGTCGGCAAGGGTTCGACCTTCACGGTGTGGCTACCGGTGTCGCTGGGGTCCGCGCCGCAGCCCGCATCGGCCAAAGCGGCAGCAACCTGACCGGGGAATTTGAATGTCTGAAAAACTAGGTTGTGTACTGTGCGTGGACGATGAACCCGGCATCCTGCGTTCACTTCAGTGGCTGCTGCAGAAGCAGTTTGACGTCAAGGTCGCGGCCAGTGGGCACGAGGCGCTGGGTCTGCTCAAGCAGCACGACTTCGACGTGATCATCAGCGATCAACGCATGCCCGGCATGATGGGCTCGGAGTTCCTGCGCGAAGCGCGCCGGATCTCACCACGGGCGATGCGCATTCTGCTGACCGGCTACTCGGATCTCCAGGCGATTCTGCGCTCGGTCAATGACGGCGAGGTGTTTCGGTTTGTCAACAAACCGTGGAACATCAAGGAGTTGCCCCGGCTGATCGCCGACGCGGCGGCAATTGCGAAACATCACGCCGTGGAATCAAGCCTTGCGGAGCCCGACGCCGGCGCGGCGCTCGACACCGGTGACGACACCATCTTGTTGATCGACGATGACCCGATGATGGGCGCGCTGATCTCGCAGGCGGTGGGGCCGGGCGTCAAGATTGCGCATGCCACCACGCTGGCCGAGGCGTTCGCGGCGCTTGAGGCCCATCATGTTGGCATCATCGTGGCGGACACGCGCGTGGCCAACCTGGACACGACCACCATGCTCAAGATTCTGAAAGAGGAGCAGCCCGACATCGTGACGGTGGTCTACACCGCCACCACCGACTCGGTCGACGTGGTCACCCTGATCAACCAAGGTCAGATCTACCGGTTCATTCCCAAACCCGTGAAAATGGTGATGCTCAAGCAGGCGTTGATGGGCGCCGCGCTCAAGCGCAGGCAATTGCGCAACAACCCCGACGCGGTCAAGCGCCACATGGTCGAGCGCGTGGCCGACGACGAACGCGTGGTCATGCTCAAGACCATTCAACATTCGGCCGCGGCCGTTGTCGCGGCCGCGGGAGCCAACCTGCTGCACCGTATCGGCGGCTCCCTGACGCGCATATTCGGCCGGGCCTGAGGGCGCGGGGCACGCGGGGGCCTGCGTCAAGCCGACCGATCGCCAGCTACCGCCTGGCCCCTAGTGGGCTTCGCGCGCGTGGATCGCGCGTTCAATCTGCGCGAAGGTTTGCGACAGGTCATGCTGTTCGGAGATGATTCCCAACTGCCTTCCGATCTGGGAGGCGGAAAAGATCCCGCGGATCATCGGCTTGCCGGTAAAGGGCTCCTCATCCACCACCAGCGCATGCTGCCGTCCGGAGTGTTTCAGGGTCTCGACGATATCGCCAACGTGCGCNNTTGATCCTAGGGCCATCCAGATCGCGGGCAGTGATCAAGCCAATGACGTCATCGCCAGCATTGACAACCAGCAACAACCGGACAGCTCGCGCAATCATGTTCTGTGAGGCCATCGAGACCGAGACGTCGGCGTGCGTCGTGGCGGCCGGGACAAAGCGCAGATCGGTCATCACCTCGATCGCCGAGGAACTGATTTGAACCGGGCTGGGCGAGTAGAAATAGGGCCTGGAAAACCCGGTTCCCGGTGCCAACATGGACAACGCGAGGGGTTCAAAGACCGGGTTGGACTTGATTGTCATGCTGATCTCCTTGGGCTGCTTCGTATCTGCGGTCTGCCGTTCAATTGCCCGCAACGCCAAGCGCAACGTGCTGGCGCGTGCCGAGTCGATTCGCGCGCAGTGCCGGGCTCCAGTCGGGGGCTTGTTGGGACAACCAGTTGTAGTTCGCGGCCACTGCCAGATCCAGCGCGGGTTCGGCGGCGGCCCATAGCGATTCGGGGCCCATGTCGCCGGCAAGATCGCAATCAAGGTACACCAGCCCACCCAAGTGCGCTTGGCGCTGAAGGGCGGCGTGGTCACATTCGAGCGGGCCGAGCCCCACCAATACGGGACGGTGCCGCAAGTGGGCACAGGCTGCCAACAGTCTCTCCAGTACGTTGTGGTCCTTGGCCTGGACACCGGACAGCAACAGGATCACGTGGGAATAGTCGGTCAGGAAGGCCCGGGTAAGGCCGATCTCCAGGCCGTTTCGCGCCATCGCAACCACTCTGCGCACCACCGTCCCGGCGTCCAGGTCGACATAATCCGTCGCCACGTCCAGCAGGTCTGATCGTGAACCGATGAAGCGGCGATGCACCACGTCCGCAGCCCGCGTCTGGCCGAGCCAGTGAACCAGATTGAAGGACTGCGCGCCTTGGGCCGAACAGATCATGACACGCTGAAAACCCGCATCCTGGCCTTGTTCGGACGCCTTGGGATGGGTCAGCGGGGTCGACAAACGCCGCCAAACCGCGGCTGGCTCCTGCACCTGACCTTGTTGGTGTTCATCACGCAGTGTCATCACGCGCCCCACGAAGTCGTCCGGCGTCTCATGGGTTTGCACGTGGGCCATGGACCAGGGCTCGGTGAGCCGCCGCGGTCCGTCGCTCTTGTGCAGGAGGTGCAGGTTCTGGTGTCGCGGGTCGTTGGCGACGCGAGACATCAATGCCCGCACGCCGTCCGCGGGGCCTTCAATCCACTCCATGAACCAGCCGCTCTGGTGCAGCAGCGCCACGTGGACCTGGTCGGCGGCATTGCGACGCAATGCGTGCGAACGGATCCTTCGCATCTCGTCAAACACCGAGCCGGTCAAGCAAGACCGACTGGCATACATCAGCCGCTGCACGCTATTTGTCACGTAAATTGCCCATCTCTATGTCCACGAGTGTAATCAGCCCGCTCTCACGAGGGGCGTTGCGTGCAGGTCGAATCGCCCCGATTTGTACAGCCGGCTACTGCCACATCGCGGCGGGATCGATATCAACCGGAACCTAGCAGTGTTCGTGCCAAGGCGGCTCGACGCAGCCGCGCCAGGGCGCGCGGCNNCGCGCCCTGGCGCGGGCCAGGCTTGAACGCCATGTGCTGGCTTGCCTGTCAGCCTGGGTGGCTTTCCGGAAATTGAGAGGATTTCCCACAATCGGGGACGCGCTGTTGCGCCCGCGGCCAAGGTAAGCCTGTGCGTCAGCGAGGCGGCTGATAATGCGCAGCAGTGGCGGGCTGGCATATTTGTTGCTCAATCGGATTCCTCAATTCCTCTTCGGAGTGTTAATGTGAAAAACTTCTTGTTGCTTCCCCTGCTGACGTCGCTTTGCCTGGTTGCGTGTTCCGGTAAAGACGACGCGGCCGCTCCCGCCGCAGCGCCGTCTGAGGCGGTCGCCGCGGCACCCAATACGGGGAAGATTCTGCAACTGTCTCACGCGGCGGGTTACACCTATGCGGAGGTCCAGGCGGCGGGCGACCAGAAGGTCTGGATGGCGGGTGCACCGCTGCAACTCAAGCTGGGTGATCGGGTGCAATGGGGCGACTATGCAGTCATGCAGAACTTCACGTCTAAAGCGCTGGGCCGCACCTTTGACCAGATTCTGTTTGTCAATGCCTGGGGCCCGGTAGGCGGCTTGGTCGCCCAAGTGGCTCCCCACGGCGCCCCACCGAGCCAAGCGGGGCACCAGGCGACGCCTCCCCAAGTGAGCTCGACTGATGCCAACCAAGGTAAGGTCAAGAGCGTGTCTGCTTCTGGGGGCTACACCTACCTTGAAATCGATCAGAACGGCGTCATTGTGTGGGTCGCCGTGCCCGGAACCGTGGTCAAAGTGGGCGAAACCGTGGCCTGGGATGGTGGTGCGGTGATGCAAAACTTCACCGCCAAATCGCTCAGCCGAACCTTTGACCGGATCATCTTTGCCGGCAAGGTGACCGTTGTGTCCTGAAGCCCTTGGCCCCATACGCTGGGGCCCGGCAAAGCATGGCCGACCACGGTGTCGGTCTCTCGCGTCGAGCCTCAGGGGCCTTCACTAAGCCCCCGCATTGTTGACGCCGACGTCAAATTGACCCAGGCTGCCGATTCTGCGTGACCCGGCCAGGACCCCTGAAATCGTTGGCGGGTGCGGGATGGCGCTCCCGTCATGGTGGGTCAGTTCAGAGTCGACACGTGGGTCAAAAACGCGTCGACGCCTACACAGAGCGGCCAGATCGAACGGCGTCCCGCGTGGCAGACTGGTCTGGAGCTTCTTGAACTCAATTTAGAACAGGTCCTTCCTAAATTTAGGAACTTCCTTTGCAAGGTTGAGCAAAAGATTGGCCCGCTGGACGACAAAGTCGGCAATAGTTTTCACCAACGCGACTTCCTCACCTATGTAGACGGGGTCCGCGCTCTGTGCCAATGCCTCGACGATGGCAATCTCGCACAAGGCAACCAGTTCTCTGGCAAAAAAGGGCCTGCTTACCTTGGCACGTTCACAGAAGTCAGCGAGGGCAAACGACCTCACGTCTTCCAGCTTGAACTCATCGCCAAATGCCATAGCCAGGTCATGTTCCAGCTTTTGCGAGTCGTACTGCATCACGCTCACCAAGTCATACAGCTCCGCCACCCTCAGTCCCGCGCGACTAACGTAGTAGGACAGATTCTTGCCGTGTGCATCACTATTGCCGGTCAGCAAGGTGGTCACCACCCACATGGTCATGGACCTAATACCAACGGCTGGCTGTTCCAGGTACTGTCGGGTGGTGAACAGGCGCTCAAGACTTGCGCCGTCCCGGATATGCGCGACATCCTTGCCATTGCCCAGGTTGCGCTCGTACTTGGCCGCCACGGATATGTCAGTTGCTTGGCAGGCGTCGATGATGTGCAGTCGCTCGGCCACTGGCAACTTCACGCCGTCAGGGCCGTGCACAAACTGGCCGGCACGCAGGCGGCGGTCGAACCGTCGAATAGACAGCACCGGGTCCGGTACACGCAAGATGTCGACCTCGGCGACATGGTCCTGTCCGTACCTGCGCACGCTCATGCGTGACGCCAGTTTCATGCAGAAATGTTCGTTGGCGACCATGAACGGCAGGGCAGTGCTCAATGGTTCAGGCTTAAGAATATGGGTGGACGACAAAGAACCGTCGACCAGAAAGAGCCGGTCACCCACACGATTAACCAGCAACTTGTCCTGAAAGCCGGCGATAGACATTCGGACTCTGCCATCCCAGACCGTAAAGGGCACCTCGTTGCGGCGCTTGATCCGCTCTTGCAGCTCCGAATGCAGGAGTTCACGGAACTGCGGTTCCAGCGCTTGCGGGGTCTGATTGGCCGGCAGGAACGTCACCGCACCCGTGGTCTCCTTGCCCAAATATCGGACAAGCCCAAAAATGTTGTTCTTTTGGATGTTCGAGTGCACCGAGGCAACGTCCAGCGCCCGGCCTTCAGGCAAGAGATTTTCCAGAAAGCGGCGAATTGACGACGATGTTGCCTCGCCGTCCAAGGGCAGATGGGGAGACAACGCGTAACCCCGGCGGTCGGACGCCCAAGTTGGGCTGTAGGCCAGGCTGAAGGTATCTTGCTGCGGATGGAACTCCAGTCTTGCGACAAACACCTGCCCAACAAATAGGTCCAGCGCGTATTCGCTTTCGCTATTCATCGCGTTCGCTCGTGTTGGAGAGGGAACTCGATGGCTTGCTACCTGCGCGCAGAACCTCCAACTCGGACTTCAGTAGAACTGAATCGCAAGCAGGCAACACCAGCATTCGCAGGCCCAACCCGTCAAGTACCTTCAGCAGTTTGTCCATCGTGATGGGTCTTCCGTTTTCGAGTCGAGACAGCAAGTCGCTCGACACGAAGCACAGAGCGGCGGCGTCATCAATGCGCAATCTACCCTGCGCACGTTGGTTGCGCACAATTTGTCCAAGGTCCTCAAGCTTGCGTATTTCTTGAGGCGTTGACGGGTCAATTGGTGGGAGTTTTCTTGACATAGTTTCGGATTGGCGAAATTATGAGTGAATTCTGAAGCCTTTGCAAATAGTTTCGTTATGTCGAAATTTCAACCGCTTTAGTACAAAATATGCTCTTATTTCGCGATACCGAAATTTTGCTAATTTGCTGACTCCCCCTTTCCCTGGGAGAAAGCCATGCCGAAATGCCCTGTTCGGGAACCGCACCCCGTCAGTGCGGGCCCGGCGAATCGTTCGGATGGGGGGCTGCACCTGATTGGTCGCCCAACTTAATAATACAGTTGTATGTGACAGTTGTTATGTCATAATAAGTCACCACGCCATCCATCGCCATGAAGCCCAGCTCCACCTTCACCCTCGACGAACTCTGCACCTTGAGCGATTGCCCCAAGCGCACGGTGCGTTACTACATGCAGATTGGCTTGGTGGACCGTCCCATCGGTGGAACCAAGGCCGCGCACTACCTGCCGCAGCACCTCGATCAGCTCCTCAAGATCCGCCGACTCAGTGACGCCGGGGTGTCGCTGGAGCGTATTCGGGAGGTGCTCTCGGGCGAGGCGCCACCGGTGCCACCGCGCCAACGCAAGCCCGGCTCGGTGGAGGTGCGCAGCCACCTGTTCATTGCCAACGGGGTGGAACTGCAGATATCGCCCGAAGAAGCGGGCCTGAGCCCGGAGCAGGTGCGCGCACTGGTGCGCGCCATCATCAAGACCTACCAAGACCTACACGGGGAGTCCCAATGAATACCCTCCACCGGGCTGAAACTGCCCAACTGGTCAGCACCGACGGCCAGACCGCGACGCTGCAATCGGTGCATATCGAAGGCAGGCTCGATGGCCTGCTGCTGGGCATGAAGGCCCACCAGCACTACCGCAACACCGGCAAGACCAATCTGGAGACGGTCTACACCTGCCCGCTGCCGTGGGGCGCCACCCTGTTGGGCTTGAATGCCGAGATCGGCGGC
>CXWL01143548.1_pt1 | contig 12026 bp, 8 predicted proteins | sample 590931 | NCBI WGS metagenome assembly CXWL01 (sample SAMEA3498368, study PRJEB10139) | groundwater metagenome | biome: water well; material: biofilm material | place: Germany | collected 2015-04-27
TACTTGAGCATTGATCCGGTGACCACCGATGCGAACACCGGTGGCAGCTTCAATCGGTACAGCTACGCTGCTAACAACCCGTATAAGTATATCGATCCGGACGGCCGACAAGAGAGAGCCGCCGAGGGGTTTGTAGAGCAGCACCGTAAAGACATGGAAGCAGGGAAAGGGGACCTCTATAAACCTTTGATGCCGGTGGCAGTCGCAGGAACTGCTGTAATGGGCGTCGTCACTATTGTTGCGGCTGCCCCTACAGTATTGGCGGCCACTCAAAGTGTACTGGCTCCTTCGATTGCGGCTCCTGTGGTCAAAGAATTGTCGAAGCAGGAACTCAAAAGTGTCGCCTCGCTGGCGAAGCAGGCCGCCAAGCATGAGCAGAAGGTAGCTGATTTTATAGCCAACCCGACGGTTAGGCCTGGGATGGAAAATCTTCCTAAAGCGCAAATCGAAGCGCAACAGGCTCAGCGAATAAACGACATACGCGTCGAAATCCAAAGGAGTTTTGTCGACAAAATCATGGATATCATAGGGCATTAAATGAAACTTCAGTGTAAATGTGCTAATGGTCGCAAGCTAGTCGTTTGCGACAAGAGCAGTGCTTTCACTCGGCTGAATGAGCTTGATGTCGTGCCGTCCGTAGTGCTCTTGACCGCTTGGCAGAAGAGTTCAGTCTCGATGAGTGATTGGCATCCGCAAATTAAGGAGTTGTTGGCGCGGGGTTGCACCTACTTTGTTTGTGCAGGTACATTTGCTGAGGAACTTCACGATATCGTAGATGAGATCATTTCGACGGCAAGGGTTGAGCTTATTGCAACAACCTTTCATCCTGATGAAACGGCCGAAGATGTGGTCAATTTTTTCATCTACACGACCACAATCCCCAATGGTGATCGAAATGCGCTCGTTGCCATTCTAGATATAACCTGCAATCAAGACGTACTGTTGATGAATCTCGCTGAGCAAGAATGCAACATGGATATCTAGGCCGCGCAATAAGGCCGGGGTCACACCCGGCAAGTGGACAACGGGGTAGCGGGATGTTCAGTGCCGACATTCAGGCGCTCCCACCGCATTGTTCGCCGGGTCGTGGGCGCGGCAGCGGTTTGGCATGGCGCGAACCCGGTCAATGGCAGGTCGGCAACGTGACCGCGTCGTGAGCCAACAGCGGGCGAGCGTGGTGGTCTACATGGGGGCTAAAGCGCCCCCATACCCTGCCACCGTGCCATCGCCGGGCGCGTAGCCGTCCAGCATGGCGGCTACTTCGTGTTCTTCTTCTCGAAAAGCATTTCTTCCATAAATTGGCGGACCTCGGGCGGCAGACCGCCCTCTTGTAGGCGGCGGTCAACTGTGCGGGTGATCTCGTTCTCGCGCAGCCGCATCTGCTTCTGAAATTCTCGCTCGATCTCATCTTGGGATATGTCCAGCTCTTGCCGCTCGCGGTACGCCTTGCGCTCCGTGGCGCGCCGACCTAAGGCAAGGATGCCTTTGCGGGAAGCGTCCAGTTGGTCGGCGTTGTTCATGATCCCGATGGCTTGCCAATTCCCCAGCCATCCTTGCGCGAGTGCGTTGCTGACAGCGCGCCGGAACTGATCGCCTGGCATCTGGTCTTCGGCGTTCATGTAGCGCTGTAGCGTGCGGGCGCTGAAATCCACATTCTTCTCGGCCAGGCCGAGCTTGCCGATCAAGTCGCCGTTCGTCACGCACGGGTGCTTGCATTCGTCGCAAACGTAGGCCGGGGTCGTCATGAACGGGCCTTTGCACTCCCCGATATCGAGCGGATACGACGGTATCGACGAATCGGATGGCCACGGGTCGGTCTGCGACCACTTCTTGCACTCGATGGTGTCGGGCGCCGCTAGTCGGCAGGCGTAGACGCGGATATAGCGCAGGATGGGAGACGTAAAACTTGGCGGTAGCATGTCCCGAAGCTGCTTGGGACGGCGCTTGCGCCAGTCGCCCATGACCCTGCCGAGCGCCCATGTGAAATCCCCCATCCCCATCGTTTTTACCCTTCTGTTCAAAAATCCCCCGGAATCCGTCCGGTCAAGCGTAAACCGCTTCGCCACAATCGATATGTGCTTTGGCATTCAGTCAAGCATGTGCGATTCAAGCAGCCGATGTCAAGGGCTTGCGGCGCCGTCTTAACTCAAGACGGTAAGGCAGGAACTACACACCGGACGCAATTCTGCGAATAGCTGCAAAGCCACAGCCCGTAAGGCCTGCGGCCCGATGCGCAGTGATTACGACCCGCATACGAAACGAAACAAGTAGCGATATCAAGGAGTTAGAATATGACCACAAAAATCCTAACCGTGCGCATCCCGGCACCGGTGTACTCGGAGCTGTGCACCAGCGCCGCCGAATTGGGCGTACCCGTTTCCGCACACGTGCGCCGGCTGATCGAGCAGGAGCACCAGGCCGAGCAGCTTGCCCTGTTGCGCAGCGAGCTGCTGGCCAGGCTGGACCGCTTGAGCCTCGCGGCACCGGCCGCCCCCGCGCCATCCCCGGCGCTGGACGAAATCCTGCTGCTTAGCCGCGCGACCGCCGCCCACCTGAACCCGCAACTGGTCGCGCAGGTGCGCGCCAGGCTCGCCGGCCAACAGCAGGGAGCGAGCGCATGAGAATAACCCTCCCCATCGTCGCCCTGGCCCTGCTGGCAGGCCTGTTGATTGCCCTTGGCTGCTGGACCTGGACGATAACCCATTCGTTCGCCGTGCCCGACCCGTGGTGGCGCTCGCTGGCGTTCGGCCTGCGCCACACGTTCAGCGACCCCGACCTGCGCCCGGTCGCCTTCTGGTCGCTGCTCAAGGGGTTCGGGCCGGCGGTCGCCGTGCTGTACGTGCTCAATGAGCTGGACGACACCGACCGCAGCGTGCGCTTCCTACGCGGCGCGCGCGTCGTCAGCGACAAGGACCTGGCGCGCAAGACCAAGAGCAAACCGCGCCAGTCGCAGATCGAGATCGCCGGCGTGCCGATGCCGCCGGCTTGTGAGCCGAACCACCTGCTGCTGGCCGGCAGCACGAACACGGGCAAGAGCACCGCCGTCAATGAGCTGCTGAGCTTTGCCCTGGCGCGCGGCGATCGCGCCATCGTGATCGACCCGAACGGCCATGCGCTCGCCCGGTTCGGACGCAAGGGCGATACGGTGCTCAACCCCTTCGACAAGCGCGCGCCCGGCTGGAGCATCTTCAACGAGCTGCGCAAGCCCTATGATGTCGAGCGCTTCGCCAAGAGCGTGATTCCCGACACCGGCGACGCCAGCGCCCAGCAATGGCATGGGTACGCGCAGCAGTTGTTCGCCGAGACCGCGCGCGCCTTGACGCAGAACGGCGAGACGAGCACGGTGCGCCTGCTGTACTGGCTGACCCAGGCGCCGGCCGACGAACTAAAAGCGTTGTTGGCCGGTTCCGCCGCCAGTGGTCTGTTCGAGCCGGGCGCGGAAAAGGCGCTGGCCAGCACGCGCTTCATCTTGGCGCACCATGTCGGTCCGTTCCAATATTTGCAGCCGGGCGAGTTCAGCCTGCGCACCTGGCTCGAAGCCGGGGAAGGCAATCTGTACATCACCTGGCGCGAGGACATGCTGGCCACGCTGCGCCCGTTGGTGAGCGCGTGGGCCGATATCCTGATCGCCTCGATCCTGACACTGCCGGATGATCAGCCGCGCCCGTTGTGGCTGGTGTTGGACGAACTGGCCAGCCTGGAGCGCCTGAGCAGTCTGGAAGCCGGGCTGACGAAAGGCCGCAAGCACGGCCTGCGCGTGGTGGCGGGGCTGCAATCGGTGTCGCAGCTCGATGCGTTGTACGGCGCGCACAACGCCAAAACCTTGCGTAGCTGTTTCCGCAACCTGCTTGCACTGGGATGCTCGAATGCCGATCCGCATACGGCCAAGGAGATATCGGACGGGCTGGGACAATGCGAAGTCGAGCGCACGCAGACGACCTACAGCGAAAGCAAGAACGGTCGCACGAGTTCGACGGCCCGGCACCGCACGGTCGAACCGGCCGTGCTGCCCGCCGAACTGATGTCGCTGCCGCCGCTGCATGGCTTCCTGAAGTTCGCCGGTGATCACCCGATTGGAAAAATTCACCTGGTGCGGAAAGACTATCCGGTGCACGCCAAACCGTTCGTGGAGCGCTGATCATGCTGAGCCTATCGAATGTAGGGAATGGCCAAGCCGGCGCGAGCTATTACGAAGAGGCCGACGATTACTACACCAGCGACCACGGGCCAAGCGCCTGGTGGGGTGCTGGCGCGGCCAGCCTGGGACTGCATGGCGCGGTGGACCCCGCCGAATTCGCCGCCCTGCTCGATGGTCGGCTGCCTAGCGGCGAGACCCTGCACCACGCGGCGGCGGGCCGGCGCGGCGGCACCGATGGCACCTTTAGCGCGCCAAAATCGGTATCTCTGCAAGCGCTGGTCGGCGGCGACCGACGCATCATCGAGGCGCACCGCCTGGCCGTGGACCGGGCGCTGGCCTACGCTGAAACCCTGGTCGCCTGCCGCATCACCGAGGATGGCATCACGCATACTGAGCGCACCGGCAACCTGATCGTGGCGCGCTTCAATCACGACTTGAGCCGCGCGTGCGACCCGCAATTGCACACGCACTGCGTGATGATCAATGCCACGCGGCGCGCCGATGGCCAGTGGCGGGCGGTCAACAATGAGGCGATTTACCGGCACAAAATGCTGCTTGGGGCGCTGTATCGCGCCGAGCTGGCGCGCGAGCTGCAAACGCTGGGCTACGCCGTGCGCCTGACCCACATCGACGGCCGCTTCGAGCTGGGCCACATCAACGAGCGGCAAGTAAAAGCGTTCAGCCAGCGCAGCGCCGCTATCGAGGCATATTTGAAAACGCACCAAGGCCTGGAGCGCGACGAGGCCAGCGCGTGGACCAAGAAAATGGCGGCGGTCATCACGCGGGACAAGAAGACGGACGTGGACCGCGCCGACCTGCGCGAGGAGTGGGGCATCTTGAGCGCAGCCGAGGGCATCGACTACAGCCTGCCGGCGCCGGTCGCCAGCTTGTGCGCCAAGCCTGATGCGGCGGCAGTGCTGGCGCAAGCCCTCGCGCACGTGGGCGAACGGCAAGCGGTGTTCAGCCAGCAGGGCATTGTGCAAACGGCGCTGGAGCGCGGGGTGGGCGTGACGACCCTGGGTGAGATCGAGGCGGCGCTGGACGAGGCGATCCAGGCCGGCCTGGTGATCCGCGAGGGCGAACGCTACACCACGCCCGAGGCGCAGCAACTGGAACGCGAGATCCTGGACATCGAGGCGCGCGGGCGCATGGTGTCAAGCCCGATCTATCAGGGCGAGCGAGCTGCCCTGGTGGAGAAAATGGCCGGCCTGTCGGACGGACAGCGCGACGCCGCGCTGGGTGTGCTGCTGACAGCGAACCAGGTCATCGGTATCCAGGGGCGCGCGGGCGTCGGTAAAACCACATTGCTAGCCATCGCCGCCGAGCAGGCGCGCGCATGCGGCTACATCGTCAAGGGGCTGGCGCCGAGCGCGAGCGCCGCGCGCGAACTGGCCGGCGCCGGCATCGATGCTGAAACAATTACGGCGTTCAGCCATCGGCAAGCGAAGAAGCTCAATGCGCGCACGCTGCTGATTGTTGACGAAGCCGGCATGGCATCCACCCGCCAGATGCATGCGATCTTGAGCGCGGCCGCTGCCGCAGGCAGCCGTGTGGTCCTGGTCGGTGATACGGCGCAGTTGCAATCGGTGGAGGCCGGCAAGCCCTTCGCACAGTTGCAGGCAAGTGGCATGCATACCGCCGCCGTCAATCAGATACAGCGCCAGAAAAACCCGCTCCTGAAGCACGCGGTCGAACTGGCCGTGGATGGGCAGACCGCGATGGCGGTCGAGGTGCTGGACAAGCACATCATAGAAATCGTCAATGCGTCGCAGCGCTTCGAGCGCATCGCCGCCGACTATATCGCCTTGCCGGAAGCCGAGCGCGCCGCAACGCGCGTGATTGCCGGCACGCGTTACGCGCGCGCCGAGATTAACCGCTGCATCCGGGCCAAGCTGGGCCTGGCCGAGCAGGGCCACGAGTTCGTGCTGCTGGACCGCAAGGACCAGACGGCGCAGCAGGCGCGCTCGATCCTGAGCTACGAGGCGGGCGACCTGGTGCTGGCGGAAACCGACTATCCCTCATTGGGACTGAAACGCGGCGAGACGGCGGCGGTGGTGGAGCGCCTGGATCACTGCATCATGCTCGAACGTGGCGACGGCGTGCGCGTGCCATGGCAACCGGCATTGGCCACCAAACTGACCGGGTATGTACCGGTGACGCGATCCCTGGCTGTTGGCGACCTGGTGCGCGTCACCGCCAACGACCGCGCGCACGGCCTGGTCAACGGTGACCTGGCAAGGGTGCGCGACATTGCACCGGAAGGCCAAGCACTGACGCTGCGCTTTGATGACGGGCGCACGGTGCTGCTCGATGGCCGTCGCCCCCTGGCACTGGACCATGGGTACTGTTCGACAGTGCACGCGAGCCAGGGCCAGACCTGCGACCGGGTGCTGATCGAGGCGGATGTGCACAGCCTGACAGCGAGCGCGAACACGTTCTACGTCGCCATCAGCCGCGCCCGCTATCACGCGCACATTTACACCGATGACCGCGACATGCTGCCGCTGGCGATGAGTCGGCAGAACGAGAACACGGCGGCGCTCGATGTGCAGGCGAAACCCCTGGAGGTCGAAAACGCGCTGGGCTGGTAGTTGTTATTAAAAATAAAAAAGCTCCCCTAACCCCGGTTGTTGCATGGGGTGGGGAGCTTCTTTTTTAGCTGCGCTTGTTAGGTTGCCAGCACGCGATCCATCTTGGCCCGCTTCACCAGGCTGTCCATCAAGATGATGAGCGCCTGCTGATCCGCGTCGGGCAGTGCGTCCACGTCTTGCAGCAACGCGTACAGCTTCGCGTTATGCACGGCGGGTTCATGTACCGTCGTTGTGCGTCCGACCAACTCATCAAGTGTGACGTTAAGCACATCGGCGATCTTCATCAGTGTATCGAGCTGCGGAATGAAGTTTCCACGCTCCCAGCGGTTATAGGCGCGAGAGTTCGCGCCGATCAATTCGGCCAGCCTGGTTTGCGTCAATTTGCGGGATTCCCGCAGTGTCTTTAAGCGCTCTGCAAAAGCTGCCATGTCTTGCACCGTAACGTTGAAAACGATGCTTGCCATTGTAGGGCCTCCTTTTTTATGAGCAGTTGCATTCAATCATATGTGTCTATATCATAGCACCCATAGATGTCTATTGACAGGGTTTTAGAGGAAAACGGTTTATGGCACGCATACCAACAACGGAAATCGAGCGGCTAAAAAAAGACGTGTCGGTGCAGCAGTTGGCCGAGGCGCGCGGCATCGTGCTGAAGGGCCACGGCGCCAACCTGCTGGGCTGCTGCCCTTTCCACGCCGACAAGACGCCATCGCTGGTCATCACACCCGACAAGAACCTGTGGCACTGCCTGGGCGCATGCCAGACGGGCGGCGGGCCGATTGACTGGGTGATGCGGGCCAATGGCGTCTCGTTCCGGCATGCCGTCGAGTTGCTGCGCGCCGACCCTCCTTTAGCTGCCGGGGTGGGCGAGCCGGTGAAGCTGTCGCGCACGCGCAAGCTGGCGCCGCCAGTGGCGCCGACTGCTGCCGATGGCGAACTGCTGCGCCAGGTCATCGACTTCTATCACCAAACTTTGCTGGAGTCGCCCGAGGCGATGGCCTACCTGGCCAAGCGCGGCTTGACGGACCCGGACATGATCGCCCGTTTTAAACTTGGTTACGCCAACCGCACGCTGGGCTACCGGCTGCCTGCCAAGAACGTCAAGGCCGGCGCCGACCTCAAAGGGCGCTTGCAGCAGATCGGCATCCTGCGCGAGTCGGGCCACGAACACTTCAACGGCTCCATCGTGGTGCCGGTCACCGATGGCGACGGCAACGTCACCGAAGCCTACGCGCGCAAGCTGCGCGACGACCTGCGCACCGGCACGCCGCTGCACCTGTACCTGCCCGGTCCGCACAAGGGCGTATGGAACGAGACGGCTTTGCAGCAGCATGACGAGATCATCCTGTGCGAGGCGCTGATCGACGCGCTCACGTTCTGGCAGGCGGGCTTCCACAACGTCACGGCCAGCTATGGGGTGGCCGGTTTTACGCCCGATCACCTGGCCGCGTTGCTGCGTCACGGCGTCAAGCGCGTGTTGATCGCGTATGACCGCGACGAGGCCGGCGACACGGCCGCCGCCATCTTGGCTGAGCAGTTGAGCGCAAACGGCATCGAGTGCTACCGCATCCAGTTTCCGAAGGGGATGGACGCCAACGACTATGCCATGAAGGTCACGCCGGCACCGAAAAGCCTGGGCATCCTGATTCGCAAGGCGGCATGGATAGGTAAGGGAGATGCGCCACAATCTGCGCCTGGTCAGCACGTCGAGACGATGGAATGCGCACCGGCCGCAGCCATCGCCGCAGCACTTCCTTTAGCCGCTTCGCCCGTGGCCGCGCCGGCCAGCGCCGCCACGGTGGACGCCGACATCAAGGACGACGAAGTGGTGTTCACCTTCGGCGAGCGCCGCTACCGCGTGCGCGGCTTGCCGAAAAATCTGTCTCCGGAAACGCTCAAGGTCAACCTGCTGGTGTCCTCTGGCGAGCCGTACTACGTCGATACGCTGGACCTGTACAACGCCAAGAACCGCAGTCAGTACCTGCTGCACGCGGCCCGCGAATTGGGCGTACGCGACGACATCATCAAGCACGACCTGGGGCGTATCCTGTTGAAGCTGGAAGCCGTGCAGGACGAGCGCATCAAGGCCGCGACCAAGAGCGAGCCGGCCGCGCCGGTGATGAGCGAGAGCGAGCGCGAGGCCGCGCTTGCGCTGCTGCGCGCACCTGGCCTGCTGGACCGGATCGTGGCCGACCTTGATGCCTGCGGGCTGGTCGGCGAGCGCACCAATAAACTGGTGGGCTACCTGGCGGCGGTGAGCCGCAAGCTCGATAGGCCGCTGGCCATCGTGGTGCAATCGTCGTCGGCGGCCGGCAAGTCGAGCCTGATGGATGCGGTGCTGGCGATGATGCCGCAGGAAGAGCGCATCAAGTACAGCGCGATGACCGGGCAAAGCCTGTTCTACATGGGCGAGACGAACCTGCGCCACAAGATACTGGCCATCGTCGAGGAGGAAGGCGCGAGCCGCGCCAGCTATGCGTTAAAACTGCTGCAAAGCGAGGGCGAATTGATGATCGCCTCCACCGGCAAGGATGCCGCTACCGGCAACCTGACCACGCAGGAATACCGCGTCACCGGCCCGGTGATGATCTTCCTGACCACGACCGCCATCGAGATCGACGAAGAGCTGATGAACCGCTGCATCGTGCTGACGGTGGACGAGGGGCGTGCACAGACCGAGGCGATCCACCACCTGCAACGGGCGCGGCGCACCTTGAACGGCCTGATGGCGAAACAGGGCAAGGAGGCGATCCTGACCCTGCACCGCAATGCGCAACGCCTGCTGCGCCCGCTCGCTGTGGTCAACCCTTACGCCGACCAGTTGACCTTCCTGTCCGATAAGACGCGTACCCGGCGCGACCACGAAAAATACCTGACGTTGATCGACACCATCGCGTTGCTGCACCAGTGCCAGCGCGTCATCAAGACGGCGAGCGGCCCCGATGGCACTGCGCTGGAATACATCGAGGTGACATTGGCGGACATCGAGCAGGCCAACCGCCTGACGCACGAGGTACTGGGCCGCAGCCTGGACGAGCTGCCGCCGCAGACGCGCCGCCTGCTTGTGCTGGTTGCCGGCATGGTGGCCGAGTGTGGCGCAGCGCTGGAGCTGGCGCGCAAGGACATCCGCTTTAGCCGTAAGGACGTGCGGGAGGCCACCGGCTGGGGAGATACGCAGCTGAAAATCCACCTGGGCCGGCTGGCCGAGCTGGAATACCTGCTGGTGCATCGCGCCGAACGCGGGCAGGGCCACGTCTACGAATTGCTGTATGACGGCGACGGCCGCACCGCGCCGCACTTGATCGGCCTGCTCGATGTGGGCGTGTTGGATGCCTACGACAAGCGGCGGTCGGGGCCTGCGCATGCGCGGTCGGTCCCTGGTCGGGCCGTGGTCGGCGGGTGGTCGGCCCCCGGTCGGGACGCACCATTGCCCGCAAAGCCAGTGCTGGAGCGGGTATCAAAGGAACACGGGCCGTTTGTTCCTGAAAATGCACCTCCAAGGACAAATGGACATGCGCCGGCCGTAGTCGTACCCGCCCTGGTTGGTGAAGCATGACGGCGCGCGCCCGCAAGCCTGCCTGCGCGGGCGACCCAAGCATCGAGGGCGGCTTCCACGGCCACCTGGTCGACTTCATCGACTGGCTGCGGGCGATGCGTTTCTCGGAACACACGATCAAGGTGCGGCGCATCGACCTGGGCTACTTCATCGACTGGTGCGAGGAGCGCAGTATCCGTACGCCGCACGACGTGACGCGGGCGATGCTGGAGCGTTACCGGCAATACGTGTTCGCCTACCGCCGCCAGCGCGACGGCCTGCCGCTGTCGGCCAATTGCCAGGGTACGCGCCTGGTGGCGGTGCGCGTGTTCTTCCGTTGGATGACGCGCCAGCACCACATGCTGTTCAACCCGGCCAGCGAAATGGATTTGCCGAAGCGGGAAAAGCGGCTGCCGCGCCACGTGCTGAGCGTGGCCGAGATCGCGCAGATACTGAACGCCACGCAGACCGACGAGCCGGCCGGCCTTGGCCTGCGCGACCGGGCCATGCTGGAGACGCTGTACAGCACCGGCATGCGCCGCGCCGAGCTGGTGACGCTGGACCTGACGGACATCGATGCCGAACGCGGCACGGTGCTGATCCGGCTGGGTAAAGGTAGCAAGGACCGCATGGTGCCGATTGGAGAACGGGCGCTGGCGTGGATTGCCAGATACATCGACGAGGTGCGCCCGCGCCATCTTGACGGCGACAACGACGCCATGCTGTTCCTGACGAAGCAGGGCCTGCGCCTGTCGGGCAAGCAGCTCTCGGCCATCGTCAAGAAGGCGATTGACGGGGCCAGGCTGGAACGCGTGCAGCTATCCGGTCCGCTGGGCAGTTCCTGCCACCTGTTCCGCCACGCCTGCGCCACCCACATGCTGGAGAACGGCGCCGACATCCGCTTCATACAGGCGCTGCTGGGCCACGCCGACCTGGGCACCACCGAAATCTATACGCGGGTGGCGATCCTGAAACTGAAGCAGGTGCACGAGGCGACCCATCCGGCGCGTTTGCAGGGCCGTGGCGCTGCGCAAAGCACGGCGGCGAGGGCAAGTGCTGCCGGCGCGCGCGAAGCGCTGCTGGCCATGCTCGATGCCGAGCAGGGCCACTCGGACTGACCGGCCACCTTCGAAAGAAACCGCCATGCCACGCCCACCCCGCAAGCTCACGCTGACACTGCCCGACGAATTCCTTGCACTGTGCCAGCAGGACGGGGTGACGCCGGATACGGTGCTGCGCGGCTTCATCGCCGACCTGTGCGCCATCGAGAACTGGGCTAGCGCGCCGCGCACGGACGGCTATGGCAACAACGGTTCGGACGAGCGCGACATGGCGCGCGCCTACTACGAGCGGGTCGGCTACCCCTGGTGGCACAAGTAGCGCGGCCGGCAGCGCCTGCACCTCGCTGACGCCGCCACGGCGCCGCGCAAGCATCCATCCCACAAGCCCAATCCACGTCTCTCCACGCGTCAAGGCGCGCTGCGTCGGCGCACCTGGCGCCGCGACCGGCGCGGCATTGCCATCATCATTGATAAATAAGCAAAGAAACTGCTTGCCCCACGCGCGCACGAGGCCCAGAATCGCGTATATGGAAAAATTCGCTCTTTACATACAATTGGCCAGGAGAAAACCACGCCAAGTTCTTGATTGAACTAAGGAAAACGGCCGCGCTTACGGCAAAGTCGAGTCGGGCGGCCGATACTTGAGCATTGATCCGGTGACCACCGATGCGAACACCGGTGGCAGCTTCAATCGGTACAGC
>CXWL01005238.1_pt1 | contig 12025 bp, 14 predicted proteins | sample 590931 | NCBI WGS metagenome assembly CXWL01 (sample SAMEA3498368, study PRJEB10139) | groundwater metagenome | biome: water well; material: biofilm material | place: Germany | collected 2015-04-27
TCAGGAAGTGCTTCGGTTGTCGGACTACAATAAGACAACCGCCGCCAGATATCTCGGCCTCACGAGATTTGCGCTGGATCGGCGCCTCAAAAAGATCGTGGAAGAGTAACGGGCTCTCACGAAGGATTCGGCGATACGAACACTAAGACTTTGAGACGCTGGCTTGTGTGATTCTTTACCCCATGCTCTTCCCCAGCCGGCGCCATCGTCCCCTGCCCTGAGCTGAGCACCTGTTTCTCTGACCCGACCTGAAAGGTGCCCTGGCCCTCAAGCACGAGATAGACCTTATCCTGCTCGCCGTGAATATGCCCCTTCTGTTCCTGCCCCGGCTCGAAGCAGTAGATGTCACAGAAGAATCGCGGCGTCTCAAACATGTTGTTCTTCTTCATCTTCTCACTGCTAAACTGCTGATAGTCTGACAGATTCACCACATTCATGCGACAACTCCTTCAAAGCGGTTACGGATGCGCTTGGCGGCGCTCATGCGCCACCAGAATAGAATCGACCGAGATCACATGATGCGAGAGACCCAAGTCCTTGGGCAAAATTCCCATCGCCAAACCCAGTAACTGCGGCAGATGCAAGATCGGTAAGTTGAGTTCGGTATTCACCGCACGACCAGCCCGGTCCTGATAAATATCCAGACTCATGTGACAGAGGGGACAGGGCGTCACCATAAAATCGGCTCCCTGCTCCTTGGCTTCCTTCATGTGCGTCCCTGCCATGGCCACGGCAATGGCTTCCTTTTCGAGGATGATGGGAAATCCGCAACATTTGGTTCTCCCGGCATAGGGCACTGGCTCACCACCGACGGCCGTGATGAGCCGCTCGAGGGATTGCGGATTCTCAGGATCGTCGAACCCCAGATCCCATGACGGACGCAGAATGTAGCAGCCATAAAACGGGGCGATGCGGAAGTCGTGCATCGGCGTGGAGACGAGGGCTCCCAGGCGAGTGAGCCCGATGTCTCGCACCACAATCCAGAGGAGATGCTTCACCTGGACCCGGCCGTAATAGGCCAGTCCTTCCGGCGCCAGAAGCACGTTGATACGATCCAGCGTCCCCGCCTCTGTCTTCAACCGCCGATTGGCAGCGCTCATCACTCCTTGGCAGGTGCCGCAGATCGTCATGACGTCCAGGCCAAGCTGTTCGGCTTGCGCAAAGGTTCTGGCGTTGATCGCCAAAGCCATATCGGGATGTACTTCCGTCACCACCCCGGCGCCGCAGCAAGCCGCAGCAGAGAGTTCGACGACCTCGATCCCCAATCGGCCGATGATGGCTCGCGTCGATTGATAGAGCTCAGGGGTCGCCCCTTGGGCCGCACAACCTGGATAGAGGGCATATTTCATGGATCTACCGTGACGAAAAATGTGACAGGGTCTGGTTAAGCGACTCTCGAAGATCGTCCATCGCAGCCACCGCCTTCGACTGCACCTGCTCCCAGGACGACGCCGTGGCGGAATGAATCTCCTGCGCTTTCTTACTGGCCAGTTCTTTCTTCTTCTCTAATTCCTCAATCGACTTCTGGATATCCGCTCTAGCCGACGCCGACGCATGCTCGACTTGCCCACGCAATTGCGTGATACGCACCTGCATCTCATCCAGCTCCGCTTGCACCTTGCGTTGAAACGCATCTTTCTGCTGAATCGTGTAGTTCTTGGTGGCCATCACCGCTTCCTTCGCTTCACGGATCACCGTCTCGCCCGTCGCAGGCTTCTCTGACGCGCCAGCCGCAACGACAACGGGCATGGCAAGCAACCAAATGCCCACCATCCCATACAACATTCCGGACACCGTCTTCATCGCCATCCCCTCCATCCCACCGACACCAGCCTACGCCGCTGAGTATAACTTCCGACTTTCAGAAAGTCACCGTGCCTAGACCCTCTCACGCGACGCACGAGAGCAGAATGGTGTCTCTACTCTATCTCGTTTGCCTGATTACGCTGGCGCAATTCACCAAACAAGATGAACCAGACTAACCAGATCACATGATTCCAGGCGAAGGGGGAAAAACACGATCAAGTTAATCAGCATCGCAAAGAACCGATCGCGCTCCTACAACCTCTGGCGCTGTTGACTGGTATGCGAATCGGTGAAAGACGGCTCAGCTCGAAACGGCATAGGTCCGTATCGTGCGAGCAAGGAATCTGATAGAGACGGGAGAGGATGGAAGGATCGTTTGGACCGGAAAAATACACTCCTGCGAATCTTCTCTACTCACTGTCCGCCAGGAATCGCGGACAAAACGACGGGAGTATCTCAGCTAGACGTTCGGATGGAGGAGCTCCTGGAATTCGCTCTTTCCTGAACGGGTCTTTAGGAATTGAATGAGCTCGACTCGAAGTGTGCTGTTGAGACGTCGGCGGGCCTCCAGGGGCAGGCGAATAAATTCCACCCCGAACTCATACCCCTTAACCCATTTGATCTTGCCAAGCTCAACGGACAGAGCCTGCTGATGGTTGGGAAGCAGGACACTCACACGGACATCACTGCCGCAGAGGACCTCTCGATCGGACATGACCGAGCACCCCATCAGCGACAAGTTGGTCAGGATGCCTTCGGCGACGAATGGGGCTCCGCCGAAGATGACAGGAAAATGGAGCGGGAATCGATGATAGGTCCTGGAATAATGAGGTGGCGCCATCAGACCCTCCGTGATGGCGGATTGTACCGAGGCACAGAGGGTGAGCGATATCCTACCTTAGGAGGGGGCTCTCAGCCGAAAAACATCACGCGTGAGACGCGACAGGTTATGAGGCGGTGACTTCGAGCGTACAGGCGAGACACAATGTCAGTGGCAAGGCGGCTGCAGTGAATAAGACCGCAAGCTCCTCGGATGGCATGGCATCAATGCGCACCTGCCCACGTATGTCGGCTGCAACAAGAACCGGATGGTCATTGATAGCCCTGAGTGCCGCATCCAGAGCATCACAACTTTCGATTCCCGATGCCGCCATGGGGAGCACGAGCACACGAATCCGTAGCGGGAGTTCAGGTTTCTTGGCCTTCAAAAACTCCCGCTGAGGAACGGGGGGCATCGTACGAAGATTCGCTTGCACATCCAGCTTCCAAGGCCAGAGGTACAGACCCATCACATGGTTATCCGGGCGGCCGATGAACACCGCCTGGCCAGTCTCAGCCTGTAACATGTCCCGCAGAGCCGTCAGTTGGATAGATAGTGCCATGGTCAATAGTCCTCGTGGATGGCTGACACTTTCCAGAAAAGACCGAATGCCCCCCCTAGCTCCGCACCCCTCCCAGGAGTGTGAGCAACATGGCCGTCACGTACATCAGGCTGATGCCGACCCATATGCCTAACGCGGCCTGCAGACGGCGAGTCGCGGTATAAGAGATCGTGGTGAGCGAGAGAATGACGTAGAGCAGCGAACCAGCCGCCAGGGTATAAAAGGAAATGGAGAGATAGGGTGAGACACCCTGCCCGCTCAACAGAACCCCGATGCACGTCGGACCGCCCGCCACTAACCCGAGGAGCACCACATCTTTCCATTGCACCGGCGTTTTCCCTGCGGCACCGACAATGCCGAACCCTTCCGTGCCGTTGTGCAACGCAAAGCCCCCCACCAGCAGCATGCTGAGGGTCCACTCTCCGCTCCCATAGCTGGCGCCGATGGCGAGCCCTTCGCCAAGGTTGTGAAAGCCCATCCCTATCGCGATCATATAGGGGAGCGTCAGGAAACGGCTGGTGTGGCGGCCGCCGAACACCTGCTTCGACTCCAGCGCCACGAGACCGACCAGGCTTGCGCCAAGACTCACCAGAAAGATCGCCCACGACAACATGTCGCGGGCTCCACTGAGCTCCACCGCCTCATGCATCAAGTCGAAGAACAGATACAGCAACACCCCGGTCGCGACACCGATCAATCCGCCTTCCCAGGATCGTGGCAACACCTTCCCCAGCAGCAAAGCTGCGCCGATTCCCAGATAGACAGGAATAAGACCGGCAAGGGCACCTAACGCGAATAAGTTCAGCATCGACGGGTTGTATCAGAATGGCAGGGGGAAAGAAAAGATTGAACTTTCAGGATTCTCCACGACAGAAAGCCGCTCAGGAGGATTTGAGACGAAGCGGACATACCCTGACAGGGAGTTAAAAATCACGGTCTCTTCTAATTCCCACGCAGACCGTTTCGCAGACTCGAGCCGATGTGGTGGCAGGTCGCGCAGGGGCGGCTATTCTCAGTTTTGGAATACCCGATTGACGCGACCGGCATGCAATCGAACAACTGGCACCCACTCGTGAACACACATGCAGCCATGAGCACAAGGATACGACCGGACAGAGCCCTCCCCCTGCACAAAGAGACAAACCATAAGCCGCCCGCTTCAGATGCGCTTGGCGGCCACACACATTCAGACAAGCCCCCCGACCACTCTGATTCATCATGCCCTTCATACTCGATCCACTCACACAGAGCGCCGTAATACAACTAGTGTTCCGCCTAGGTACGGCACGCTCTTTAAAAGCGCATCATGGGATGAATGGGATAGACAGTGATCTAGGACGCGTATCATCCTTTGAATGACATCACATTCAATACAATACGCGTCGGTCATACCTGTCCGTGAGACCCCAACAGGGGGCAGAGTGCCGTAGAGAACCTTTCATTAATCAAGGAGAGAGACGATGAATCTGAAGAGAACAGTCACAGTAGGCGTTGTCGCAGTCGGACTGATGTGTAGCGCTGGGTATGCTCAGGCAACGGAATCTTCCCAGACTGCCCCCGGCAGCCCCTTTGCTGGAGCTTTCGGCGGCGTGATAGACCTGAGCGTCCCGGGCGGCGTCCGGAACATGAATAGCATCAAGGAAACCAAGGCTGAGCCAGCAAAGGTTCAACCAGCTGTCGCAAAAGAGACTGCACCTGCCGCAGCAGCAACGACTGCGCCAAGTGCTGCCGGAGCCGCAGCCAAATAACAAGAACGCGGGTGGGCTCGGCTCTGTAACACATGGCGCCGGGCCCACTTACATAATCCCCGTTGTTTTCCATCCGGCCAGCGATGCGGCGATTTCACGACGAACCGTCATAAAGAATACGGGCTAGAGATCGACCAGAGAGGCAGGGAGGGTCAGAAACTGCGTGCGGGCACGACCCTCCTTCGCGAGGCTATGGAGGGTACTCCCCACCTTGCTACGAAGGCCGGAAGCTACGGAGCAAGCGTCGAAGGAGAATAGATTTCCATGGAGCGGGGATTTCGAAACAAGATTCAGGCTCTGTTGCTTTCTCATCTCGGCTGTAAATATCTCGTTCAATCTTCCGGCATACGGTCCACAACACGATCCCATTCCTTGATAGCAGGCTTCACGTGGTGATCAAGGTGCGTGAGGGCTGCATAGAGCCGACCTTCGTACTCGTCCTGGTTTTTGTCGTCCAATGGAATCACTCTCAGCGCGGCGGACAAATTATGGATTTCCTCCACGGCCTCTAAGATTTCCTCAAAATGCTGTTCAAGCATGGGAGTGGTCGGCGTCACCAGCGTGTCTTGCTCAGTGAACGATGGACGAGATGATCGTTTAGTCTTCATGGCGCTTTCCTTTCATCAATCGTCGTTCGAGATTTCTCACCGTTCTCTGCCACGCGGCAATTTCCGTCTTCCAATGGCAGATCAGCCTGTCGTCAGGAGATGGCCGGTTCTGTTCGCGAGCGATCTTCCTCAAATGGATGGCAATCACACTCCGTAACCCCTCGATCCTCGCTCGCAGCTTCTTATTACGTCCCCGGTCCCTCGGCCATAACCGTACCTCCGACGCATAGAGGCCGTCAATCGATGCAGGCCGATGGATGGGCGGCTGGCGGATCACATAATTACGTCAAATGAGGAAGATCCTCAACCCACAAGACGCGACTACCATAGGCGCCCCCCGTCAGCGACGAATAGAACTTACGATCGGCGGTAACCATAATTCCATCGACTGCTTCAGCTAAGGCAAGATAGAGACAGTCGTATACGCTACGCTGCGTATCCAAGGCCAGCTGATAGGCGGTGGGAAAGAGTCGATCATCAGCATGCCGCTGGAGGGGAAGCTGCTTCAGCTCCCTCAAAACCACATCGCCTTCGGCGCGAGTGAGCTCCCCGCGACGAATCCTTTTGACCAGCACGTTGCCGAGTTCCAGCGTCATCAGTGCAGGCACATGAAGTCGATAGCGTGAACTGCGCAAGCGAAGCGCCGCCTCGGAATGGATCTCCGGAAGGAACCACTTAATCGCGACGCTGGCATCGACCACATAGCGACTCACCGCGCTCGATCCTCACGGATCAGCGCGGCACTATCGCTGAACTTCCGACCAGACTTCCCCAATCGCTTCTGTAATCCTTCGATCCGTTTCCAGGCCCCCTCGTAGTCAGGTACTGCGTCTTCCAGAATCGTCTTCACTTCCGATTGCAGCGACCTCCCATGTTCCTTTGCCCGTTTTTTCAAGCGATCGACGATCTTGCTATCGAGCTGCCGAACAAGCACCTGCGCCATATCCCCTCCGTAGTCAGACAAATGCTAGCACAATGATAGCGCGAGATCACCCCATGGTCAACAGACGGAGAGACGGTGACAGACTGGCGGGGCTGCTCTCGTAAGACGTAACACGTGTATCGGTGGGGGCAGGAGCATATGACCAATGGCTGATAGCTGATGGCAGGAAATAAGAGCTGAGAACGTACGACAGCAGAGCATATAGCCGATAGCAGATGGCCAATGGACTGCTGGAAAAACCAGAACTGACGGTTTACATACAATCAGCTATTAGGCATTCGCTATCAGCTCCTGCCTCCTACTCCCAGCATCGGCCATATGCCATACGCCATTGCTTCTCGTGTTCAGGGTGCGGCGCAGCGATTTCTCAACGAACCGTCATGAAGAATGAAGGCTAGCGATCGACCACAGGAGCGAGGAAGGTCAGAAACTGCGTGCGGTCATGACTATCAAGGGCGATGTCCTGCAGGGCATTGCTCCGACTCGTGATGTGATAAACGGTTCCGGGAAATTCAAGATGAAGTGGACGTGCCATGGAGCGGGAGTCTACCACTCGGAATGTACGATTCAAGACCTGACCTTGCTTTGCTATTCAAGGCGGAGCCGTCAAAAATGTGGACGCAGCCTTGGCAGGGGCACTATTTCGTTTTTGCCTCGGAAGCCCGCAACTGAAAGAACGGGCATTGAGGATTGCTTTTGGTGGCTTCTTCACAGTCAGCCAAGGCCTGTAAATACCGCTGATCATCCAGTCGCCTGGCATCCTGCTGGAGCAGCATCTTGATTCGACTCAATATCACATCATGTGGCAAGGCAGCCGAAGAATGGCATTGCGACAGAGGGACCGAGCTTTGATCACTGGTGGTCGCCTCCAGTGGCGCGACGCCGGTCTTCACATAGTCCTCAAGGAGCAGTTGTCGAAACGGGCAGGTATCAGCGCCTGCATTCTCCCCTCGGGCAGTCGCAACGCAGCTGCCCAGGGCCGTTGCAAAGGCATGATCGCCTTGCTCCTCGACCATCGTTTTCAAACGATGATGAATCTGCAGCAGCTTTCCATGTTGCTGGATCATAAAATCCTCCCTCCTAGGTGGGTTTGAGGCCATCTTAGCATCGACCCAGCCGCACGCCAGCAATTCCCGCTTCTTGCCAACCACGATGATGTCGGTGTTCGTGGAAACTTCATGGTGAAAGGGGATGACGTCGAATGGGAGCGCGTCACGAACCGGTCGAAAGAGAGGCGTAGCGAGATACGAGAGGTGCGCGAAAGAACGGAGGAGGCTATAGGGGCTGCCACCTTCTCGAACCACCGGGTGGCGAGCGCCGCGTCACCCTGCAGCCGCCGCAAAGTCCGTCGATGAACCTCGGCCCTCCCCTTCAGTTCAACCACCCGCCATTCCAACTGCCTCCAGTCGTGCCTCCTGTTCCCCCTCCTCTCAGGATTTTCTGCAGAAGGCTCGCTAAGGCTGAAAGCTGCTCCGAGGATTGGACGCGGTGGGCGGCTGGCACCTTTAAGGGAAGAGCATATGGCTTATAGCTGATAGCCGATGGCTCGGAAGGAACGCCGTTTTCGTGACATGTGAAACGTGTACCGCTTCAGGATTTCGGCAAGACGTGAGATGTGATTGAATGCGCTGATGGCTGAAAGCTGACTGCTGACTGCTGATCGCTTCGGTCACGAGAGACCAACGACGCTTCATTCCGCTCGTGAAGCGTTTCTGGCTATTGGCAAGAGACAAACCAGACGCGGTGGGCGGATGGAAGGGCTGCCCCTCAAAACAATTTAGAATGTCCCCATTTGTTGGCCTCTGATAACTTTCTCTAGTCTCAGTTGTCTATCATTTTGCTTACTGACCCCGCGAAGGCATTGAAATCGTCGAGTAAGAACTGCTTATACCGAACACTGTTCTCCTTAACATCAATAAATGAGCTTTCTTCTGCCTTTCGGGTATACGCTGCAATTGCGGCCCTATACTCCCTCACAAGATATCCATACGAATCGACTGTGTTTACGGGAATACAACAAAATGGCAAGCCAACCATTGCGTATGGACGACGACCTTGATTTCCATAAACTGCGTTCTGTGACTTTGCCAATGCAGTTGGCAGGGCCACTCCTAAATGCTTACAAAAAATGGAGACCCCAACCTCCTGTGCTTCAATTTCCGTTACAGGAAACAGTGCACCAACGTAAGCCCTAGCACCGGCAAATGTAAATCGCTTACTCAACTGATGCCACGATGAGCACGCATTATTGACTATCACCGGCGAGCAACTCGGCGAGAACCCCTGTGTCATTGGAAACCAAAGGCCATCGTGCATTTGTAGGGCCATAGAACCGATCACCCTATGGATCTTCTCAGAGGCCACTTTGTACTTGTTCCGTTCCAGAGCATCACCGAAGGCCACCCAGCTCTCGATCGCCGTCCCAACGTAGAGATTTTCCTTTGCTGCTCGGTCAGTCCAATCCACACCATCTAGCTCGTGAAAACGCTCGAACTGCTGTACTAAGACCTTGTTAGTTTTCGGGTCGTACCCGAACCCAACAGCGTGGTCAATGACGAGACGACGAGAGCGGCCCTCACTATCCTTAAATTCGTAGGTAGCCCTCTCCCCGGGAACATCACCAGCATGCGTAGATATCACGATGATGTCGAATGGCAATGTCTCGGTCAATAGATCAATTTTCGCAACACTCGCTTGGGGTCCACGCTGAATTCGAACAAGCGTCTTATTCTTATACAACGATTGCGCGATACCTTCAATTTCCGACCCTTCGATTTGCTGTGGGTGAATAAGAAGCGCGTTTCTTGCGCCACGCGACGAATGATGTGACACCCATAGGCCTTCAACAACACATCGACCAAAATCAGGACAACTGAACATATGTGTAGTCGCACACTCAGGTATAGCAATTCCCCAAGGAAAGCTATTCGTAACAAACAAGACTTGTTTGTACTTTCCGAACTCCACCGCCGGAAGCCTGCTACGAGCCCGATCACGAATGGCGACGAATCGCTCGGACACATCGCTGCCAGAATCTAGCGAATACATTTCTTCCAGCCACTCATCCCTTTCGTCCTCTGCAAGCTGAGGTATCACCAAGAAGCTCGCATCTGTAGCAAACGCCAAATTACTGGCCGTAATCTGAGCAAGCTCATCTCCTCCCTCACATGCAATCAGCAAGTGTGTCCCGCCGGAGACATCGGTTATTGTGGGGGAAACTCCCAGGTCTGTTTGCAAGCGCTTCTTCAATCGACGAGCCAGCAGGAGACCAACCCCTAGGTTGTCGCTACCCCAAGTCATCCTTTCACTTGGACCTTTTACCCACCCTTTTAGCGCTGTAGCAGCTTCGTCGACAGAGCTTACGGAAATGAACATTCTGGCTGGCCCATTGCTAGACAAATGCTGAGCAGAATCAACGTGTAGGTCAGCAAGAACCACACGACGGACTTGGGACTTCGCGAGAGCATTGGTGCGCCTGATGACCTCGTTACTCCAGTCTGGGCGGGTCATTCGAGGCCCATCGATAACAGGGAGGTAGCGTTTAGGTCGAGTAAACAGTGAGGCGATTTCTGCCACAAGAGTGGGCTTATCACCAACAATTGCGATTGTCTCAAACTGTGGTATTACACTCATTTGGTTACAACTGACGACTTGGCCAAAGCTAGCCCATTCGCACAGAATTAGGCGACAGACTATGACCGGACTTCATTGCTGTCAACGCTTCCCTCTCTCACATGACATAGCCGAATGCGGCCCGTCCGTATTTGCCTCAGATCGATTATTCTGACCTTGCACGATTCAATGCCCCATGAGTACGAGTCGTTTGAGTTCACAAAAAGAGCGTGACCTGCTTAATCTTCGACTGCGCGCGTCCAACGAGGGGAGTCCGCGACCGCGCGTTGCGCGAGCACAGGAGACCAATCAGGTCACAATTTACTCCTCCCTCCAAGCTCGCTCGCATCTTCTCCGGGAGGGTGGCCTGGTTTGGTCCACCACTGCGCACGTCGAACGACCACAGTTTCATCGTGGGGGTTCCGTGAGCACAGTGGACCAACCAGGCCGCCCTCCCTCTTCCTCTGGAATTTCTCCCCTCCCCTCTGGAATTTCTCCCCATCTTTCAGATCGTCGCTCGTATCTCGTCGTTCGTCGTTCGCATGATGCTATCTATTTAACTTACTGTTATCTCTCACCATTCCACGATCTCACTCTTCCTCTTTGAGCCCGGCACAATCCCTGCTAATGTCCACTCCTATTAATGGCAACGCACCCCTCCATCCTCTTGATCGAAGACAGCCCAGGCGAATGCGAACTCTTTCGCCTCGCCCTGGCCCAAACTGGGCTCACAGTCACCCTCCATACCGAGCAGGATGCCGAGGCGGCCTTCCGCTTTCTTGAGGACCGATCGCACCAGTCCCAATCGACTAGCCGATGCCCTCTTAGCGAGGCGGCTGGTGTGGTCTCCACTGCGCGCATTGAACGAGGGCCTTCTCAGGCCGCGCGTTCAGCGAGCACAGAGACCATGCCGGTTGCCTCGCTATCCCTGATTCTCCTGGATCTTAATCTTCGCGGCCAAGACGGCTGCGACTTTCTGAAACGGCTCCGATCCGACTCTCGCTTCGCGACGATCCCCACCATCATCTTTACCACCTCCGACGACCAGACCGACCTCGCCCGCTGTTATGCGAGCGGCGCGAACGGTTATGTGGTAAAACCAGGCACCTTTGCCGAACTCGTTNNTATTCACGATATCTGCCGGTACTGGATAGATAGAAACCGCGTTCTTCATATGATCGGAACCCCATGCTGACTCGCGCTTCGCTCAAAAACCCCTACGCCGTCTTTGCCCTCTGCATGATCATGCTCGTCCTCGGGGGCGTGTCCTATCAAAAGATGCGGGTGGACATCTTCCCCGAGATCAAGATCCCGACCATCCTCGTGACCACGTTTTATCGCGGCTTGAGCCCCACCGAAATGGAAGGGGCGATTACGCTCAAGATGGAGCAGCGGTTCGTCGAAGCGAGCTACGTCGAACATATCGAATCCCAGTCGCTCGCCGGGATGAGCTACATCAAGGTCTTCTTCCAGCCCGAGTACAGCATCGATTCGGCCCAGTCGGAGCTGACCAGCCTGGCCTACAGCATCATCCGGCTGCTCCCACCCGGCGTCTATCCCCCCTCCGTCTATAAGTTCGGCGTGGCGAGTTTACCGGTGGGACTCCTCTCTGTGAGCAGCGAGACACTTGGCGCCAAAGAAATTCGCGACCTCGCCTATTTCAATATCCGTCAGCAGATCGCCACGATCCCCGGTATTTCGTTCGGCCCCCCGCTAGGCGGCAAGGTCCGGCAGATCACCGTCTTCCTCGATCAGCAACGGATGATGGCCCGCGACGTGTCCCCCTCCGACGTCGTCAAAGCCGTCAATTCCCAGAGCGCCATCATCCCGGCCGGCAACATGAAGATCGGCGATCTGGACTATTACGTCTATTCGAACAGCCTCATCGAGGCGGTCGACAAGATCAACGACATCCCCATCAAGATC
>CXWL01001960.1_pt1 | contig 12024 bp, 14 predicted proteins | sample 590931 | NCBI WGS metagenome assembly CXWL01 (sample SAMEA3498368, study PRJEB10139) | groundwater metagenome | biome: water well; material: biofilm material | place: Germany | collected 2015-04-27
GCTGCGGCTTGCCTGGCTCGATCCTGATTCAACCAGTCGCGGGAACCATGATTCCCGCGAATGGGACGGCTTCCCAGGAATTACTCGTAACGCAGCGCCTCGATCGGATCGAGTCGGGCTGCTTTGCGCGCAGGATAAAATCCGAAGAACACGCCGATGGCGGCGCTGAATGCGACGGCGCCAAAGATGGCCGTGGGAGAAACGAGCACGGGCCAGCCGTTGAGCCTGGAGACCAGTTGGGAAGCACCGACCCCAAGCAACACACCCAACGTGCCGCCCAAGACGCTGAGGATGATGGCCTCGACCAGAAATTGGGTGAGCACGTCGCTGCCGTGGGCACCGACGGCGAGCCGGATGCCGATCTCGCGGGTGCGCTCGGTGACGGATACCAGCATGATGTTCATGATGCCGATGCCGCCAACGATCAGGGAGACTCCGGCGATGGCGCCGAGCAGCACCGTCATGGTTTTGGTGGTCGCGGTGGCGGCCTCGGCGAGTTCCTGCTGGTTGCGCACGGTAAAGTCGGGCTCGCGCCCGTTGCGCCGTTGCAGCAGCAGGTCCGTGACGTCCTGCTGGATGCGCGACATCAACGCGGGGGACTGGGCCTGGATCAGGATGGAGTTGAGATTGGGCCGCCGGGAGATGCGCTTTGCATGGCTCGTGTAGGGAATAATGACGGTGTCATCCTGGTCCTGGCCGAAATAGTTGAAGCCCTTGCCGGCCAGCACCCCCATGATTTTGAAGGGAATACTCCTGATCCGGAGGCTCTGCCCGATGGGATCCATGTCAGGGAAAAGCTGGTTGGCGACGGTCTTGCCAATGACGCAGACTTTGCCGGCGCTTCGCACGTCAAGCTCGGTGAACATGTCACCCTCGCCCATATTCCAGAGTCGAATATCGAGGTAGCTGACATCCTCCCCCCGGATTGAGGTGTTCCAATTAAGCCCGTTGGCGAGCACCTGGGCGCGGTCGATCATCTCGGGGCTCAGGGCCGCTATGCCGGCGACCTCCCGTTGGATGGCCTGGGCATCCTCGACGGTCAGCGAGCTGGCGCTGCCAAAGCCGCCCCGCACACCACCCGTGGTGAAGTTGCCCGGGAAAACAGTTATGATGTTCTGGCCGAGGCTGGCGATGGAGGCCTCGACCTGGGATTTGGCTCCGTTGCCAATGCTGACCATCGCGATGACCGCGGCCACGCCGATGATAATGCCAAGCGCGGTGAGGATGGAGCGCAAGGCACTGCGCCGCAGTGCGCGCAGGGCGACCTTGATGATGTTGAGGAAACGCATGGAATCAGGCGATGAGCTCGGCCTCGGCAGCGAGTAGCCGCTGCATCTCGGCCGCGGCGACCAAGCGGTGCTCGACCGGCAAATCGCTGACCAGCCGGCCGTCCCGCATGATCAGGCTGCGCTTGCAGTAGCGGGCGATATCGAGCTCGTGCGTGATCATCACGATGGTGATGCCCTGGTCATTGAGCCGCTGAAAGACACCCATGATCTCGACGGCGGTCCTGGAGTCGAGGTTGCCGGTGGGCTCGTCAGCCAGCAGAACCTGGGGCTCGTTGATGAGGGCGCGGGCGATGGCCACCCGCTGCTGCTGGCCGCCGGAGAGCTGGCTGGGGAAATGGTCGGCCCGATCGGTCAGGCCGACGAGATCCAGGCTGCGCATCGCCCGTTCGCGGATTCCCCGGCTGGAAAAACGCCGCCGGCCGTAAAGCATGGGCAGTTCGACATTTTCCCGAGCGGTGGTGCGGGCGAGGAGATTGAAACCCTGGAAGACAAAGCCCAGCTCCCGGTTGCGGAGGTCGGCCAGCTGGTTGCGGTCGAGGCCGGCCACATCGGTGCCGCTCAGCAGGTAGCGGCCCCGCGTGGGGCGGTCGAGGCAGCCGACCAGGTTCATCAGCGTAGACTTGCCGGAGCCACTGGCGCCCATGACCGCCACGAACTCGCCTGGGCCGATCCCGAGCGTGACACCGCGCACGGCAAGCACCGGCACTTCGCCGGAATCATAAGTCTTGTGGATATCCTCCAGCTGGACGATCGCGGGCATGACCGGCTTAGAAACGACGGCCGCCACTGAAGGGATTGCTTGCCGGCCGGCCGGGCGGCGTCGCCTCGGCACCAGGCCCGACGAGGCCCGTGATGATGACATCGCCCTCCGCGAGGCCGGAAATGATTTCGGAAGTTATGCCGTCGGTGATGCCGATTTTGACGGACACAGATTCGGGGGTGGCGGTCTTGCCGGCACCGGGCAGGCGATACACGGTGCGGGTGGTCACGTGGGATTCGCCCGGCGCAGGCGGGGCGGGAATGAGCCCGCGCTCGGCGAGCAGCTTGCGGAACTGCTCGCGCTGTTCGGGCGTGGCATCGCGGAAATTGGTGATGCCGACTTCCGTCATGAGCGTGCGCATTTTTTCGCGTTGCTCGGGAGAAACATCACCGCCGAACATGCCGCCGGCACCACGACGCCCGCCTCCATCGCCCTGTCCTTCGTCCCGCGGGCGGCGTTCGCCTGTGGCGCCGCCGGTTGACGCAACGGGCCCGGCCGTGGGCGCGACCGAGGTGACGACCGGACCGGCGGGGGGCGCGCCGGTCTTGGCGTTGGCGTGGTCGGCCAGGCGAACACGCAGGGCGGAATTGGGCAGCCGCAACGTCTCCTCGCGGCTGGCGATGACGATGGAAACATTGGCGGTCATGCCGGGGCGCAATTTCAGATCCTTGTTGTCCACGCTGATGATGGTCTCGTAGCTGACGACATTTTGCGCTGTCTTGGGGGCGTTGCGGACCTGGGTGACCTGGCCGGTGAAGGCGCGGTTGGGGAAGGCGTCCACGGTGAAGGTGACGCGCTGGCCGGCCTCGACCGTGCCGATATCGGCCTCGGCGACCGCCGCCGTGATCCGCATGTTGGCGAGATCGTTGGCGATGGTGAACAGGGTGGGGGCATTCAGGCTGGCGGCGACGGTCTTGCCCTCCTCGGTCAGTTTCGAGATCACCATGCCGTCGATGGGGGAACGGATGGTGCAGCGGGCGAGATCGACCTTGGCGTTTTCCACGGCGGCCTCACGGGTGAGCAGCGCGGCATCGGACTGGGCGAGCAGCGCCTCGGCTTGGTCGAGGTCCTGCTGGGTGACGAGTGACTTGGCAAAAAGTTCGCGGGCGCGTTCGGTGTTGAGCCGCTGGAGGCGGTTGCTGGCCTTGGTGGAGGCGAGGTCGGCCTCGGCCTGCCGGAGTTTTTGCCGGTAGGTGGCGGGATCAATCTCGGCGATGATCTGATCTTTTTTCACCACGGTGTTGAAATCGGCGTAGAGCTTCACGATGAGACCGGAAATCTGGCTGCCGACATCCACCGATAGCACGGCGTCCAGCTGGCCGGTGGCGGTGACAACCTGGCGGACACTGCCGCGGGTGATGGCGCTGGTGTTGTAGGCCGGTGGCGGTTCCGCGCCGCGGGCGTGCTGATAATAATAGGCACCACCGGCGGCAATGACAGCGGCCGCAACGGTGAATGGGAGGAGGCGGGATGAAGCCATGGGAAATGGGTTAAAAGATGAAGCCTGCGAGCCTTGGCCGATGCAACCAGTCATACCGTCGTCGGGCCAAAAGCCAACTTTGTTGAGACGCCGTGGGGCCCAAAGGGTTACCGGGGCGGGAATCGGGTTGCCAGTATTGGTCTGGTCCGGTTCGCTGCCCGCCGTCAGCCCCATCATCCCGCCACCATGAAATTTTCCCGCCTTATTCCCGTTTTTCTTAGCTTGGCCGTCGTTTTCTTTGCGCAGGATGAACCCAAGGACAAGGGCGGCGACCAGAAAACACCGCCCGCATCCGCCGCCGACAAAGACAAGGATAAGGAGAAAGATCCGGTTCTCTCTGTCACCGAGCACCAGGTCACGGTCGGCGGCAAAACCATCAAATATCAGGCCACGGCCGGCTACCTCGTCCTCAAATCCGAGAAGGGCGAACCGCGCGCCAACATTTTTTTCGTCGCCTATACGAAGCTGGGGGAAAGCGATCCCGCCAAGCGTCCCCTGACATTCTCCTTCAATGGCGGTCCCGGTTCCTCCTCCGTCTGGCTCCACCTCGGGGCCCTCGGCCCGAAACGGGTGGTCATGACCGACAAAGGCGAGTCACTGCCGCCACCCTACAAGTGGGTGGACAACGAATATTCGTGGCTTGATCAGACTGACCTCGTGTTCATCGACCCGGTCTCGACCGGCTACAGCCGGGCGGCGAAGGACGTCGAGGCGAAACAATTCCACGGTTTCACCGGCGACATCGAGTCGGTCGGCGAATTCATCCGCCTCTGGACGACCCGCAACCAGCGCTGGGCCTCGCCGAAATTCCTCGTCGGGGAGAGTTACGGCACCACCCGCGCCGCCGGACTCTCCGACTACCTGCAGCAGAAATACGATTTCTACCTCAACGGCATCATGCTCGTCTCCTCGATCATGAACTTCCAGACGGCGCGCTTCGCCCCGGGCAACGACCTGCCCTACCAGCTCTTCCTGCCGACCTACACGGCGTCCGCCTGGTATCACGGCAAGCTCAAGGGCGATTTTGCCAAGGACCTGCCCAAGACCCTCGCACGGGCGGAGCAGTTTGTGCTGAAGGATTACGCGCTCGCCCTCCTGCAGGGCGATGCGCTGCCGGCCGCCGAGCGCAGCCGCATCGCCAAGGAGCTGGTCGCCCTGACCGGACTGAAGGAGGAATACGTGCTCAAACAAAACCTGCGGATCAACATTTTCGGCTTTGTCACCGAACTGCGGAAGGATGAGAACCGCAACATCGGCCGGCTCGACAGCCGTATCGTTGGCATCGCCGACAACGGCGGCGGTGGCGGCCGGGGCGGCGACGGCGGTTTTTTCGACCCGAGCATGGAAGCCATCCTCGGCGGTTATACCGCGGCGATGAACGACTACGCCCGCCGCGACTTGAAATACGAGAACGACCTGTCCTACGAAATACTCACCGGCCGCGTGCAGCCATGGAGCTATGCGAACGTCGAGAACGAATACCTGAATGTCGCCGAGACGCTGAAACGCGCCATGACCAAGAATCCGTTTCTGAAGGTCTGGGTGGCGAACGGTTATTACGACCTGGCCACGCCGTATTTTGCCACCGACTATACGGTGAAGCACATGGGGCTCGACCCGGCCGTGCGCGGCAACCTCACGATGAGCTACTACGAGGCCGGCCACATGATGTATATCCACCTGGACTCGCTGCAGAAATTCAAGGCCGACTTCACCGCCTACATGGACGCCACCCTCAAGAGCGCCGGGGTGAAGTGACGCGCGGCCGCAAGCCGGCGGCCGGCTACATTCCCGCGTGGGCGCGCTTCAGGGCCTTGGCCACATTCGGGGGGACAAATTTTGAGACATCACCCCCGAGCTTGGCGATTTGCTTGACGAGCGAGGAGCTGGTGTAGCTGTAGGCCTCGGCGGGCATGACGAAAATGGTCTCCACGTTCGGATCGAGGTGGCGGTTCATCAGCGCCATGTTGAACTCAAACTCGAAGTCGGAGAGGGCGCGCAGGCCGCGGATAATCGCCACGGCTTTCTGCTGTCGGGCGAACTCGACCAGCAGACCGTCGAAGCTCACCACGTCCACATCCGGCAGGCCGCGCAGATTGGCCCGGATGAGCTCGACCCGGCGTTCGGGCGTGAACAAGGCCTTTTTGGTCGAATCGATGGCGACGGCGACACGGACGTGGCCAAAGAGCTTGGCGGCGCGCTGCAGCACATCGAGGTGGCCGTTGGTGAACGGATCAAAGGTCCCGGGGTAAATGCAAAGTTTCATGCGGCTTCGGTCTGTCTATGCGGGGAGCGCAGCGCCGGGGCAATCCAGTGGTGGATCATCCCGGCCTGTCGGGCGGGCCTCGCGTGGACAAATCAAGGCCCGGAGCCAGGCGATGGCGAGGAAGTTTTGCGTAAAACCCCGGGATCGGTAAGCAAGGGATTGCCAAGGGTGGGCCGGAGGTCTCGACTGGGCGGGTGAAGTTTACCCTGCCCAATGTGCTCACGATTTCCCGCGTGCCGATGATGTTCGTGGTCGTGGCCCTGATGTATTCCGACTGGCAGTGGGCGGCGACGTGGGCGTTCTGGCTGTTCATCGCGTCGGCGTTGACCGACTGGTTCGACGGCATGCTGGCACGCCGCGCCAACCAGGTCTCGGCGTTCGGCCGTTTCATGGACGCCGTCATCGACAAGGTGATGGTCATAGGCCTGATGATCGCCTTGGTAAACGGCGGCTATTTCGAAGGATTCCGCATCACGGCGATGCTGCTGCTGCTGCTGATCATCGCGCGGGAGTTTGCCATTTCCGGCCTCCGCATGGCGGCGGCCACCAAGGGTCTGGTGGTGGAGGCCGACACGAGTGGCAAGGTGAAGACCTTTGTGCAATTGAACGCCATCGGCTGGCTGCTGGGCGCGCGCATGTTTGCCAAGGATTTCGCCCAGTTGTTCGGCGGTCAGGAGGACACGGCGGTGCGGGTGGTGCATTGGGCCGGTCTCGGGCTTTACCTGCTGGCGGCCGTGCTGACGATCACATCCGGCTACACCTACTTCCGGCGGCACGGACACGTGGTGCAGGATTGAAAACATGGAATTGCCCGAGCCACGCTGGCCGAGGATCTTCTCCACCCGGTTCGTCTGCGCCGTGGCCACCCTCGGCCCGATCGGCCGGCGGCTCCCGGCGCCGGGGACCTGGGGCGCGCTGGCGGGTCTGTTGTATTTCGCGCTGCTTTTCCGCCATTCGCGGTGGGAGGTGATCTTTGCGTGGACGGTGTTGTCGAGCTACATCGCCGTCGCATTCTGTGGTGATGCGGCCCGTCGTCTCGGCAAGACGGATCCGGGCGAGGTGATTCTCGACGAGCTGGCGGTGATGCCGCTGGTGTTCCTGGGCTGGCGGGCGGGCTATGCAGCGGGATTGCCCGAGTGGATCGCACTGCTGGCGGGCTTCGCGCTATTCCGCTTCTACGACATCCTCAAACCGCTCGGCATCGGCCGGCTGCAGCGCTGGCCGGGCGGGTGGGGGATCGTGGCGGATGATTTCGCTGCCGCGCTGGCAGCGTGCGGCACACTGCATCTTGGGGCCGCGCTGTGGGTGTGGTTGCGCTGAGGCTCAGGGCGTGCGCTTCGGCAGCATACGGTCGCGGACATTGGCGACGACCTGCCGGAAGGTTATCTCGGCTCGCACGCGGGTGCTGACGCCGAAATCGTAACCGTCCGGGCCCCAGGTCGAGCGCAGGCCGAGGCCGACAATCCACTGGGTCTTGGTGTTGAAGGAATAGTTCTTCGGCACATACCACAATACACTGGGCCGCAGGTAGAAAAAGTGCTCGGTCACATCGCCCAGAATGGTCGTCGAGGCAAAGGTGCCTGCGAGCGTCCATTTGAATTGCCCAAGATCATACACCGCGCCGGCGGTCACAGAGAATGAGTCATCGTGGGGTTCGTTGGGNNTTGGGTTGCGCGCGGAATGGCGCTGGAGGGTAAGGCCGGGCTGGTAGTGGTTTTGCCCGTCGGTAAAATCCAGCGGAGGCGCGCCGACGGGGCGTTCGATGTTGAAAGTCACGCTGGCCTCATACTTCGGGTGCAGCCATTCCTTGAAGATATATTTGGCGCCCAGCCGCAGTTCGCCGACCCCATAGCCAGCGGAGCCGCCGCCGAGACCGTGGGACACATAGGTCGAGGCTTCCGTGCTGAGTTCGAAATTGCGGTTGAGCGCCCAACGGAAGCCGGCCTCGGTCCGGAGGTAGTCGCGGCGGAACAGGTCGCTGATATGCGGGTGGAGGATCAGCTTGACGGTGCCCGGCGGATCGAGTTCCGGCAGCTCAAAGTCGAACAAGCCGCTGATGCGCGAAAAAAACGGGCGCGATTCCGGCGACGGACTAACATCGGTGGATGGGGTCTGGGCGCGGGTGGTGGCGAGTGATAGGATAAGGCAAAGGAATGAACGGAATACCATGAAGGCTGGTCAGGGGAGGAGTTGGAGGGAGTCGAGCGGCAACCGGACCATGAGGCCCTGTTGCAGCACGTCCACTGACACCACAATGCCCCGAGGGTTCACGGGATCGTCCACATAACCCTCAAGGCCATGCAAGGGACCGCCGCGCACGCGGACATGCGTGCCTTTTCTGATCAACGGATGCAGAACCGCCTCGAAGCCGGAGGCACAGACCGATTTGACCACCTCAATCTGTCGCAGGAAGACTTCCTGGTTTTCCACCACCATGGCGCGGACGAGCAAATCCTGCTGGTAGATGCGGTCCTTGCGCGTGGGCTCAAGCCGGGCGAACACGTAACCGGGGAAGAGCGGCTTGGTGAAGGTCTTTTTCTGCGCGCCGTAACGCCGAACGCTCTGGATGAGCGCCAGGTAATGGACGAATTGCTCGCGGGCCAGCAGGGCGGCGAACTTTTTCTCGCAACGGGGCTTGGTGTGGCAGACGAACCAGCGCGGTGCGGCAAAATCAGGCAGATGCTGGCCCATGCGGTCAGGGCGGCGCCTCCAGCGCGGGCAGGACGACGGCCGGGGTGTCGGAGGGAGGGGCGCTTTTCACAGGGGGTTGTCGGTGTCGATGAATTCCCACGGAAGATGGAATTTCCTCGCCAGTTCTGCGGCGAGCGCCTTCACCCCATGCACCTCCGTCGCGTAATGGCCGCAGCAGATGAGATTGAGGCGGTGTTCCTGGGCGTAATTGAACCATTCCTCGCGCAGTTCCCCCGTGATGAGCGTGTCCACGCCCGCCGCGACCAGCTGCGGCACCGCGCTGTTGCCGCTGCCGCTGCAGAATGCGACTTGCCGGGGGGAGGCGGTGCCGCAGTCGATCAAGACCACCCGGGGGTAGAGTTCCTCCAGCCGGGCGCACAACTGGGCGCGCTTGAGTTTGTTGGGGGCGATCCAACCGATGGACTCGCCTTCGTGGGGGAGGAACCGGCGTTTTGGCTTCAACCCGAGCTGNNAAGCGGCTGTAAACCGGCCCGGTGAGCGGCGGCAGCCCGCCCCAGAACAGACCGTGGTGGACGATGAGAAAATCTATGCCGCGCCCGACTGCGGTCTCAAACGGCACCAGGCCGGCGTCCACCGCCGCGCCGATGCGGGTCACCCGCCCGTCGTTGGCGACTTGGAGTCCGTTGTGGGCGCCGGGAAAATCCCGGAACGCGGCGCGCCGGGTGCGTTTGTCGCAGTAATCCACGAGGTGCTGGAGCAAAGCCATGGCCGCAGGTTGAGGGGCGGAGTTGACACGTGCAAGCCGGCTCGCACGGCGGTATGCACCTGTCGTCCGCAACCCGGGCGAAGGACGAGGCGGGCGTTTACGGATTGCCAGATGCCGGGCCGTTCCCACCGTTGGGGCCATGGCAGCCGGCAAAAAAAAATGGAATCCCATCGACCTTATCGTTCGGGCCACCGGGGACTTTCCCCACCGGCCGAGCTGGGACGAATATTTCATGGCCACGGCCAAACTCATCGCGTCGCGCTCCAACTGCGAGCGGCTGAAGGTCGGCTGCGTCATTGTCACGGCCGGTGCCCGGAAGAACCGGCTGGTGGCCGCGGGTTACAATGGCTGGCTGCCCGGCACACCGCACGCCTCGCGGATGCGCGACGGCCATGAGCAGGCGACGGTCCACGCCGAGCAGAACGCGATTGCGGACGCCGCCCGGCGCGGTTCGAGCGTCGACGGCTGCACCGCCTACGTGACGCATTATCCCTGCATCAATTGCGCCAAGATCCTCGCGGCCGCCGGCATCGCGGAGGTGAAATATCACCAGGATTACCACAATGACCCGCTCGTGCGCCCCATTCTCAAGGACGCAGGCGTAAAGGTCACGAAACTCTAGTCATACCCCGTAGGTGGCGCGCTCGCGCGCCACGTAGCGTGCAAGCTCGCAACCTACACACTGCAAAACCCATGAAGGAACGGCGCACCGCGCGGAAACCCGCCAGCCTCGCCGGCCAGCTGCTCCTGGCGCACCCGGCGCTGCGGGATCCGCATTTCAAGCGCACGGTCGTGCTCCTTTCGGCCCACCAGACCGACGGAGCCATGGGCGTCGTGCTGAACCGGCCGCTCGACCGGCAACTCGGGGAAATAAACACTGAATTCGCGCTTGGCCCGCTGGCCGGCGTGCCGGTTTACGCCGGCGGTCCGGTGGAACCCCAACAGCTGGTCATAGTATCGTGGCAGTGGCTGGAAACGGAGAGCGCTTTCCAACTGCACTTCGGCATTGAGCCAGACAAGGCGACGGAACTCGTCGGGTCTCCCGGCGTGACGCTGCGCGCCTTTCTGGGCTACGCGGGTTGGAGCAAGGGCCAGCTCGAAAACGAGATGAAGCATGGCACTTGGCTGACAGCCACGGTTGAGGGCGACATGCTGGGCAAGACCGACGGAGTCGGGCTCTGGCGGCAGATTCTGGGCTACATCGACCCGGACCTGAAACTGCTCGCCGACGAGCCCGACGATCCGACGGTAAACTAGCCGCCACAGGGGGTTAGGAACCTCGGNNAAGGCGCGCCAAGGCTAATTTAACCACCCTTTCCCGTGAAGACCGAAGGCCATCCCGCGCTTAACAACGTCTGCTTCCTCGATATCGGAACCGGCAAGAAATTCCTGACCAAATCCACGATGAAGTCCGCCCGCACCGAGAAGATCGACGGCCAGGACTACTTCGTCATCGTGCGCGATGTCACGATGGACTCGCATCCCGCCTACACCGGCGAGAAGCGTCTGGTCGATACCGCCGGCCGCGTGGAGAAGTTCACCACGAAGTTCAAGCGCGCCACCAAGGTCAAGTAAGGCCCGCCTCGCTTGCCCCGAAGCCCTCCCGCGGGAGGGCTTTTTGTTTTCCGGCATTGCCGGAAACAATCTCGCCGTAGCTCGCAGAGCGAAGGCGGATTTTCCACCAAACACACGAAAAAGTATAGGCATCGGGCAATTTCGTGTGTTTCGTGTGTTTCGTGGTGCCTCTCCGTCTCATCATCTTCGACTGTGATTCGACGCTCAGCGCCATCGAGGGCATTGACGAGCTGGCACGCTTGCGCGGCCCGCAGGTTTTCGCCGAGGTCGAAGCCATGACGACCGCCGCCATGGAGGGAAAAACTTCTGTGGAGGATGTCTTTGCGCGCCGGCTGGACATCATCCGTCCCCGCCAGGCGGATGTCGCCGCCGTCGGCCGGTTGTATGTTGAGCAAGTCGAGCCAACGGCCAAGGCCACGATAGCCCGGCTCAAGGCCGCGGGCTGGATGACGGTCATACTCAGTGGCGGCTTTCGCCAAGCCATCACACCGCTGGCCGCCCACCTCGGCATCGCGCGGGTCGAGGCGGTGGATTTGTCTTTCAACGCCGCCGGGGACTACACGGGTTACGACGGGGAATTCCCCACGTGTCGTTCCGGCGGCAAACCGGAGTGCATCGCCCGGTTCAAACGCGAACTGAATCCCTCGCGCACCGTGATGGTGGGCGACGGGGTGAGCGACCTGGAAGCCAAACCTGTCGTTGACCTGCTGGTTGGATTTGGCCGCTATACGGAGCGGGCCAAAGTCAAAGCCGGGGCCCACACCTTCATCCACCGCCTCGACGCGCTGCCCGAATTGCTCCAATGACCCACCGGCTCGCCTTGTTGATATTCCTGCTGGCCGCACCACTGGCTTGCGCGACCACGGTGCCGGCGGAGCCGCTCCCACGGGATTTGTCGTCCTACCCGGAGGGGACGACGGCCGGCCTCTGGCCCCTCATCCAGGCCCGCGCCACCGCCGAGCCATTCAACGTGGTGGCGACGGTTATCTTTCTCCTGGCTGTGCTCCATACCTTTCTCACCCCCCGCCTCCGCCACTGGAGCCATATGGTGGAGGAGCGGCACCGCGCGAAGCTGAAAACCAACGGCGGCCTGACCGACAACGACAATGACGGCGTGCCGGACGAAGTCAGCTTTTTGGGCCAGGGGCTGCATTTTTTCAGCGAGGTCGAGGCCGTGTTTGGCATCTGGGCTGTCGTGCTTGGCGCAGCCATCGTCTGGTTCAAGGGGCTCGCTTC
>CXWL01005988.1_pt1 | contig 12024 bp, 11 predicted proteins | sample 590931 | NCBI WGS metagenome assembly CXWL01 (sample SAMEA3498368, study PRJEB10139) | groundwater metagenome | biome: water well; material: biofilm material | place: Germany | collected 2015-04-27
GCAGATCAAATCCAAAATGCTGCTGCCGGTGGATGAGACGTCCGACGATGACGAGGAAGGGCCAGACCCCCGGGAAGAGCTCGTTCGACGGCTGCTGGAATATAAGGGTTTCAAAGAAGCGGCCCGTCAACTCGACGACCAGGAAAAGATGTGGAATGAAATCTTTTGGCGTGAGCAAGCACTCTCAGTAGAAACAGCGGTTGAGGAGGATCTTTCGCTGGAGAATGTCTCGCTGTTTGATCTGGTCGATGCGCTCAAGGGAGTGCTTGAGCGGAATCCTGGCAGCAAGCTTATTGAGATTGCGCCCGACAATCTCACGGTACGCGAGCGAATGAATCTCATTTTGGAAATACTTGAAGGCAAAGACTCGGTCTCATTTGCTGCGCTGTTTGAGGGATCGAGTCATCGGCTGGTGGTCGTCGTGACGTTCTTGGCGTTACTTGAATTGATGAGACTGCGGGTGGCTCGTGTATTCCAAGCGGAAACATTCGGATCGATTTTAGTCTCACGGATGTTCTCCTTGGTGCCTGATCCGGCAGAACTTGANNATCCATGGCCCTCAGGTTCAAGGCATGGGGGAACTCCAAGCGATTCTGGAAGCATTGCTCTTTGTTTCTTCCGAACCGTTGTCTGTGGCTCGCCTTGTGACCGTGATGGGGAATGTGCCGAAGATTGATGTGGAAGAGGCGCTGCGACATCTTGGCCAAGCGCTCGATCAAGATGGGCGCGGGGTGCGACTGGCTGTCGTCGCGGGCGGATACCGCCTCGTGACGAAGTTGGACTATGCGCCCTGGATCAAACGGCTGGACAAGGCCAAGACATCGGCGAAGCTGTCCCGGTCCGCGCTGGAGTCATTGGCAATCATTGCTTACAAGCAGCCGTTGGTGCGGTCGGAGGTCGAAGAAATCCGTGGAGTGGAGACGTCCGGCGTCTTGCGCACGCTGTTGGAGCGAAAACTGGTGCGAATCGTTGGACGCAAAGAAGTTCCCGGTCGTCCGATCATGTATGGGACGACCAAATTCTTTCTTGAACATTTCGGTTTGAGCGACCTCTCGCAGCTGCCGCCCCTTCGTGAATTCAAGGAGCTTGGTGAGGCGGAGCAAGCATTCCTTCCGATGGACGGTGGAGAGGTGTTGTCTGAGGAGGGATCGATTGAGACGATCGAGACAAGTGTGGAGCCCTCAGTGAACGGTGATCTTCAAACGTCTACCTCTCTCGATGAAACGTTGGATCCCCTTCCTGCCGCTCAATAGTCAACGAACAGATCTTCGGGAGTTCAGGCGATAGGCTGGTGTGTGGTGATTGGTCTTCGAGCCGTCACCGGACTCTTGGGCTCCGTCAGCTTTCGTAGTGAGGGCGTTACTTTTTCCTGAGTGGTTGGTTCTTGAGTCGCTGGAGTTCTGCGCTCTGTTCGTCCACCTTTTTCTGGAGTGCTTTCAACTCGTCTTTGAAGGCCTGCAGGTCTGCCTCATTTCTGCTATCTGGTGCGGCTTGAACAGGAGTCGATGGGGGCTGTTGTGGAGCCGGCGCTGCGACCATGGGGATCGGCTGTGCAACGGGGGCGGATGGTGGAGGTGTGGCAAGGACTCTCGCCAGCAGTTGATAATCAATAGCGAGTGATCGATCTTCCGATTTTCCAATCCAGCTCGATCGGTCATATACGTCCGGTCGGAGGGCGGCTTCCGGCAGGAAGGTCACTTCCCGGTCGCGCAGGCCATCCGTATCCGGGAGTGAACGTGGCTCCTTCTGGCTCGCGGTGGGTTTTTTCCCTGGATAATATCGATAGTGAGTCAACGTGAAATGCAGCGAGAGACCGTCAGCGAAGAGATGCCCCGAGGTCGTCTCTCTATTTTGATTGACCTTTGGAGCCTGTGATAGCTGCGGTGTGGAATAGATATGAAAACCCACTCGTTGATTGGGCGTCGCTTGCGCAAGGGCGGTGGCAATATGAGGGGTGAGGAATGCAATGTCGTCTTCGGAGAAGGTGCGAATATCGTTCAGGTTCGTTGACTTCAAGGCTTTGCCGAGCAGCAGCAAGAGTCCGCTTTTTTCTTTCGTGTGTACCCCGCGCAAGATGTCTGCGACGGTCGTTTCTGGCAATTTGATGGGATGTGCGGCTTGGAAGGAGTTGTCGGAGACATTCTCGAGGAACACTGTGCCGAGAGGGGCCTCGTGAATAAGTGTGGTAGGGCGAGGTCCGGCGCAGCCGACAGCCATGAGGTGCAGACAGCCGAGCGTCAGGAGACCGAGAACCGACTTGAAAAGAGAAGAGTGATGTGTAGAAACCATAATGTTGTATTACTAGGATGAGCCCAAGCGATACGCAGTGTAACAGGAACATCCGGTAAAAACAAAAACACCGGGGTCCAGTTTGTATTGGATCGTAAGGTCTTGGAGAATATTCGATGTAAGGTCGATATCCAGGATAATCCTCCTGCCGCGTGAGCAAGTGAGTCAGATGGGGTTTGCCTCACGACGCAGAAAGGCATAGAGCATTCAGCCGCGGATGGTTTCCCCTCTTGGTTTGCGGGCGAATCACGTGCATTGATGAGCGGGCAGCGACCTTGACGGGGCGATAATGCTTTGTATACAATCATGTCGCCACACGGAGGCGAACGAGTTTGAATGCTCATTAGGCGCAAGCGAAGTAGTCAATCACGTAGTAACGCCTATTTCATACAACGCACGGTACACGTCAACACCCACTCTTGGTGGCCCCCTTTAGGTAGTTCCGATAGTTTCCACTGGCTCCCTGAACGTTCCAAAAGAAAGGAGGGAGAGGAGTCTATTTATGAGCCAGGTAGCTCGGCGTAAGGCTGTACAGTGGCCCGCTCGAAGAACCTTTTACGCGAGAGGCACATGACAGGTGGCCGATCGTTTGGGAGAGCGGTGCTTAGCGGAAGCAGCAGGGACCGGCAGTTGGCAACTCACAGCAGACACAAAGGAGTGATGCAAGATGGATAAGAACACCCCACAGGATTTACAGAACGTCAAGGACGCGGCTGCCCCTACTGAACAAACTGGGTCATCGCGACGAGAATTTCTCGGCCAGAGCGGGCGCGTGGCGGCCGGCGTTGGCGTGGCGGCACTCTTGGGCAACCTCGGCCAGTATGCCCTGTCGTATGGGGCCGGCGGCCCGCCGATCAAGATTGGCATCTTGCATTCGCTGAGCGGCACGATGGCCATCAGTGAAGTGTCCTTGCGCGATGTGGTGTTGATGGCCGTCGAGGAAATCAACAAAGCCGGCGGTGTCATGGGGCGGCAGATCGAGGCGAAGATCGTCGATCCGGCGTCGAATTGGGACCTGTTTGCCGAGAAAGCCAAGCAGCTGCTGTTGGAGGATAAAGTGTCAGTGGTGTTCGGTTGCTGGACCTCGGTGAGCCGGAAATCCGTGCTGCCGGTCTTCGAAAAGAATAACGGCTTGCTCTTCTATCCCGTGCAGTACGAAGGCGAAGAGTGTTCTCGCAACGTGTTCTATACCGGCGCGGCAGTCAATCAGCAGGCGGCCCCGGCGGTGGAATACCTGATGAGCCCCGAGGGAGGGAACTATAAGAAATTCTATCTCCTCGGGACCGACTATGTGTATCCGCGCACGACCAACAAGATTTTGCGAGCCATGTTGTTGGCGAAAGGCGTGCCGGCGTCCAACATCGAGGAAGAATATACGCCGTTCCATCACCAGGACTATCAAACCATCTGCGGGAAGCTGAAGAAGTTTGCGGCCGGCGGCGGGGCGGCGGTGATCAGTACCATCAACGGGGACAGCAACGTGCCATTCTATAAAGAATTTGGCAATCAGGGCATGCGCGCCGAAGACGCACCGATCATGGCGTTCAGCGTGGCCGAAGACGAACTGCGCGGCATGGATACGAGTGCACTCGTCGGACACTTGGCGGCGTGGAACTATTATCAGAGCGTGGATACGCCGCAGAACAAGAAGTTCGTGGCGAACTTCAAAGCCTATTGCAAGCGGAACAATCTGCCGGATGGCGAAAACCGGGTTACCGACGACCCGATTGAGGCCGCATATTTCGGTGTCTATGTGTGGAAGCAGGCGGTGGAAAAGGCAGGATCCATCGAAGTGGACGCCGTGCGCAAGGCGGTCTACGGACAGAAGTTCCTGGCGCCGGGCGGCCAGATCATGATGGATGAGTCCAACCAGCACACTCATAAGCCGGTGCTGATCGCGGAGATTCTCAAGAATGGTCAATTCAAGGTCGTGCATCGCTCCAAAGGCCTGGTGAAGCCTGAGCCGTGGAGTGAGTACACCAACCCCGAGAAGGGGTGCGATTGGATTAATCATCAAGGGACCTATCAGAAGAAATAGGAGCGGGACGCAAGCCGGTTTGCCGGCTCACCGGCCGTTCTGATACTGGGTTTAGCGTCTGTCGGGGAGGGGCTGGAATCGTTCGTGACGAAGATTTCAGCCCCTCCTACTTGAGGCTGTCTGCTGCTGACGTTTATGCACGGAGGTCATGTTGGTGATGAGTCTGGACCGCTCCGCATGCATATGTGCATCGCTTGTGTGGGATTCGCTGGCTGCTCGGTCAAACCTGCGCGTATCAAGCTCAAGAGCGAGGACGCAGCTCTCCACAGTGCGGCGGTTGGGTCTCTGTGGTAAATTGGACGGCTTCACTTCCCTAGGGGATCTCCCACCAATCTTTCAGGATTTCCCCGATAGGTCTACACTGTCTTTTGTGAGATATCTGGAGCCACAACATGGGTAGAATGATTACTGCATCAATCAAGAAGTAGGGATAGGGCGGGTTCGATTGCGAATGTGGACTGTGTTTCAGACTTTGTCCGGTGGTCTATGTCTGATCCCGTGTATTCGGTGAAGAACGGTGCGGAAGCGCCTGACTGATTGTGAGTCGGACGGTATCACCAAAATGGAGATCCATGCGTAGAGGATTTGTTCCATTCTCCAAAATTGTTGTTGCTCTTTTTCTCCTGATCATTTCACAAGGAACGGCACTGGCAGAGCAACCGTTGGCCTCGGAGGTTGCTGCAGGAGCCGCATCTCCGATCGAACAGGCCCTTCTCGATATCAAGAGTGAGGATGCGGCGGTCCGGAGCGCGGCGGCAGCGCTCCTCATCGAAAAAGGAGATGCCAGTCTTCTATCGGCACTCGATGCAATCCGTGCCGAGGCGGATCGGGCGACCCGGCAAGCCATCAAGCCCGTGATCGACCTGCTGAAGAACCATGCCAATCTCACCAGTGCCCAGTCGGATACCCGACGGTCAGCCGCCGCCGATCTGGTCGGTACCGGCCGGCCGGAAGCCATTGTCTGGCTTGAAGAGGCTGCCACAAAGGAGCCTGTCTGGTGGGTCAAGTACACGATGGAGGAATCCGCACAGCTGCTCCGGCTTCGTGCTGAGGGTCACGCGGTCCGAGTAGTTGCTGTCAAGAAGCTTGGGGAGCTCAGAAGCCAGAACGGGCTGTCTGCGCTCAAAGAATTGCTTGAAGCCGGTACCCAGAGTGGATCCACGGACGAGCAGCGCGCGTTGGCGGATGCGGCGCATGCGTCGATCGGGCAGATTGACGCATGGTTCTGGTGGGCGGATGCCATCGAGACATTCTTTCGAGGCCTCAGCCTCAGTTCTATTTTGTTGATGATGTCTCTGGGCCTGGCGATCGTCTTCGGCTTGATGGGGGTCATCAACATGGCGCACGGCGAGTTGATGATGGTGGGCGCCTATGCCACGTTTGTCACACAGCAGGCGTTCATTAGCTGGTTGTCTCCCGAGGTCTTCGATTGGTATTTCCCCGTGGCCTTGCCGGTTGCCTTTTGTTCGGCCGCCGCCTTTGGCTGGGTGCTGGAGGCGACCGTGATTCGCTTTCTCTATGGGCGACTGCTGGAGACCCTGCTGGCGACGTGGGGCGTGAGTTTGATCCTCATGCAGGCCGCGCGGGTGTACTTCGGCGACCTGACGGCGGTCATTGCGCCGCAAGCCTTGCGCGGCGGGGCGCAAGTGATGGTCGGTGTCTATCTGCCGTACAATCGGATTTTCATCATCCTGCTCTCGATCGTGTGTGTGCTTGGGATTTATTTCTTATTGTTCCGATCCAACCTCGGCATTCGGGTCCGGTCCGTCACGCAAAACCGCAATATGAGTGCCTGTCTCGGGATCCCGACCCGCAAGGTCGACTCCTATACCTTTGCCTTTGCCTCTGGGCTGGCTGGGATTGCCGGCTGGGCGCTGACCATGGTGGGCAACGTTGATCCCGGACTAGGGCAGAACTATATCGTCGACGCCTTTATGGTGGTGGTGACGGGCGGCGTGGGCAAACTCGCCGGGACGATCTGGGCCTCGCTCGGCATTGGGGGGCTGAACAAGCTGATCGAGCCCGTCAGCGGGGCAGTCTATGGGAAGGTCTTTATCCTGGTCGGGGTGATTCTCTTCCTGCAGTGGCGGCCGCAGGGCCTGTTTGCCGCGAAAGGACGCAACGCCGATGCCTGAACAAACGGTTGCTCGTCCCGATAGCCGCGAGACTGTCTCGTTGTCCCTGGTCGGACTGGTATTACTCGTTCTCCTCCCGCTGCTGAATGTGCTGCCAGCCGAGGACTCCTGGCTGCATCTTTCTGACTTTCGGTTGAATCAATTCGGCAAGTTCTTGGCGTTTGGCATCCTCGCGTTGGGATTGGACCTGATCTGGGGCTATTGCGGTGTGCTCAGCATGGGCCAGGGGGTCTTTTTCGGATTAGGCGCCTACTGCATGGGAATGTACCTGGCGCTGCAGATCGGGGCGGAAAGTGTGTATGGCAGCGAACTGCCTGACTTTATGGTGTGGACGCAGGTNNGGGTTTCTGGCGTTTCGCAGCCGCATCAAGGGCGTCTATTTTGCCATCATCACCCAGGCCTTGGCCTTTGCGGCCTGGCTGGTGTTCAATCGGAACGAGACGCGGCTAGGTGGCACGAATGGGTTGACGGATTTTAAACAGCTCCTCGGGTTCAGGCTCTCAGACCCGTCGACCCAACGAGGACTGTATATCATCACGGTTCTCGCGCTCGTGGCGGCGTATCTCTTCTGTCGGTGGATTGTGGCCTCACGCGCGGGCAATGTCCTCATTGCGATCCGCGACAGTGAATCCCGCGTCACGTTTTCGGGCTACACGCCCTGGAAGTACAAGCTCTTTGTCTTCGTGGTCTCTGCGGGGCTGGCGGGATTAGCGGGCATGCTATATGTGCCGCAGGTGGGGATTATTACCCCCGCGCAAATTGGGGTGTTGCCGTCGCTGGAGGTGGTCATCTGGGTGGCGGTCGGTGGGCGGGGCACGTTAATCGGTGCGGTCTTGGGGGCGGTGGCGGTGAACTATGGCCGCAGTGTGTTGACCAACTACTTCCCGGAGGCCTGGCCCTTTATCCTCGGCGGACTCTTTGTGGTCGTGGTGACGATGTTTCCGGATGGACTGCTGGGGATGATTCGGAAAGCGACGGCACGCAAGGAAACCCCGGCGCCGGTGATCAAGGCAGAAGGGGGGACCGTGGCGTGACCAACGGAGACCTGATTCTCAACTGCGAAAACGTCGTTATGGACTACGACGGATTCAAGGCGCTGAACAACTGTAACTTTAGTGTTCATTATAATGAGTTGCGTGTCGTCATCGGTCCGAACGGAGCTGGCAAGACAACGCTCTTGGATGTGATCTGTGGCAAGACCAGACCCACCTCTGGGAAGATCCTGTTCGGCAAGGGGGCCAATTTAGTTGGGAAGAACGCTGAAGACATTACGAAGCTGGGCGTGGGCCGGAAGTTTCAGGCGCCGTCGGTCTATGGCAACTTGTCGGTCTGGCAGAACCTGGATCTGTCGGTCAAGCGCCCGAGTAAGGGCGTCTTTCCGACCTTGATGGGCCGGTCGTCGGCGGCGGAGCGCGCGCGCATTGAGGAGACGTTGGAGACCATCGGCTTATCGAATCATGCCCATGATCGGGCCGGGGCTTTGTCTCACGGCCAAAAGCAATGGCTGGAGATCGGCATGGTGATTTTGCAGGACCCCTCGTTGCTCTTGGTCGATGAGCCTGTGGCTGGGATGAGTGATAAGGAAACGGAGCAGACTGGACGCTTGCTGACGTCCTTATCGGAAAAGCAGGCGATCGTCGTGATCGAGCATGATATGGACTTTGTCCGGCAGATTGCAAAGATCGTGACGGTGCTCGCTGAGGGGACCGTCATCTGCGAAGGTACGGTCGAAGCCGTCCAAGCGGATGACCATGTTCGAGAAATCTACCTTGGCCGGGCCAAGGTGGCCCATTAGGGACAAGACGGAGCTGCGTTGCATATGGCACACGAAACACCACGGATGACCCTGGCGCTCGAGAATATCAACGCGTACTACGGCGAGAGCCATATTCTGCGGAATGTCTCGTTCACCATTGAGGCGGGGGAAGTGGTGTGTCTGATGGGCCGAAACGGGATGGGGAAGACGACCACGTTGAAGACGCTGACGGGCTTGCTGCCGGCTCGGTCCGGCACCATTACGTTTGATGGGCGAGACATCACGCAGGATCGCACGGATCTCCGGGCCAAACGCGGGCTGGCGTATGTGCCGCAAGGGCGCGAGATTATCCCGCACCTGACCGTGCATCAAAATCTCTTGCTCGGGTACTGGAACCGCCCGTCCATTACGGGCGATGTCTCCGAACAAGAGGCCTTCGATGAGGTCTATCATCTCTTTCCAAAGTTGACGCAGATTCTTCATCGTCCGGGTGGGGTCTTGAGTGGTGGGGAACAACAGCAGTTGGCAATCGGCCGTGCCATCCTCTCCAGTCCGAAGCTCCTGTTGTTGGATGAACCGACTGAAGGGATTCAGCCCTCGATCGTCGATCAGATCGAGGACGTCATTATCGGCTTTAAGAAGTCGCGCCGGTTCGCGATTCTGTTGGTGGAACAAGGCCTCCACTTCGCCGCCCGGCTGGCGGAGAAGTACGTGGTTATGGCCAAAGGAGCCGTGATGGCTCAGGGCAAGAGCACGGAGTTGAATGCCGACATGGTGCGGCAACATCTCACGGTGTAGTGGGTGCGATGGAAGGTATCTCCTGCCTCTTGTTTGTTTGGACTTGCCTCGATGAACTATCGGGATTGCCAATCGTCTAGACAGGGATTGCAACTCTACAGTAGGAATCTTTACTCTTCTCTAAGAGAGAGGATGCTCTTGCCCACATCGAGTGTTCTTGCCAAGAAATGGGAGAGTCATTGCGCTAGGGAGGGAAGCTCATGCATCTGACCCCGAGAGAACAGGAAAAGTTACTTATTTATGTTGCGGGACAACTGGCCGCTGATCGCAAGAAGCGAGGCCTCAAACTCAATCATCCAGAATCCGTTGCGTATCTCACTGCCGCTGTCCTGGAAGGGATTCGTGATGGGAAAAGTGTTGCTCAACTGATGACCTACGGTACGACGCTGCTTACCCGTAAGGATGTGATGTCTGGAGTCCCGGAGATGATTCATGAGTTCCAGGTTGAGGGAACGTTTCCAGATGGAACAAAACTGGTCACGGTCCATAACCCAATTCGATAAGCGCGAGATTGAGGCACATCACTCATGTGTGTTCCTGTAGGAGGGACCTATGCCCAAAAAGATGACGCGACGTCCAACTAAGAGTCAAAAGTCGAGACAACCTGCGAAACAGTCCCTCGCCAGTATCATAAAAGCTGAGTTAGCGAAGCCGATCATTCCTGGGGAGATCCTGACTGCCTCCGGCGATATCGAGATGTTTAACGGCCGAGAGATAAAGGAACTGACGGTGAAGAATGCCGCTGATCGTCCCATCCAGGTCGGATCCCACTGCCATTTCTTCGAGTCCAATCATGCGCTGAAGTTTGATCGCGAACAGGCCTTCGGGTTTCGGCTCTGTATCCCCGCCGGCACGGCGGTTCGGTTCGAGCCGGGAGAGGACAAGCGAGTGACGGTTGTGGCCTTGGCCGGGAAGCGGGTCGCCTATGGCATCAACGGATTGACGGAAGGATCACTCGATGATGCGCAGGTCAAGGCTCGCGCGCTATTGCTCGCGGGTACCCGAGGATTTTCTGGAAAAGGAGGCCTCCGGTGAAAATTCCAAGAAGGCAATATGCCTCACTCTACGGCCCCACCACTGGTGATCGTGTCCGGCTAGCGGATACGGAACTGCTTATCGAAGTCGAGCAAGACTTTACGACGTACGGAGACGAAGCGGTGTTCGGCGGCGGGAAAGTGATTCGAGACGGGATGGGCCAGTCGCCGCGGGTGACGAATGCGAACGGTGCACTCGACACGGTCATCACCAATGCCCTCATCCTCGACTACACCGGGATTGTGAAGGCGGACATCGGGATCAAAGACGGGCGGATCGTTGGTATCGGGAAGGCAGGCAATTCTGATCTGATGCCGAACGTGACCAAGGGAATGGAGATCGGTGCTGGAACGGAAGTGATCGCGGGAGAAGGGCATATCGTGACGGCTGGGGGCATCGATACCCACATTCACTTCATCTGCCCGCAACAGTATTGGGATGCATTGTCGGCTGGCATTACGACCATGATTGGTGGCGGCACTGGTCCTGCGACGGGCACCAACGCGACGACCTGTACGCCAGGACCATGGAATATCCATCGCATGCTGGAGGCATCTGAGGGCATTCCTATCAATCTTGGATTTCTGGGTAAAGGCAACTCGTCCCATCCCGATGGATTGAATGAGCAGGTTGAGGCCGGTGCCATCGGTCTCAAGCTCCACGAAGATTGGGGGACGACCCCGGCAGCGATCGACACCTGTCTGAGCGTGGCGGAGCGTTACGATGTGCAAGTTGCGATTCATACCGATACGTTGAATGAGGCAGGGTTTGTCGAAGACACGATCAAGGCGTTCAAGGGCCGAACGATCCATACGTTCCATACGGAAGGCGCCGGGGGCGGTCATGCCCCGGATATCATTAAAGTGTGCGGCGAGGCGAACGTGCTTCCTTCGTCGACGAACCCCACCATGCCGTTTACAACCAACACAATGGACGAGCATCTGGACATGTTGATGGTGTGCCATCACCTGAATCCAAGAATTCCCGAAGATGTGGCCTTTGCCGAATCCAGAATCCGGCGAGAAACCATTGCAGCGGAAGACATTCTCCACGATCTGGGCGCCATCAGCATCATGTCGTCTGACTCGCAAGCCATGGGTCGCATCGGAGAAGTCATCATCCGGACCTGGCAAAACGCGCATAAGATGAAGGTCCAGCGGGGCCATCTGTCGCCGAATGAGGGGAAGGACTCGTCGCAGAATGATAACTTCCGCGCCAAGCGGTATGTGGCCAAGTACACGATCAATCCCGCCATCACGCATGGGATCGCCCATGAGGTTGGGTCCGTGGAGGTCGGGAAGTTCGCCGACCTGGTGCTTTGGAAGCCGGCGTTCTTTGGCGTCAAGCCGGAAATGGTGCTGAAAGGCGGGTTTATCGCTCAGGCACAGATGGGCGATCCGAACGCGTCAATTCCCACGCCGGAGCCGATTATTAGCCGACCCATGTTCGGTGCCTTTGGGAGGGCGCTGTCCAGCACCAGTCTGACCTTCTTGTCGCAGGCAGGACTGGATCGAGGGGTCCCAAAGAAGCTTGGATTGCAGAAGCGCGTGGCTGTGGTCAAGAATTGCCGGAATATCAACAAACGAGACCTTAAGCTGAACGACTATCTTCCCAAGATCGAGGTTGATTCGGAGACGTACGTTGTGACAGCTGACGGGGTGCGGCTTATCTGCGAGCCAGCCGCCGTGCTCCCGATGGCGCAGCGGTATTTCTTGTTCTGACGAAAATGACGACTGGCTTGGCTACCTGTAGCGGATGTAGTGTGGAGGTTGCTGACTGGCTGTTTTTGTTTCTGCATGCCCCATGAATACGTCTGCATTGCTTGAAGGGTTGCGGTTTATTGATACGTTTTTCCCGTCTGGCGGGTACGCATTTTCGTCGGGTTTGGAAGCTGCCGTTCAAGGTGGTGCTGTAAAAACCTCCGATCAACTTGCCGAGTACATCGAGGATTTGCTCCGAGGTGGCATGAGCCG
>CXWL01013567.1_pt1 | contig 12021 bp, 12 predicted proteins | sample 590931 | NCBI WGS metagenome assembly CXWL01 (sample SAMEA3498368, study PRJEB10139) | groundwater metagenome | biome: water well; material: biofilm material | place: Germany | collected 2015-04-27
CATGACGCCTGGTGCGGCAGCCTGCGCCGGCCTCTGGACCCCGCGCTGCCCACCGGCACGCAGATCGACGTGCACTTTGCGGTGCTTCCTGCGCTGGCGCGCAACCGCAAGCCTGACCCGGTTCTGTTTTTTGCTGGCGGGCCCGGGCAGAGCGCCATCGAGCTGGCGGGGCCGCTGTCGCGCATGCTGGCTCGGCTGTCCAACCGGCGCGATATCGTGCTCGTGGACCAGCGCGGCACCGGGCGCAGTGCGCCACTGCAATGTGCCGAAGACAAGCCGACGCAGCCGCTGGCGCACAGTGTCGACCCGGCCCGCCAGCGCGCCCGCTGGCAGGCCTGCCGCGCACAGCTCATGAAATTGCCGCACGGGGACCTGCGCCACTACACCACCACGGTGGCGATGCAGGATGCCGACGCCGTGCGCCAGGCGCTGGGTGCGAAGCAGGTCAACCTGATGGGGGGCTCGTACGGCACCCGCGCCGCGCTGGAATATATGCGGCAGTTTCCGCACGCCGTGCGGCGCGCGGTGATCGACGGCGTGGCGCCGCCCGACATGGCGATGCCGGCTGCTTTTTCCACCGACAACCAGGCCGCGCTCGACGCCCTGATTGCCGCCTGCGAGGCCGACACGGCCTGCCGCTCGCGCCACCCCACGCTGCGCACCGACTGGCGCGCGTTGCTGGCCAGCCTGCCGCGTGCGGTGACGGTGCAGCACCCGGTGACCGGCGCGGCCGAGCGCATCACGCTCACGCGCGAGACCGTGCTCGGCCTGGTGCGCCAGCCGCTGTATGTGCCGGCGCTGGCTGCCGCCCTGCCGGTGGCGCTGCAAGCCGCGACGCAGGGGCGCTGGGAGGCGCTGGTGGGGCTGTCCGCAGCGATGGCCGGCGGCAGCCGCTTGCGCATGGCCGAAGGCATGCACTTCTCGGTCGTCTGCGCCGAAGATCTGCCGCGCCTGGCGCAGTCGGCTGATGCACCCGGCCCCGATTTCGGCGAGACCTCTGCCCAGGACTACCGGCAGGTCTGCGCCGATTGGCCGCGCGGTGTGGTGCCAGCGGCCTTCTACCAGCTGGCACCGGTGCCAGCGGCCACCCTGGTGCTTTCGGGTGGGGCGGACCCGGTCACGCCACCGCGCCACGGCGAGCGGGTGGCGCGTGCGCTGGGCGGCAAGGCACGCCACGTGGTGGTGGCACAGGCCGGCCATGGCGTGATGGCCATCGGCTGCATGCGTGACGTGCTGTTCCGCTTTATCGACGCGGCGAGCGACGATGAAGCACTGAAGGTGGACGCCGAGTGCGCCCGCCAGATCCCGCGGCCCGCCGCGTTTGTGCCAGTTGCGGCTGAGGGCGCCAAGTGATCCAGGTCGAACAACTGCGCAAAGCCTTCACGCTCGGCCGGGGTGCCAAGGCGCGCACCGTGCAGGCCGTGGACGGCGTGGATTTCACGGCCGCCGACGGCTGCATCACCGGCTTGCTGGGCCCCAACGGCGCCGGCAAGACCACCACGCTGCGTATCGCCGCCGCGCTGATCGAACCCGACGCCGGCTGTGTGCGCGTGGACGGCATCGAGGTTGCGGCGCAGCCCAACGCGGCGCTGGCGCGCATGGGCGTGCTCAGCGACGCGCGCGGCCTGTACCCACGGCTGACGGCGCGCGAGAATATCGTCTACTACGGCCGCCTGCACGGCTTGAGCGCCGCGGCGGCCTCGCACCGCGCGCAGCTGCTGGCCGAGGTGCTGGACATGCAAGCCCTGCTGGACCGCCGCACCGAGGGATTCAGCCAGGGTGAGCGCATGAAGACTGCGTTGGCCCGCGCGCTGGTGCACGACCCGCCCAATATCGTGCTCGATGAGCCCACCAACGGCCTGGACGTGCTGGCCACGCGCTCGCTGCGCGAGGCGCTGGGCAGGCTGCGCGACGAGCACGGCAAGTGCATCGTATTTTCGACCCACATCATGCAAGAGGTGGAGCGGCTGTGCGATCACGTGGTCGTGGTGTCGCATGGCCGCACCGTGGCCGCCGGCAGCGTGGCGCAACTCTCGGCGGCCAGTGGTGAAACCGACTTCGAGGAGACATTCGTGAAACTTGCCTTCAGCGACAGCGAGCGCCTGGGGCGTGCGCTGGACACCGCAGCATGATGGCCGCCGCATGGGTGGTGTACGTCAAGGAACTGGTGGATGCGCTGCGCGACCGCCGCACGCTGGTGATGGTGCTGCTCAGCTCGGTGGCCATCGGGCCGCTCGTGCTGATGCTGGTGTCGCAACTGGTGGCCGGCATCGAAAAGCGCGCCGAGGCGCGCGAGATCGTGGTGCAGGGCATCGAGCACGCGCCCACGCTGCGCAACTACCTGGAGCGCCAGACCTATACCGTGCGCGCCGCGCCAACAGACTACGAAAAGCAGCTCAAGGACAGCAAGCTTGGCGACCCGGTGTTGCTGGTACCGCCGGCCTTTGAAGCCGGCCTGGCGCACGGCGACGCGCCGCTGCTGGAACTGGTGGGGAGCAGCGCGAACCAGCGCGCGCAGACGGGAACCGGTAGCGTGCTGCGGCTGCTGCGTGGGTTCAACCAGGAACAGGCTGTGCTGCGCCTGGCGGTGCGCGGTGTATCACCGGCGGCGCTGGAGGCGGTGCGCGTGGAAGAGCGTGACCTGGCGGACCCGGCCACGCGCGCCGCGCAACTCGGGGTGATGGTGCCCTATTTCGTGCTGATGGCCGTGCTCTACGGCGCCCTCAACGCGGCACTGGATAGCACTGCTGGCGAACGCGAACGCGGCTCGCTGGAGCCGCTGCTCATGAACCCGGCACCGCGCATGGCGCTCGTGCTCGGCAAGTGGGGCGCGGTGGCCAGCGTCGGCATGCTGATCGCCGTGCTGTCATGCCTGAGCTTTCTACCCGGGCAATGGCTGTTGCGCAGCGAGGCGCTGGCGGCGATGTTTCGTTTCGGTATCGGCGAGGCGCTGGCGTTCATAGCCCTCTTGCTGCCGCTGGCCGGCGCGCTGGCGGCGCTGCTGATGGCCATCGCCATCCGCTGCAAGAGCTACAAGGAGGCGCAGACCAACGCCACCATCGTGATGCTGGGTGTCTCGCTGATGCCGCTGGTGAGCCTGTTCAACCAGGAAGGCACGGCACCCTGGCATCTGTGGATGCCGGCGCTGGCGCAGACCACGTTGATGGGCCGGGTGCTCAAGGGCGAGCCGCTGCTGGCGGCCGACGTGCTACCTTCGGTGGCGGTGTGCGTGCTGCTGGCTGCGGCGGCGATCGCGTTTGTCGCGCGCACGCTGCGCAGCGCAGCGCTCAGGTAGGCCGGGCGGTCAGCCGAAGATCCAATCGAAGATGGCGCCGAAACCGCCGCCGCGGGGGAAGGAATATTGACGGGTCTTGAAGCTGATCGACATGCTGATCTCCTGGAGTGAGGGCCACAACTGGCCACCCCCCTAATTTCAGCAAAGCCGAACGATTCCCGATACTGCGAACCTTTGTAGCTTGACAACGAGCCCGGGTTGTGGCAGCCGTCAGATCAAGCCGAGCGAGATCGCCCTGAGCACAGCCATGTGCTTGCCCGAGACGCCGAGCTTGCGCATCGCCAGTCGAATGTGGTGATTCACCCCGTGCTCGCTCAACGAGAGAATCTGGCCGATGGACCACGCTGACTTGCCTTCGCGGGTCCAGTGCAGCACTTCTCGCTCGCGCTGGCTCAGGCAAGGCACGGGTGCCGGTGCCTCGGCCTCGGGCAGCAGCACGCGCACGGCGGTTTCCTGGGCGTAAACCGCCAGCAGTTGCAGGTCGGCGAGCATGCGCGTCAGCGCGGTATCGGTGGCGGGCAGGGGCGTATCGCGGTCGACGCCGAGAAGAAAGTGCCTGCCGGCTGGCATGTGCAGCGCCATCGAGATGCCGGTGCGGTAGCCGAAAGGCGCCTGCTCTTCCCACAGGTCGCCGGCGTCGTCTTCAACGTACAGCGACTGGTCGTAGACGAAAGGGGTGCTCGACGATTTCAATCGCTTGAAGACCGGGTCGCGCTGGAGGTTGTGGGCACTCTGCGAGGCCTCAACGAACGCGTCCGGCGTATTGCCGACCATCACGTACAGCGACGATTCTCCGGGTCGATCTACCGACAAGGCGGCCGACACGATGCCGAAATCCATCTTCTGCGCAAAATGAAGCAGGCGCGATTCAAACGTCGCCCGGTCTGGCGACGCGCTCACGTCCAGGTAGTCCTGCTGCCTCATTGGTTCGCTTTGTACACCACCAAGGTTTGTAGTTGCGGGCGCGCTCGAATGCCACGACGATGACCGACCCCAATATCAAGGAGTGATCGCATGGGCCTTCAATCATGGATGATCAAGTCGTGGCCGATGGTCGAATGGTACCTGCCGGCCGAGGTGGCGGAGTGGCCGGCTTTTTGGCACATGCACACGCGCGTGCGCGACAACGGCCAGCGGACCAGCCGCCGCATGGGCGACACCGTCTGGATGGGGGTGATTGACGGCAAGAGCGTCGGCGCGGCGTGGGACTGGAGTGAGCTGCGCCCGGGCGTGGTGACGCTCACCGACCCCAACGCGATCGTCTCGAATATCCGCTTTGTGAGCGGCGAGAAGACATATCAGGAGCAGCTCGTGGCGATGGTCTGCCTGAACCGGCTCACCCACCACTTGCCCTGGCAGCAGACGGTGTGCGCCATCCTGGCGGCGATGCAAGATCACGCCGCGCTGCCGACGGTCGACCGGAGCCACTCAGGGTCGGCCACCCTGGCGGGGCACGCCAGCGCAACGTTGCAGGCTGCCGCGTAGCTGCCAGCCCCAGGGGGGTGCCATTGCCGCGGAGTGCCGCCAGGGGGGCTCCGTAGAATCGCGGCATGCTGCATCCCCNNGTGAAGGAGGTCGACGCCCTGGGCGGTGCGATGGCCGCGGCCACCGATGAGGCTGGCATCCAGTTCCGCATCCTCAATGGCAGCAAGGGGCCGGCAGTGCGCGCCACGCGGGCCCAGGCTGACCGCGTGCTGTATCGCGCGGCGATACGCCGGCGCCTGGAGAGCCAGCCTGGGTTGTGGCTGTTTCAGCAGGCCGTGGACGACCTGCTGCTGGAGGGCCAGCGCGTCGTCGGTGCGGTGACGCAAGCAGGCGTGAAATTCCGCGCGCGCACCGTGGTGCTGACTGCCGGCACATTTCTCGACGGCCGTATCCACATCGGTCTGCAGAACTACCGCGCCGGACGTGCCGGTGACCCCGCAGCGGTGAGCCTGGCGGCCCGGCTCAAGGAGTTGAAGCTGGCGCAGGGGCGGCTCAAGACGGGAACGCCGCCGCGCATCGACGGGCGTTCGATCGACTTTTCCCGGCTTGAGGCGCAGCCGGGGGACGGCATGCCTATGGCCGACGGCACGCCTGCGGCCGATGCCGTGCCGGTATTCAGTTTTCTGGGTCACCCCGCGCAGCACCCGCAGCAGGTGCCCTGCTGGATCACGCACACCAACGAGCGGACGCACCAGATCATCAAGAGCGGCTTTGATCGCAGCCCGATGTTCACCGGCGCGATCGACGGCGTCGGGCCGCGCTACTGCCCGAGCATCGAAGACAAGGTCAACCGCTTTGCCGACAAGTCATCGCACCAGGTCTTCCTGGAGCCCGAAGGGCTGACGACGCAGGAGTTCTACCCCAACGGAATTTCGACTTCGTTGCCGTTCGACATCCAGATCGCGGCCGTGCAATCGATGGTGGGCCTGGAGCGCGCGCACATCGTGCGCCCGGGCTACGCCATCGAGTACGACTACTTCGACCCGCGCGAACTGCAGCCCAGCTTCGAGACCCGTGCGATCCAGGGTTTGTTTTTTGCCGGCCAGATCAACGGCACCACGGGCTACGAAGAGGCGGCCGCGCAGGGCCTGCATGCGGGCCTGAACGCGGCGCTGCAAGCGAAGGGCCGCGAGCCCTGGCTGCCGCGGCGCGACCAGGCTTACCTGGGGGTGCTGGTCGACGACCTGGTCACCAAAGGGGTGACCGAGCCCTACCGGATGTTCACCAGCCGCGCAGAGTACCGGCTGCAATTGCGTGAAGATAACGCGGATCTGCGGCTGACCGAGGTCGGGCGTGACCTGGGCCTCGTGGATGACCGGCGCTGGGGGGCCTTCTGCCTCAAGCGCGAAAGGCTCGCGCGGGAGTTGCAGCGGCTGCGCTCGACCTGGGTGCGCCCGGCGACGGTGCCCGCGGGCGACGCCGAGCGGCTGCTGGGCAAGGGGCTGGAGCATGAGTACGCCCTGGCAGACCTGCTGCGCAGGCCAGGCGTGGGCTATGACGCGGTGACGGAGCTTGCCCGGATAGCGGGGCACGCCGACGCAGTTTCACGTGAAACATTGCGGGTTGAGTGGGGTGCGCGCGACGCTGACACGGTGATCGAGCAGGTCGAGATCGGCATCAAGTACGCTGGCTATATCGACAAGCAAAATGACGAGGTCCAGAGGACTTCGGCGTTCGAGAACCTCAGATTGCCGACCGAGCTTGACTATGCGCAGGTGGCCGCGCTTTCTTTCGAGGTACGGCAAAAGCTCCAGCGCCACCGCCCCGCCACGCTGGGACAGGCGGCGCGCCTTTCCGGCGTCACAGCCGCGGCCATTTCGCTGCTGCTGGTGCACCTGAAAAAGAGCCGATACAAGGGCTTTGTGCGGGATGAAGCGGCCTGAGATGCAGGGCGCCGTGCCGCCGTGACCAGACCACCCGAGGCTGAGCTGGCCGCGCTGGGCGCCGCGTTGGGGCTGGCGCTCAGCCAGACCCAGGTTGCCGCGCTGCTGGCCTACCTCGATCTTCTCCAGCGCTGGAACGCCACTTACAACCTCACGGCAGTGCGCGAGAGGGCCGGCATGCTCAGCCATCACCTGGCCGACTGCATGACGGTGGTTCCGCCCCTGATGAGGCATTGCGCCGAGCGCCAGGCGTGGGGCCGGGTGCTCGACGTGGGCAGCGGCGGCGGGTTGCCCGGCGTGGTGATTGCCACCCTGGTGCCCAAGCTCGATGTGACGTGCGTCGATCCAGTAGGCAAGAAGGTTGCATTCGTGCGCCAGGTCGCTGGTGCGCTGCGGCTGCCACAGTTGCATGCGCTGCACTCCCGGGTGGAGGACCTTGGGGTGCCGCCGTTCGATGTGATCACATCGCGCGCATTTGCGTCGCTGGCCGATTTCACCCGGGCGACGCAGCGCCATCTCGCCCCAGGGGGCGTCTGGATGGCCATGAAGGGCAAGGTGCCCGATGACGAGATCGCCGCCCTGCCCCCGGCCGTGGACGTGTTTCACGTGGAACAACTTAGCCCTCCTGGCCTGGCCGCCGAGCGTTGCCTGGTCTGGATGCGGCCCCGTGTTTGAGACGCTGGGCGCGCCCCGATGAATCTGCGATACGCTCCTGGCTGCGCTGCCGCCCCGAGTGGGCTGCCACATACCCATGACACCGGCAACAGCCCGCGCGCTGAACCGGGCCCCGGAGGAATTACATGCTCGGCATCGCCGACTACGGCGCCTTTTGCGCAGCCATCCTGCTGTTTCTGGCCCTGCCGGGGCCGGGCACCTTTGCCCTGCTCACTTCCACCGCCAAGGGGGGCTTTCGTGCCGGCGCGGCCGCCACCTTGGGGGTCATCGCTGGTGACCAGGTTCTGCTGTGGCTGGCGGTCGCCGGCGTCGCCGCGTTGCTGGCAGCGCACCCGCTCGTCTTCAACGCTGTGCAGTATGCCGGCGCGGCGTATCTGGTCTGGATCGGGCTGAAGCTGATCTTCGCGCCACCGGGCGCGGCGTCTCCGGTCCGGATCGAGCCTCGGCGCTACGCCCGCCAGGCGTTCCTGATCACCCTGCTCAACCCGAAGGCCATCGTGTTCTACATGGCCTTCTTCCCGCTCTTCATCAACCCGGCCAGCCACCGCGGCGCGGCCACGTTCATGGTCATGGCGGCCACCATCGCCGGGATCACGGCCGCTTATTGCCTGTTGCTGTGCGCCTTTGCCGATGCCTTGAGCGCCCAGGTCAGGGCGCACCAGCGGCTGGCCCGCGCGCTCGAAAGACTGGCCGGCGTCTTTCTCGTCGGCTTTGGCATCCGCTTGGGTACGCAATGAGTACGGCGCGCATCTACTGCGTCGCCAACCAGAAGGGCGGCGTCGGCAAGACCACCACCACGGTCAACCTCGCGGCAGGGCTGGCACAGGCGGGGCGGCGTGTGCTGCTCGTCGATCTGGACCCGCAAGGCAACGCCACGATGGGCTCGGGCATCGACAAGCGCACGCTCGATCCGAGCGTCTATGACGTGCTGCTCGAGTCCTCAAACGTGGCCGCAGCCCGCCGCCCGAGCCCGACAGGCGGGTACCACGTGCTGGGCGCCAACCGCGAGCTGGCGGGTGCCGAGGTCGAGATGGTCGATCTCCCCCGCCGCGAGAAAAGGCTCAGGGGCGCATTGCAGTCCGTGCAGGACGAGTACGACTTCGTGCTCATCGACTGCCCGCCGTCGCTCAGCATGCTCACCCTCAACGGACTGTGTGCGGCGCACGGTGTCATCGTGCCGATGCAGTGCGAATATTTTGCGCTCGAGGGGCTGTCGGACCTGGTCAACACCATCAAGCAGGTGCACGCCAACCTCAACCCCGATCTGCAGATCATTGGCCTGTTGCGCGTGATGTTCGACCCCCGCATCACGCTGCAACAGCAGGTCAGTGAACAGCTCAAGGCGCACTTCGGCGACAAGGTCTTCAATACCGTGATCCCGCGCAACGTTCGCCTGGCGGAAGCCCCGAGCTACGGCCAGCCCGGCGTCAACTTCGACCCTTCATCCAAGGGCGCGCAGGCCTTCGTGGAATTTGCTCGCGAGATGGTCCAGCGTCTTGGATGAACAACTGCTCTCGCGGGTGGAAGATGCCGGTCTCAACGCCAGTGCCCCGCCCCAGCAGCGCTGGCTCGACGGTTGGCTGGTGAGATTTTCACCCGGCAAGGCGCGGCGCGCGAGGTGCGTCAATGCGGTGGCCGAAGGCCGGCTGGCGCTGGATCNNCGCATCACGCGATTCAGCCAGCCTGGCAGCCTCGACCAGCAACTCGCCGACCTCGGCTATGCCCTGCTGGACGACACGCGCGTAATGGTCTGCCTTGCCCTGCCTGCCGGCGAGTCAGCGCTGCCGCCGGGGACGCACTGGGAGCGCCTGGACGCCGCCCGTTATGCCCAGGCCGTGGGCACCCTGCGTGCCTCGCCCTCCGAACAGATTGCGGCCCACGCCGAGCGCCTGGCCCATACGCCAGTGCCCTATCAAGGCTGGGCGATCCGCCGCGATACCGATCAGGCAGTGCTGGCCTGCGGACAGTACGCGCGTGAAGCGGACCTTGCGGGCGTGTATGACGTGTACACCCACCCAGAAGTGCGTGGCCGCGGCTTTGCCAGATTGTTATGTGAGCGCTTGCTGTCGCTGGCGCGCAAGGAAGGAGCCTGTGTCGGCTACCTGCAGGTGGAAGGCGACAACCACGTGGCGCGGCGCGTCTACCAGCGCCTGGGCTTTGTGGACGGCTACTCCTACCACTACCGCCAAGAGCCCTGATGCGGGCGGGTATCTACAACCCGAGCGATTCCTCGACCCCAAGGTGCACATTCATCGCCTGCACAGCCGCCCCGCTGGCGCCCTTGCCCAGGTTGTCCAGCCGGGCCATCAGGATGGCCTGGTGATCATTGGCAAAGACGAAGATGTCCACCCGGTTGGTCCCGTTGCAGGCCTGCAAGTCGAAGAAGCCGCCCTCCAACGTGGCCGGGTCCCGCAGTGGCATCACGCGGACATAGCGCTCCTCGGCGTAGCGCGTGGCGAGCGCCGAGTGCACGGCCTCGGGTGTCGTCCCCAGCGCGCCCAGGTGCAAGGGCACCGATACCGCCAGGCCCTTGTAGAAATTGCCGACCACGGGCATGAAGATCGGTCTCGTGACCAGGCCGGTGTGCGCCATCATCTCGGGCACATGCTTGTGCCCGAGAGTCAGCGCATAGGGGCGTGGCGATGTGAGCGCGGGCTCCGGGGAGTTCTGGTACAGCTCGATCAACTTCTTGCCGCCGCCCGAGTAGCCGGTGATGGAGCCGGCCGAGACCGCATGCGCAGGCGGTACCAGGCCGGCGTCCAACAACGGCCGCAGCAGCAGGATGAATGCACTGGCATGGCACCCCGGGTTCGAGACCCGCTTGCTGGCGCGGATTGCATCGCGCTGCCCCGTCGCGAGCTCGGGCAGGCCCAGGACCCAGCCTGGCGCGGTGCGGTGTGCGGTGCTGGCGTCGATGACGCAGGTCTCGGGGTTGTTGACGAGNNGCGGCGTTGAGCAGGCGCGCACGCTCGGCCGCATCCTTGCGGCGCTCGGGGTCGATGCGCAGCACCTCGATATCGCTGCGCTGCGCCAGATATTCGTGAATACGCAGGCCGGTGGTGCCTTCCTGGCCATCGACAAAGACGGTGAATGCCATGCTGTGTCTCGCACACAATGTCGCTGCAATGCAGCAAGGATAAGGGAATGACGGGCAAACCGCGGGTGCTGACCCTGCCGGGCTGGCAGAACTCCGGGCCCGGCCACTGGCAAGGCCGCTGGGAGATGTTGCACGGTTTTGAGCGTGTGCAGCAGGCCGACTGGGACTGGCCGCGCCGCGGCGACTGGATGGCGCGGCTGGAAGACGTCGTGCTGGCCAGCGAGGGGGCCGTGGTGCTGGTGGCGCACAGCCTGGGCTGCCATCTGGTGGCCGCCTGGGCGGCGCTGTCGCAGCACACCGCGCCGGTCCGGGGCGCGCTGCTGGTGGCCCCGCCCGATATCGAGCGCGCCGACACCCCACCCCAGGTGTCGGGCTGGCGCCCGGTCATGCGCCGCCCGCTGCCCTTTGCCGCCATCGTGCTGCACAGCGACGACGATCCGTATTGCGCCTCCGAGCGCGCGCAAGACATGGCTGCCGACTGGGGCGCACAGGCGGTGAACCTGGGCGCCGCTGGGCATCTCAATGCCGACAGCGGCTTGGGTGACTGGCCCGCAGGCCTCGCCTGGCTGCGCCGCGTGGGCGGGTGAAAGGATGAAGACGCCGGCCGCGCGGGCGCTCGTGGTCGGCATCGCCATTGCCGGCCTGTCGGGCGCACTGCACGCCCTGGGCGTGGGCCTGCCCCTGCTCTTCGGCCTGGGCCTGGTCATCGCCGTGCTGACGTTGATCGTGCCCCGGGCCGCAGCGGGCTGGGCCGGCGATTTCAGTCGCCTGGTGCGGGCGCGCTTCTGGGCGAACGAGCAAGGCCGCTTTCACAGCTTTGGTGGCGTGCCACTGCAGATCGAAGACGATGGCCGCCACGTCTGGGTGGACGGGGACGGCCTGCAGCGTGCGCTGGGCCGCCGTGAGCCCGAAGACGCACTCGCCGCGCGGCACTCGGGCCACTGGCGGCGCGACGATCGGGGGCGATTGATGCTGCGTGTGGACGCGGTGGTCGAACACCTCGCCCAGATGCCCGGCCGGCACCAGCCGCGGGTGCAGAAACTGCGCCGCTACTTCGAACGCGAAGTCCTCTTCCCCGCCAGCCGCCGCCGCGAAATGCGCTGAGGCCCGACCGCGCAACGCTCGGAGACAATCCCCCCGATGGCTACCAAAAAACCCAAGGGCCTGGGCATGGGCTTGGAAGCACTGCTGGGCCCCAAGGTCAGCGACGCGGCTTCGGCCGCTGCTGGCCTGCCCACCGTGCTGCCGCTGGACCGTCTGCGCCCCGGCAAATACCAGCCGCGCACACGCATGGATGAAGGGTCGCTCTACGAGCTGGCCGAGAGCATCAAGAGCCAGGGCGTGATCCAGCCCGTGCTCGTGCGGCCCCTCGCGACGGGCGAGGCCACCCCTGCGCGTGCGGTTCAATACGAAATCATCGCCGGCGAGCGCCGCGTCCGCGCCGCCCGGCTGGCCGGGCTGGACTCGGTACCCGTGCTCGTCAAACCCGTGAGCGACGAAGCCGCGGCGGTGATGGCGCTGATCGAAAATATCCAGCGCGAAGATCTCAACCCGCTCGAAGAAGCGCAAGGCCTGCAGCGCCTGGT
>CXWL01121211.1_pt1 | contig 12021 bp, 11 predicted proteins | sample 590931 | NCBI WGS metagenome assembly CXWL01 (sample SAMEA3498368, study PRJEB10139) | groundwater metagenome | biome: water well; material: biofilm material | place: Germany | collected 2015-04-27
CAGCGATGCCACCAAGGTGATCACCGTGCGCACGACCGGCTTCGATGCAGCCGCTGCCACCGGCGGCACGGCAACTGTCGAAACCGCTGAAGGCGTCGCAGACAGCGGCAAGAGCAGCTTCGTCGGCCGCGAAGTCACCAAGAGCGAACGCCCCGAACTGACCGCCGCCAAGATCATCGTCTCCGGCGGCCGGGCTCTGGGCAGCGCCGAGAAGTTCCAGGAAGTGATGGCGCCTCTGGCCGACAAGCTCAACGCAGGCCTGGGTGCCAGCCGCGCGGCCGTCGACGCAGGCTACGCCCCGAACGACTGGCAAGTNNCTCGGTGGCCGACTACGGCCTCGTGGCCGACCTGTTCGTGGCCGTGCCCGAGCTGGTCAAGGCTCTCTGACCGCATCGCTGCATTGAGCCGGAGGGCATCGTTCGCGATGCCCTTTTCGTATCCGCTGTATCTGAAGACAAGACATGAGAGCGTTCAGAGCCGCGGCGGACCGGCACGACACGGGCCCACGAGGTCTGCGCGCGGCGCGTTGCGGAAACTGCATTTGTTGGCGGTTGCCGCGACTTCGCGCCGCATCGAACACTCGCATTGCTGCGTTCTTCTCTAAAGTGAATGCCCCTGTCACTCGATACCCCAACAAGGGGAGAAGGAAGGCGCAACACACCAAGCCACCACCGAGATGTTTGAAGGCTGCTTGCCTCGCGGCAGGTTGTCGGTGCGAAAGCAGCGATGCAAATGCGAGTATCAAAAGGCGACGGCCAGGGTGTTACTAGCTCCCCGGCCGTCTAACCAAGTTCGTGCAACTACCCTCTAAAGGACCGCACAAAAATGGCTACCAAGACTATAGCCCGGCGTCGCACGCCGGTAGCTTCCGAAGACAACGCCCAAGACCCGGCGGATCTTCTCGAAAACACCCTCTCTCAACTCGAAGCTCTCCTGTGGGTCTGCCACGGGGAAGACATCGACTGGTGCAGCGGTGACGGGCCTCGACAACTGGACAACCTGCTTTGGCTTGCGGCTGAACTGGCTCGCAAGGCCGGGGAGTTGTTTCAGCTGAGCGAGATAGCGCGACGTGGGGCGCTTGAGACTGGCGGTTAGCGGCTGGTCTGCGGGCTGCAGTTGTTGCAGCCCGACTGAAGCCTTCGTGGTGAAGGGAATTCGGTTCGGTTGAGGCTTGCGGCTCAATGAACCCGCAGCACCTCAAACTGCCGTCGGCTTAGAGCCACCTGTATCGACACCTCATCACCCTCGCATTTGCCCAGCATGGCCCTGCCCAAAGGTGCTTCGCTGCTTATGACCTGAACGAGCTGAGCGCCGCTGACCAACGTCATGCCGCCCCCATTCGGACCGAGGAAAAGCTGTTGCTGCTTGTCGTCGGAGTCGACCAGGCAGACCAGCGCGCCGAGCTGTATGCCTTTGCTGGCGTCGTAGGGACGCGGGCGGAATTGGCGCCAATTGGCCATCGCCTGGCGGATCGCTTCGGCGCGCCGCGCTTGGCCGGTGGCCAAGTAGGCGGCTTCGAGTCCCAAGGTGTCGTATTTGTTTTCGGCGATGTTCTCTTCGTGAGTCGCCGTTTCATGGGCCGCCCGCACTGCCTGCTCGGCTTGCAGCAGGTCTTCGGCGAGCCGTTCCAGCACCTGCTGTTGCAGCAAGAATTTATCCATGACGAAAGGTCGGCATCTCGAGCAAGCGGGGTAGGTTTTGAATATGAAGGGCTCCCTGTCCTGTGTCTGCAATTGACGTCCGCTTCTTGCTGGTGAACTGCCCTTCAACACGGCTGCTCCGACTACCAGCGGGAAGAAAAGCCGGCCACAAAAGCCGGGGCGATTCAGTTTGCCCTGTGCTGTTAGCCTCGCATGGTCGGCAGGCCCTCTGCCACGCCAACTCCGGCCATCGCGCCCAATTTTAGAAGTGAACTCACCATGACCAGCCCGCTGTACAACGCCTCCGTTCCCGTCATGCAGCAGATGCTGCGCGCCTTGTCCGACGTGCTCAAGAAGGCCGAAGACCACGCGACTCAAAAAAATATCGATCCAAATGCGCTGCTGCAAGCGCGGCTGTTCCCTGACATGTTTCCGCTGGTACGTCAGGTGCAGATCGCCGCAGACTTCTCCAAGGGCATTGCCTCCCGCCTGGCTGGTGCCGAGGTGCCGTCCTGGCCCGACACCGAGGTCAGCTTCGCCGACCTGCAAGCGTTGATCGCCAAAGCTTTGGCCCATATCGGCTCCTTCAAGTCTGAGCAATTTGATTCAAGCGAGAGCCGCGAGATCGTATTGCGCCCCGGCACCCCCAAGGAAAAGAAGCTGACCGCAGGCGCATATCTTCTGCACTATGGACTGCCGCAGTTTTTCTTCCACGTGACCACCACCTATGCCATCTTGCGCCACAACGGTATTGAGGTCGGTAAGCGCGACTACATGGGTGCCTACTGACCCGAGACAGACAGGCGTTCAGCCACTCTGGCCACTGCCGCTCGATAGCAACCAGAGCCTCCGTCGCTGCGCGATTTCAGTTAACTGTGGATGGAGGCTTTATCTACCCTAATTTGCTTGGCGCCTGGTCAAGGCTGACCAAATGTCTGCTGCGTTAGTCTGTGAACTACACAGTCGATCCGTTGCGAGCGTTCGACGTTGGTCTGCTGATGGCGGCTATGCAGCGGTTGCGGACGTCCGGGCCGGAGCGCCGAACTTCCGCAATCCGCAGAAGCGGACCTTGCCAACGCGCGGAGTATTTACCCTGCCACCCGATGGCGGTCCCGCTCATAGATGCGCGCAGCATGCTCTTCGAATTTCGCCAAAGTCTTGTCGATGCCTCATACACCCTGACCGCCCTTCACTTCCCGCGAAGGTTGATTTGGAAGCAATGCCAAGGCGTGCCGATGACGGACGATCCTGATTTCGGAAGTCCGTCATTCCTTGATGGAAATCAGACCTTGGCCGCGCCGTTCACCACCAGGTGATGGCCGGAAATCCACTGCGCATCGTCGCTGGCGAGGAACAGCACGGCCCCCTCCACGTCAGCAATGGATCCGATGCGCCCGAACGGAGACAGACTTGCCAATGCCTGGTAGTCGCTTTCCTGAAGCTTGGCGATGACGCCGGCGTCACGCAGTGGGCCGGGAACCACGCCGTTGACCGTGATGTTGCGTTTGCCCAGTTCTTGCGCCAGACATTCGACGTAGAGCCGGCCAGCGGCTTTGCTGCCAGCATAGGCGGTGAAGCCGGCGTTGGGCACGATGGTCGTTGTCGATGAGATCACGATGATCCGTCCACCATCCTGCACGTGACGCGCACTCTCTCTCAGAGTAAAGAACGTGCCGTAGACGTTGGTCTTGGTCACCGATTCGAACATCGCGTTGTCGATTTCCGTGATCGGCGTATCGATCAACTCTCGCCCCGCGTTCGCGACAACCACATCGATACGGCCGAACCGCGCCAACACCTCGGCGAACATCGCGTTGACTGCGTCAGGGTCGCCGACATCGCCACCAACGGCCATAGCTTGTGCGCCTTCGGCGACGAGTGCCTGCACATTGCGGGCTGCAGATTCCGCATCGCTGTTGTAGGTCAGCGCCACTGCCGCGCCTTCCTTGGCAAAGCGGCGCGCGAGGCTGAGTCCAAGTCCGCGCGAAGCGCCCGTGACCAGTACGACCTTGTTGGTCATGCGCATGATCAGGCTCCTTCGGCGTTGCGGGCGGTGGAGGACGCATTCGCTTCCCACAGCGCCAGTTCCTGCTCGACGCCTGCCATCTTCCGGCGCATCCCACCCGTGGCATCGGCGCCCAGGGCTGCATGCACCGGAGGATGATCGGCCTCCATCAAATTGATGATGGCCGCTGCACCCTTCTCAGGAACATTGGGCTGCTTGCCCTGCAGGTTGCCGATCGCCCCGCGGAATTTGCCCGCAGGCGTGTTGTCGTAAGCCTCGATCTTGTTCGCAGCAAAAGCCAACGACCGCCCAGCGAACTGGGTCTCGAAAATTCCGATGGTCAAGACGGTCACTGCAACGCCAAACGGCGCGAGCTCGGCTGCCAGCGCCTCGCCAAGAATGTCAGTTGCGCCTTTGGCTGCGGAATACACGCCCATGCCCGGGAAACCGATGAATCCACCGATGGCCGAGAACTGAATGACGTGCCCAGAGCCTTGCTGGCGCATCGCTGGTGTGACAGCCCGGATTACGTTGAGGCCACCGAAGAAGTTGAGGTCGAAAACCCGGCGAGCCTCAGCGTCCGAGAATTCCTCCACTGCGCCAATGATGCCGGCGCCAGCGCAGTTCGCCACGATGTCGATGCGACCGAACCGGGCCAACACCTGGGCGACACCCGCCTTCACTGCCGCATCATCGGTAACGTCTGCGAGGACACCGAGACCTTGTTTCTCATGCTTGGCGTTGTAGGCGTCGACTTCCGCTTGCTTACGGAAAGTGGCGGCGACCAAGGCCCCTTTTTCCAGAAGCTGATGCGCCAGTTCATGCCCCAAACCTGACGAAGCGCCGGTGACCAGAACGACTTTTCCGCTGACTGATTTCATTTCTTTTCCTTGAATCGAGTCCCGCAAGATGGCGGGAGCCAGCGAGAATCCTAGGATTTCGAACTTCGGCCAACAAGCCGTAATTGTGAGACGCATCGTCCACACAGTTGGATCATGATCGGCCAATTCCATCGATAGGCTTGGTGAGGCTGCGCCAACCCGCTCTGGCTGCAGCATCAGCTCAATAGCGCCTTCCACCATAGGCAACTGGATTTACGTGCGCCGTTTAGATCTCAACGATTTCTTCATCTTCGTCAACGTTGTTGATCGAGGAGGGTTCACTGCTGCCGGCAATAGTTTGGGAATGCCGAAATCAACCCTTAGCCATCGAATGCAGCAATTGGAGAGCGACCTGGGAGTGCGCCTGCTAAGCCGAACGTCGCGACGGTTTGGCATGACCGAGGCTGGCAGCGAGTTTTACCGCCATGCAGTATCGACATTGCGAGAGGCAGAGTTAGCCGAAATGTCCGTACGAGTTCGGCTGGCCGAGCCTGTGGGAACCATACGCTGCACGGCGGGTTTGGCCACAATGCATTTCGCCATGTCGGGAATGATCGCCGAGTTTCTAACCCGTTATTCGAAGGTGAGCATCGTCGCCCACGCTGCGGATCGCACCGTGGACATCGTCGGGGAAAACTACGATGTGGCAATACGTGCCCATTCCGATCCTTTGCCGGACGCAGACCTGATCCAGAGGACGTTGTCACCAGCACCCTGGTTTCTATTTGCGGGGTCGAATTACGTTGCCGAAAAGGGAATCCCGGATACGCCGATGCAGCTCGGCATGCATTCGTCAGTTTTCTTCGCCCGGGCAAACGCTTCGCACCATTGGAGATTGCGTCATGCAACGCTTCAATTGGAAGAGGTCGTGATACCCATTGCACCCAGACTGCAAAGCGATGACATGTTGAGCTTGCAGCAGGCTGCCATTCAGGGCTTGGGCATTGTTGCTTTGCCGGGCTACATTGCCAGAGCAGCGGTGCTGCGAGGCGAACTGATACGAGTGCTGCCCGAGTGGATTGCACGCGACGCGACGATCACGGCTTTGGTTCCGTCTCGCAAGGGATTGTTGCCTTCAGTGCGGGTCTTTTTGGATCATCTCGCTGCAGAATTCCCAAAGATCGTTCTAGCCTAACAACTCCGTCGTCCCATCCGTTAGACGCATGGTTGCCCACTGGATGGCTTCCCAAACGGCGAGTTGCGCACTAAGTTCTGCTCAGAAAATCAGGATTTGGGAGCAGAGATGGGTAAGACTGCCAAGGGGAAAGCGTTTGATGCAAATGCAAGCAGACTGGGGCCAATCGTTGCTGGAGCCATCCGGAACGTCGGGACTGGCTTCACGTCTCTACACTTTGTCGAAGATTCCTTTGACAACAAAGACGACGTCATTTCGATGTTGAGTCATTTCGTGATGACGAAATCGACGTTTGCTCCGCATCTTCATAAAGATCTTCGAATCCTCACCATGTTATTTGAGGACTCTCGCGGCAATCTCGTCAATCGGGATACCACCCGAGGCGCCGTTGCTCTTGAGGCAGGGGATGTCTACAGCCTTGCCTCAGGTGCCAGTGTGGTGCACGAACAAACCCCAAGCGATGGAGCATCGATCCATGGATTGCAGATTTTTATCAAATCTTCTTCCAAATCGGTCGGCACACTCGCGCATGCGTTTTACACACGGAATTCGGAGATTCCGGTAATAGTAGATGGTGGCCACCGAGTACGAATTGTGCGATGCATAGATGAACGCGGAAGCAACGTCAAATCAAAGGATGATGATGTTCAACTTCTCGATGTTGTCATCTGTACTGGCGCAACCTATGAGTTCGGGCTAAGGCGTGATAGCAAAGCATGGATCTATGTCGTCTCCGGCCATCTTCAGGTGGTGATCGCAGAAGACAACCGTGCCCTGGAAGCAGGGCAACTCACCACACTCAGCGCTGGCGCGCAAATGAACGTAGTTTTAGCTCCCGACGTTCTAACCCACTGCGTAATTCTTTCTGTGAGTCGCCCGGCTGGATAAAGACAACCCGCGCATTGCGTCAGACAACGCTGGAGGCCTGGATCTCAGAAAGTCCAAATCATTGGACACAGGTTCTGGAAAGGTCATCTTGCTGGCCCGTATTGCGCTCCCTAACATGAACCAAGGCCGCTTGTTCTAACGGCCGTTCTTGAGCGCAGACAGGCGCCTGTTTTCGGAGTACCCATGACTTTTGCGATGACGCGCCGCCATTTGATGGCTCAGAGCGCGCTGGCAGCTTTGGCAGGGGGCGGATCGGCTCTTGCCGCCAAATCCGAATCACCCCAAACCACGACCACGACGGCGTACCAAACTAATCAGCGCTACGACGTCGTGATCGTTGGAGGCGGCTCTGCCGGCGCCGTCCTCGCTGCGCGTCTGAGTGCCGAGACCCACCGACGCGTGCTACTGCTGGACGCAGGCCCCGATTACGCCCCCGGCCGTTATCCAGATCTACTAAAGAACGCCAATCTCGTCGCCGGATCTCCGGAGCACGACTGGCACTATCACAGCAGCGATTCGGCCCGGCTGGGGCACGACATCGACATCCCCAGAGGACGGGTGATTGGCGGCAGCTCGGCAGTGAACGCTGCGGTCGCGATGCGAGCCAGGCCGGCAGACTTTGCGCGCTGGGCCAAGCGAGGGATCGAAGGTTGGGCATGGCCAGAAGTGCTGAGTGCCTATCGGGCGATGGAAAACACGGCATGGGGCGACGAGCCTTGGCATGGACGAAGCGGTCCGTTCCCCGTCCGTCAGCGTACCGCCGAGGAGAACACGCCGGCGATGCGCGCATTCGTGTCGGCTGCTGAAAAGGTCGGCTTGCCACATGTCGCAGACTTCAACGGCGGCCAGCAGCACGGGGTGGGTCCTTACCCGCTGAACGTGATCGATGGGGTTCGCATCAACACGGGCATGGCCTACCTGACCGCAGACGTGCGTGCCCGCTCGAATCTGACCATCCGGGGCGGCGCTGAAGTCGATTGCGTGCTGATCGAGAACGGTCGCGCCAACGGCGTGCGGCTGATTGGGGGAGAAATCATCCTCTCAGGCGAAGTGATTCTGTCTGCCGGCACGCTCGGCAGCCCCGCCATCCTGATGAGATCTGGTGTTGGACCGACGGATCATTTGAACGAGTTGGGGATCGCGACCCTGGCTGACTTGCCCGTTGGCGAGCGTCTGCAGGAACATCCGTTCTTCTTCAACGTGTACGCGCTCAAGGCGCCGGCTCTTGCGATGACGCCAGCCGCTGGCGCGATTGTCTGGACACGCTCGCAGCAGGCCGCAACGGACGATTTGGATCTGCACATCTCCGGCACGCATCTGATCGATCCGAAGGCGAGTCCGACAGGCGCCGCCATCGTGCTTGCCTGCGCTGTGACCTTGCCGAAATCCAACGGTAGCTTGCGCCTCACCAGTCGCGACCCGCGCGCCGCGCCGCTGATCCGCTACAACTTTTTCGAGCAGGAGACCGACCTGGACCGAATGGTGGAGGCCGTTCAACTGTCACGCGAAATTGGCCGGAGTGCGCCGTTCGCAGGCTTGGTCGACCACGAAATGGCACCCGGTGGCGCCGTACGCGGTGGCAAGACTTTGCGGCAGAACATCGTCGCCAACGTCGCCGGCTACCAACACCCCACGTCGAGCGTCCCGATGGGATTGGAAAGCGACAAAGGCGCGGTGGTCAACGCATCGGGCGCGGTGTTCGGCATCGCAGCGCTGCGCGTCGTCGACGCGTCCATCTTTCCTGACATTCCTTCGGTGGCGACCAACCTCACCACCATCATGCTGGCCGAGCGCATCAGCGCTCATTTGGTCAAGTCGCCTTCTCTGATCTTTAAGAATTCATGACATCTCTCGATGTGAACGGTCGGCTCTATCAAGTCGCAGCCGAGGGGAGCACGCCCTTGCTCTACATCTTGCGCAACGATCTGGGACTCAATGGTCCGAAGTTCGGTTGTGGACTGGGCCAATGCGGCTCCTGTTCCGTTTTCGTCGGCGACAGCGTCGTGCGATCGTGCGTGTACCCGTTGGATGCGGTCGGCAAGCAGAAGATCTCGACGGTCGAATCGCTCGCCGATGGCGATCGTCTGCATCCGCTTCAAGCAGCGTTTCGTGACGAACAGGCAGCACAGTGCGGATACTGCACCAGCGGCATGTTGATGGCGGCCAAGGCGTTGCTCGACAGGAAGCCACACCCCACCGAGGCTGACATCAGAGAGTCTCTGGCGTCGACGCTGTGCCGCTGTGGCGCACACAACCGTATTGTCCGGGCAGTCCAGCGGGCGGCCAAGGAGATGTCGTCATGAACACCGCTGTTTCCAGGCGCGGATTTCTTGGTGGCGTCGGTGCCATCGTGGCGACGATCTCGCTCGGTCCGGTGTCCGCTTTCGCGCAGGGCCCCGCCGAGCTCACCGGCAGTCTGAAGGTCAACCGTTCGCTGGACGGATGGATTCGCGTTGACGCGGCTAGCACCATCACGTTATTCACCGGCAAGGTCGAGTTGGGTCAGGGCATCCTGACAGCGCTCGCTCAAATAGCTGCTGAGGAACTTGATGTGCGCTTCGACGTCATGCGCGTCGTTTCTGCTGACACCACCCGCAGCCCGGACGAGGGCTACACCTACGGCAGCCAGTCCGTCGAACAGAGCGGAGCGGCCATCCGAGTGGCCGCTGCACAAGCGCGACACAGGCTGATGATGGCGGCTGCTTCTCAGCTGGATGCCAGGCTCGAGGATTTGACGGCCGCTGCAGGCGTGGTGACCGGGCTCAATGGCAGGCACCTGACCTACTGGGAGGTGGCCGCCGGAAAGGCTGATCTCCTCGCCATCGAGGTCTCAGCTGACGTTGCCCTCAAGCCTGCGAATTTCTACAAGATCGTTGGTCAATCGGTGCAGCGGATCGACCTGCTGCCCAAGCTGACAGGCGGACAAGCGTTCATCCAGGACCTTCGCTTGCCGGGCATGCTCTTTGGGCGCGTTGTCCGGCCCCGACGCTATCGGGCGAAGCTTCTGCGGATCGACGACTCGGGTGTTCGCAAAATGCCGGGGGTTGTGGCGGTCGTCCGCGAAGGCTCCTTTCTTGGGGTGGTGGCTCGAAGAGAAGAGCAAGCCATCGCCGCTCGGGACGCCTTGGCAAAAGCGGCAATTTGGGATCAGAGCGGCCCGGCGCTTCCGAACGATCAGCAGCTTGTCCCGGCTCTGAAATCCTGGCCAGAAGAGGTGAGCGTTGTCGGTGAAAAGGGGCAAGCGACGGCCGCTCCAACCGGACGACGTATCAAGTCGACGTTCAGTCGTCCTTACCTGTCGCAAGGCTCACTTGCACCCTCATGCGGCGTTGCTTGGCTGCGTGAGGGGCACCTGACGGTCTGGTCGCATACACAGGGGGCATTTCCGCTGCGAGGCGACATCGCCAAGGCGCTCGGCATGCCAGGCACCTCGGTCGATACCATTCACACACCGAGTGCCGGTTGCTACGGCCAGAACGGCGCCGACGACGCGGCCTTCGACGCCGCGCTGCTTGCGCGGGCAGTCGATGGCCATCCGGTCAAAGTTCAATGGATGCGCGAGGACGAGTTCTCATGCCCGCCCTTCGGGCCTGCCATGGCAACGGAACTGCAGGCGACGCTGTCCGACGATGGGCGAATCGTGGATTGGGTCCACGACGTCTGGAGCAACTCGCATGCGATGCGGCCCGGCCAGCCAGGCGGGATCAATTTGCTCGCTGCATGGCAGATGGAAAAGGGGGCGATGCCGTCGCCGCCTCTTCGCATCGCGCAACCCTATGGCGACGGGGATCGAAACGCTGTCCCTCTCTACGCGTTCGAGCGCTTCAAATCGGTGAACCATCTGCTGATGGCGACACCGATCCGCAACGGTTCGCTCCGGACATTGGGCACCCATTTGAATGTGTTCTCCATCGAGAGCTTTGTCGACGAGCTGGCGCTTGCGGCGGGCGCCGATCCCGCCGAATTTCGGCTGCGGCACCTCGGAGACGCGAGGGCGCGAGCGGTGATTCAGGCAGCGATCGAAAAGGCGGGCTGGTCAAAGGAATCAAAGCTGTCCAAGAAGAACGGCGTAGGACGCGGCGTGGCATTCGCCCGGTACAAGAACATCGGCGCGTACGCCGCCGTGGTCGCCGATGTGGTTGTCGACGCTGTCAGCGGAGGCATTCGTGTCGATCGACTGGTCATCGCTGCGGATGTGGGACTCATCATCAACCCGGATGGCCTGACCAGCCAGATCGAGGGCGGCGCCATCCAGGCCATGGGATGGACCTTGAAGGAAGCAGTCCGTTTCAACGATCACGAAATACTGACGCGCGACTGGTCCACTTACCAGGTCATGCGCTTCCCTGACATTCCGAAGATCGAGGTTGTACTGCTCGACCGTCCTGATCTGCCCAGCGTGGGTGGTGGCGAAGCGTCCTCCGGACCAACCGCTGCGGCCATCGCCAATGCGTTCACCAACGCGACCGGTCTGCGGATCCGAGACCTGCCCATGAACCCCGACACGGTCAAAGCGGCCTTTGCGAAAGCTCACCTGCCCGCAGGCTGAGCTGTCTCGAACCCACCTCCACATTTATAGAACCTGTACCCAATGCTTCATCTTCGCTTAAACCTTCTCGCCCGATCGCTTGTGGCCCTGCTCTTCATCGTGGCCGGAGTTCGAAAAGTCCTGCACTACGACTTCGTTCTTGGTTACTTCGGAAGTCTTGGACTTCCGATGCCACAGATCGTCTTGCCTGCAACGATTACCCTTGAACTTGTCTGCGGGATTGCCTTGATCATGGGCTGGAAACTGCGTTGGGTCATACCAGTCCTTGGCCTCTTCTGTTTGGGAACCGCAGTCATTGCGCATGACTTCTGGAACGCCGGGGCCGCACAGTACGACGCGCAGCTGAACAACTTTTTGAAGAACTTGGCGATTGCGGGCGGCTTCCTAACGCTTGCTCTATGGACGAATGAGAAGGAACCTGTTCCCGGTGTGGTGGCCTGAGGCGTCCTTGATCCGCGCTTCCAGTTGTTGAAAGTTCGGCCGCCGAACTCTGCAGGCTGCGCCGGATGTTCACGCCCACCAGCTATGCGTAGCTTCGTCCTCATACTCTGCAAGAGCTTTGTTGAACGTCGTCCTTGCTCATGGCGGCAAAGTTCCCTGTAGCCGACGTTCGCCGGCCGCAGACAAGCGGCAGCAATCAGTCTGCAGCGAACATCGAGCGTAGTCGTGCCAATGTCGAGCGCAACTGACACCAACCCTTCGGACTTCTGCTTGTTCACCGCCCGCCTCTCACGAAAGCTCAGCAGTACGCCCCCGCACGTCCACCTGCAATCCGCCACAGCGGTCGAACCGCCAACCTCACACCCGCGCTCAGCGTGCACAGGCCCCGGAAGTGCCTTTGCCAAGCCCCGAAAGAGAGAGCCCAGCTAAGGAAACCCCCGATGCATGAATGGTCATCGACCCTCTAGCATCGGCGGCTGCTC
>CXWL01140226.1_pt1 | contig 12020 bp, 8 predicted proteins | sample 590931 | NCBI WGS metagenome assembly CXWL01 (sample SAMEA3498368, study PRJEB10139) | groundwater metagenome | biome: water well; material: biofilm material | place: Germany | collected 2015-04-27
GACCTCTCCCTCAAATCGCCCTGCAACGGATCCTGACCCACATCGTAGTGGGGCACATCATCAATACAAATCGGCTTACCCAGCATAGATTTAATCTTATTCTTTACAACCCAAGAAGTCGGATGCTTGATGTACTTCTTCATTACCGGCGCGGCGGTACCTACCATCCAGCAATTTTTCGGACAAGTTCGCACTAATCCGCGCACCTTTTCTGCCTGCTCGCTAAACCACAATTCATCAAAAGTCTTCACTTCGCGGATATTGCCCATTGATTCCTTCCAATAACGATCTTCTAAGCCATTACAAGGGTAAACATCACCATATGGCTCAATAAAGAAGTTAGCTGTACCCGCTTCGCAAGGCAGCATACGTGGCTGCTCACGTATGTAATTGATTAGCCCCAAATTAAAAAACGCGCGATACCAGCTTTTAGGGCTTTTATCTTTAAGCAATTCTTCCATGAGTTTGCGGAAATTGTTAATCACCTCATCTTTGTTGGTGATTTCGTTATCATCTTTATGGAAGTAATAAGAGTTATGGAATGCGGCTGTAGCAAACTCCATGCCCAGTTCCCTGGAAAGCTTGTACAACCAAAGCATGTCCTCTGAGTTCTTGTTCGATACAGTACAACCAAAACCGATATCTTTTATGCCCATTTCTTTTAGCGTTAAAAGCAGTCTCATTGCTCGGTCAAAACTACCTTCACGACCGCGCAGTTCATCGTTTTTCTGTGAAAGCCCTTCAATGCTGACTCGAATACCGATATTCGGAAACCTTTCAGCCATTTTGATAATGCGATCCGTATGCCAACCAGATGTAGAAATGACGATACGAGAAGATTTCTTATACATCACATCGACGATATCTTCCAAGTCACGCCGGACGAATGGTTCACCACCCGTAATGTTCACAAATTTAAAATTCGGCAGCATCTCCAGTTCTTTGGCCGTTATTTCACGCTTGCTATCAGTCGGGTTTTCCCAGATATCACACATCTTGCACTGCATTTGGCAGCGGTAAGTTGTAATAATTGAAACATCGGTTGGGTAAGCGGCTTTAATCATTAAGTTCCTAATACAGATTTGTATATTTTTAATAAGCCTGCGTTATGCTTATCAAGAGAAAACTCTGTTTCTACGCGTTGCCGCGCGGCTTTGCCCATCTGCTTTCTCAGTTCGGTAGAGGACATCAATCTGTCCAACACAGAGGTTAGCTCGTTTACGTTACCAGCTTCAAATAGTAACCCAGTTACACCATCCTCGACAAGCTCTGGTATTCCGCCCATGCGGCTGCCCACGACAGGCTTGCCATAAGCCATCGCTTCGAGAACTGACATTGGACAGTTTTCGTACCATTCGGAAGGCACGACGACGACAGCTGCCCGATCTATCATCTTTTTCAATGCATCCCCATCAAGATACCCGACAAAATCACTCGAACTATATNNATATTGCGCTTGTAAGATATCACCCAATGATCCAGTACCGGCAACGACAAGGCGCCATCCCAAAGACGAATTCGCATGTGCTTTCAGCAGAGCTTCAAGGCCTTTTTCACGCACCAGCCTACCCAAAAATAATACATAGCCATCATCAGACTCGCTCTCACGAACCGCATTTGTATCAACACCGTTATAGAGCAACTTGATGCGCTCGTCTGGCACACGATGCGCAATGGATTCCTTCATAAAATGAGATGGCGCGATGAATGCATCCACGTTCTCATAACTACCCATGAAGCATTGCACAGTCGCCTCGGCGTAAAGAAGTCCGCTCTTGCCCAAAGAGCCCTCCGCGCAACGATTACGCAGAATATGTAAAAAATCGCCGTCAAGGCAATCTGAGCAAGGCTTTCCATCACGCAGACGATTGTAAGTTGGGCATACGAGTTTATAATCGTGCAGTGTAAGCACCACTGGTACGCCTTGCTTCTTAGCCGCGCCAATAATAGAAGGGGTCAACTGGTGGTAGATATTATGGCAGTGCACCAAATCAGGCTTTGTTTTCTCAATCAAACGGCTGACATTTCTAACCGCCTCTGGCGAGTGAATGAAAGATAATGCATCCGCCACCTTCGCCAGCTTGCCTGTTTTGCCACCAGCATAGCTGCGATTACCTACAAAATTCATTTCAAAGGCACTTGGCAAATTGCGCGCATCTCGCATCGAGAAATCCACCACTTCATGGCCGTTTTGCAACAGAAAGTCTCTCTCCTGGAACATAACCGTTTCTGAGCCGCCATTGAGGAAAAAAAACTTGTTTGCCATCAACACCTTCAAGCAACGTACTCCCCAAGTTTTCCACACAAGTTATTCATACAATACTTATAAATTTAATGCACACGCAACACATCGTTCAATGGCATGCGCGCCGAGTAAGCCACTTTAAAGTAATCTGGCAAAGTTCCCGTGGCGATCATCATCATAATCTGTTCTTCGGGATTGATATTTGCAACCTTACGCACAGCAATATCATCGCCTCGCTCTTTCGACCAATTTAAACAACAAGTTCCATACCCAAGTGAATGCAATGCCAAACAGACCGACATACTAAACATCCCGCCGTCAATCCAAGCTTGATAACGCTCACCCACATCCACAAACCTTGTCAAATCACAAGTCACCAGCAACACAACAGAAGCTTGCTCACCAAATCCACAACTGCCGCTTTGTATTGCCAGCAAACCATCCATATCCTCTTTTTTTGCATAAGCATGAACCTTCCAGGCTTGCCTGTTACACACAGAAGGTGTTTTTTGTGCAATGCTAATCGCCTCAGCAATATCTGTTTCTGGGATAGGTTTACCAGAAAAATTACGCACACTGTAACGTGAATTGAAAAATTCCTTGAAACCACCTTGGCGTTTTGCATCAAGCTCGGCAAGACTTACCGAAATAGTCCCACCTTCACTACATGCTTCCAAATTACCCTGCCCACTGTCCAATACTGATGCGATACGCGCCTTCAATGCAGCCATATCGATACCAGCCGCCTCATTAAAAGCTACGTAAGCTTGCAACGCTCCAACGGCAGTGCTTGCTGGCTCAACCAAACCATATTGAGCCATAAACGGCTCAATTGCATTAAGCAAACGTGTCACAACCACTTTGCCAAAACCTGGCCGTGGCACCGCATAACTTAGACCCTTTTCAAGCTGGTGATACGCCATTATGATGCGCGCTGCTTGCTCACCCCGATACTGGCGGCTTTTGTTGATACCAGAATAAACAAAATAGCGATGTGTGTCATACCAAACATTTGGTAATAGGCGGCATGCGAAAAAAACATTACGCAACCAACGATGTGTAAAAGCTGGGGTTGACCGCCAAACCAATTTTTTGAGTGTCATCATGATTTGCTTCCAAGCTTAATTACCGCCGCCTTAACCTCAGCAGCTTTTAGTGCGTCAGTAAGAAATTGTAAAGATGTAAAGCGCAACTTCTCTAACTGCTCATATACGCGATGATAGGGAATTGGCTCATCCAAATGTGCCGCCAGCATGCCAAGATCACGATTGATGCGGCCTTCCAAATCAAGCTGTTGCAACAGAAAACCAAGCTTGCTGGAATTACTGCCCCATTTATTTTCGCCACGAATCAATGACACAAACTGCTTTCGATTTGTAATCGAAAAAATAGTGCCATGAAAAGTATCGGTCACAACATAATTCGCATGCTTAAACATAGATAGTAATTCAAAAGGGGTCACTACAAGATTCTCTTCACACCAAGCATGATAAAATCCCACAGATATGACACGCAGTCCCTTGCCCTTGGCAAAGCTCAAAATTTTCTTTACATCCTCAGCATCATCCAACCGACCATCGTATGCGTAAACCAACACATAACCAACGGTCACTGGGGCTGGTGGAATTTCCATCTTAAAATCATAAAGTAATGTTGGGTCTACCACCAAACTAGGCGGTTGTTTTGTGTATTTTGCCACCATTTCATAAGTATTTTGATCACGCACACTCAAGGCATCAAACTTTGCAAAGCCTGCGGCTAACTCTTCAGTCATATTATCTGCCTCAACATCTTTTACCGTTGCATAACCAGCAGATGCGGCGTAAGAAACAATCGAGCCAGCAGCCTCCATTCCATGACCGAAAAACGCAGGCACGTAGCCAAAAGCATGGTTTTGGGTATAGTTAAAAACCTCGTCGCTACCAATAATCATTGCGTCGCAATTGTAAGAACAGTCCATCTGCACGTCGATACATAACTTTTTCCATGCGTGATTTTTATAGCACTCACGCAACTTGCGGCGAAATTGGCGCTCCTCAACATACTTTTTAGTTGCACTTAGAATATATGGCAATCTTGCCAACCTATCCAATGTCCCTATTTTTTTAACCTTTTCACCCACATGCCTAGACGCGCCAGCTTCAAAATCACAAAAGGTTACATGGTGACCAAGTGACTCTATCACCATTTTCAAAGCGTATGCCTGCATAAATGAGCCATAATTTACAACCCGTTGCATTGATAAAATCTTAACATTCATTCCTTTACTATCTCTTACAAAACCCTGTGGTTTTAACAACTTTTCCGGTATCGCCTGACGTCTACCCGCCAAATCAGTAATAAAAGCACGTAACACATGACCATGTAAACGCNNAGTGTAAACGCCATGTACCCACCAGAAAAAATATTTCTACAATTACCATTACAATTAACCAATGCAACCCAGCAATCATAAGCGCCTTGCCTAGCAAGGCAGACCCCAACACCAAGGCGAATATTCTAACGGATGCAGACCATTCATTTCTTAGCACATACCCTTCTGCGGCCAACTGACGTTTAACCCACAGATTAGAAAATGCAAGGGCGGCTGCATTGATTAACGGAAATCCCACTGAACCAAGATAAGGATAAAACAAAATCGCTGGAAAAATAGACAGTGAAAGCAAAATATTCGTACGAATCAGCATTGAGTACCGCTCCACCGTTTGAACTAACATTTCAAGAATTAAGCGATGTGTTTCCAACGCTAGTACAAATAACAAAGCTGCCAGTACCCAAACCGCATCCATGCCATACTTACCGCCTGAAACCCAAGTTAAAATTTCATGTCCGCCCACAGCAAGAACTGCAAATATGCCGCCTATCAAGATTGTATTGATTAAAATTACCTGCTCACAAGTTTTAGCCGCCGCTAAAAAATCTCGCTTCTCGCTGAATCGAGCCACCACCACTGGGCGAATAAGCCCAACCAACAACTGAGCAGGCAAATAGCGCTTGATATATTCATACAGCGAATTAGCAAACCCAAAACTTGCCATGACTGGATTGCTAAATAGATACCCACCAACTAAGCGATTAGTATTGCTTCCAAACGGTAACCCGACTATGTGTTGCACATAACCAGCAACTGCAAAATTTGCAATCTGAGGTAGGTTTCTACTCACCCAATTTCCATCATCTTTAGGACTATCTTGCTCTTGTGCGGTACGCCAAATCACATGAATAACGCCAGCAAGCATTACCAACATGCCTAAACCATCGCTCACCACCTCAACCCACACCACATCCAGCAGTCCTGCGTGATGACTCTGCATTAAATAAAACATACCAAGCAAGCGCACTACTGAAGCAACCGCAAAGGCAAACTGCACAATTCCCTGATTTAAAGTGGATTCTAATATTTGCGACAAAAAATGCATGGTGGTACGAAATACCACCACAAGCAAATACACCTTAAATACTTCGTAAAAATCAGACAGCCCAATTACATGAGCAAGTGACGATGACCATAGATAAGTCAACCCTACTGCGAACAGCAACACCACTGTTCTCAGCACAAATGCACCATTAACAAACTCCCGCAACGCTAATTTGTAATGCTTAACATAGAGCTCTGGCACATAGCGCAATAGCGCGTGAGAAAGCCCTAATCCTGAAAAGGCCGTAAACACCTCCACCAGCGATACCAAAACCGAGTAATTAGCAAACTCATGCACTGGTAACAAGCGTACCACCAACACCATCGCCAAAAAGCCACTTAAAGCAGATACCGCCTTTCCTAGGCCAAAATGCCACAATCCGCGCTTAAAGCGCTCGCCGCTATAACGTACGCTCATTTCTGCAGCCCTAATATCAATCGATAACGCTGCCACACTAGCTCAGCTAAAATAGGATACGTACGGTTTGCTGCCACCCAGGCTGGGCCTTTTGCCCCCATCGCCTCAGCCTCTTTCGGGTGTTCTAACATCCACACCATCGCCTCGGTGAATTCGGTAGCACTCCAATCTACGCATAAACCAGCGCCACTTTCGCCAATTACCGCAGTCTGGTCAGGGTGCGTGTTGCAGACCACTGGGCGTCCCAGCGCCATATATTCATGTAATTTTGTAGGTGAACCACTATTCAACACCTTACATGGAAAGATTGGTGATATACAAACTGCACCAGATGCTGCGTACGACCAAGCCTCCTCAATGGGCAAGAATCCGGTAAATTGCACAGCCTCGCCCAACCCAAGGGCTATCGCCTGCTGCTCTAGAGATGCACGCTCTTGAGGTTTAACCCCATCGCCTACCATCAGCAAAGTCGCTGCTGGGCAGTGCTGATGTGTAAGTGCAAATGCTTCAATCAGTACATTCAAATGCCGTACCGAAGCCATTGTGCCCAGATAAACAATGCGCCCTGGCACCACCTCTGCAGGATTGGTTGCAGCCCAATCCAAGAGTCGTTGCGGCACTCCCATAGGCACGGGCGTCATTCGCTCTGAAGGTACACCATATGCAGCCACGTCGCGTAGCATCTGTTGGCTTTGCACAAATGAATGATCGGCAAACCGCATCACAATGCGGTACAACACGAAGTGCCCGATTTTTCCATTCAAAACTAGCAAGAATCTAGCCAGCCCGGAGTGTTCATTTGCAATTGCCAGCGTGTGCTCAGGAAAAGGGTAAGAACACCAGTAGACAAAACGCTTACCAGTCAGTTTTGATAGTAACAGGGCGATAATAGCAACAAAATACTTGTCACGCGTTTGCAGAATGTCGAATCTAAGGCATGCTGCACGCATCATTAATAATGAATCGGTCAGCCAGTAAATTATCCTGGTAATCACTTTGGATAGCTTGCCGTTGCCAGGAAGCTTAGGGGGGATAAAACATGGCTGCGCATAAAACACTTCTTTACTAGGCAACAAGCCGGGACCATTGTTTACCATAAACCACTCCGTATCTAAACCTTTTTCTTGCAGGGATACGCCAAATAATTCAGACACATCTACCCGAAAAGCTGGGAAATAGTCAGGAACGGAGTAGTAGAGTGATATATTCATTTAGGTATGCTTATTTTCAATGCGGGCCATCACCAGAAGGTAGCCCAGTATCACTATCATCATAGTCTGTAAGCTAAGATCAAAGACAAAATAATTGTTATGCAGCATGCTGACAGCCAAGAGTGGGATAGTGGTTTGTGCGGTCTTAAGGGTAGGCCAGTGCATAGTGCCTTGCCACCGCCTAGCCAGCCGCCCACCGAGACGATAAGCTGAAATTAGCATAGCCAATACTGCAGCAGTACCGAGCAACCCAACTTCCCAAAGCAATGATGACAACCCTGTCAGGCCTATACCGTAGTCGCGATAGCGCTTATTGGCCAGCGAATTGTCATTCAGAGCAGTTCCGCCACTTGTCGCACCAGAACCATGGCCGATAAACATGGGCACCAATACATCACCATGAGCATGCTCCTTAAACCAGAACGGATATACTGTCGCGCGGTTAAGTACCGAATTGCCATAACCGCGCTTCCCAACGTTATACTCAATGTTCTGATACAGCATTTCTTGCAGGGATGACACTTTCTGCGACTTGGCGCCGGGCAATAAAGAATAGGTAAAGAAAATGGCCATCAACAGCATAGTTAATGCAATTACTCCAGCAATGGCTTTCAGCGGATTACTAAGGATGCGATCACGAAACAGCAAGAACAGGGCGACAGGTAGTAGGATAAGAAAAAGTTTCGCTTCAGAGATGAACATCGGCAACAGGAAAAGAAGTATAGCTACGGAGGTGCGCCAAGTTGTACTAAGCCCTGTACGCCATTGCGCAAGCATGAGAGTGATGCAGACCACACATAGCAGAGCAAGATTTGGGCTGCGTCCACCACCCATCATGGAGCCACCAAATGTTCCTGCAACAATGTCTCCAGCTACGATGCCATGTGCAGCAAAATTCTCTCCGCTACGCTGGGGTACTAGCACTAAATACTGATGCAAAACAAATGGCAATTGCAAAATGCCTAGTAGTAAGAAAAACGAAATTAATCTGCGGGCATCTATTTCATTTTTAGTTAGATAGTAGATCGCTATTAGCAGGCCCCATACCTGGAAATNNCATACCTGGAAATAACCTTTTATACCAACAAAAAAACTGGAAATACCATTCCAGTTTGCCAGCGATGAAAAAATAGTGCACAAAACGAAAATTAATATCCAGATAGCCAGACTAGCACCGTCTTTGACAATACTGCGGCTACTTGAATAATCAAAAAATGCCTTAATTAGCGCAACACCTGCAACTCCCATGGAGAGTAGTGCAATAGCCCACACTAAGGGTCGTAATGATGGCATATAAAGATCGATAAGACCAGCCGCTACCAATGCTCCGACAACGACAACCCAAACACCAACGGCAGGATAGACAATCAGCCCCACGCCAGCCACCATAACTAGCAAAAAAATGACGGCAGGATATATGCTCAACGCAAGCGAAATCCCAATTAAGATCGCCAGAATCAATGCGACAACCCAAAGTGCTACTAAAGAGCCCTCGCTTGTTGAAGGCTTTTTTTTATGGGGGGACAATCCGTTTAAAGTAGTCATAATACTAATAACTTAGAAACTCAATAGTGGTTAAATATATCTAAATCTTAGTTTTTTTAAGCACAAAGTAGGTAATCCCAGTGAACTTATGAGCATGAGAGTCTCGTAGAGACTGCCATTTTTTGGTATAAATTCAGAACCACATAAACGACACTCAGCTTGCTGACGTTTTAGTATCATAATTGTTCTAATTCCAGTTTTTTAAATTGGTAAATACGTTCTATTAAAGCATCCCAAGTAAAGCTCTGCACACGCCGGCGACAATTTTGTGATAGCTGGGGATCATTTACTCCCCGAGACAATGTAAGCAGTACCGCTTCAGCATAATCTGAAATAGTTTTCTGAATATCGGCACTGGCAAGAACTGCCTTGCCACAGGAATCATCGACCAGCATGCCAGGTCCGCCAAGCTTGAAACACACAACTGGCATTCCATGCTCTAATGCTTCCAACACAACAAAACCGCCAGAATCACGTAAGCTTGGGAAAAAAAATACATCAAACTCTGAACATAATTGCAGCACATCTGCCTTAGGTAACCAGCCATACCATTCAATTGCCTCATTGACGCCAAGTTGTTTCGCCAGATTCATCCAGCGGTCTTTCTCTACACCATCACCAATCATTGTCAGTGTCACATCGGGCTTTTGTTGGTGAATACGAGCAAATATCTGCAATCCTATATCCATTCCCTTCAAACCGAGAAAACGTCCAACGAACAGCAACCGGTTGCCTCGACGAGCTGGAGGCACAGGCTTATCTTCAACTTCAGGAAAGTCACAGCCGATGGCTAATTCGATCTGTGCTTTTTTTCTAACAAAATCCGGCACGCGTGCAAGATGCGCATTGGACGTAAAAAAAACTTTTTCAGCACGCGCATAGGTCAACAGCATTAGCGGGTCGAACTGCACCATCGAATTCACCATCCTGCGGAAGACTTCAACCAGCCGCTGTCTTAGCGCGAATGATTTAGTATAACCACGGGGGATTTCATCACCCCCTGCTACCGGGCCAAAATACATAGGCGCACCTACCAACCCCATAAAACTCGGCTGTCGAAAACTTACCCAGGTGACATGGTGAATTAAATCGAAAGGTTTTTCACGATGCAATTGCTTGGCTCGAAGAAACGCCTTCCATTGCCAAAAATAGTAATAAATGTGATTGCGAGGATTGACGAGCTCTGTGCAAGGGTAGAGCCATTCAATATCAACATACTCAAAATGTACCCCGGCACAATCTCCAGTATTAGCAATCATCTGCTCAATTTCTTTTTGATGCGTTTTACGTGTAATCACGGTTACATTGAAACCACGCATATCCAGCTGACGAGCCCATTGCCAGCCCACTTCTGCATCTGAACCCATATATGGATTACACTCAAAAGCCGAAAGCAATATACGTTTGGTAATTGTCATGCAGGGTTACCTGAACTGATACTCAATAAAACAACCGACCGTTTAGGTAACGTTACGGTAATCGCTCCATTGACGGGTTTAACGGATTGGGAAAGTACCGGCAAGTTTTCAATAGAAACAGATGGATCATAGGAATCTGGCATATTGATTTGCCCAATTTTCAACTCTGAAGTTTGGCTAAAGCTTTTTTTCACCAATCGAACTTTCTGTTCAACCGAACTGCGATTCACCATCCAGACCGCGCATTTGGAGTTTAGCGGGTCATTTTTATCAGCAAATGCGGCTGCCCTGAGTGCGTAACCTCCGGAGAGACTAGGTTCATAGACAGAGGTTGTTTTGGTAGCCAGCGTCAAAGCTTCGAATGACGGCTTCAATAACTCGAAAAGGCGTGATGTTCGTGTTTCATGTAATCTGCCATCTTTGTCTGTATCGATAAAAGTCCATGGGCCCACTCGCATATTTTGCCCATGCCAAGCAGCGCCTTGAACCATGGGTATTTGTGAAAGACCTATCAGAAAATCGGCTGTGGCAACAATGGCATCATGATTACCGGTTTGGTACCAACTTTTTCTCCAGCCTTTGTCGGCAGGTGTACCTGGTGGTGGGCGGGCATGTTCGGTCACCCAAATTCCAGGATTGGAAACACCCTCAGTCTTGATTATTTTTGCAACATTGCGTACCGAAGCCAGTCTAATAGCAACGCTGGGCCCCCATGGTGCGTTGTCGTAATACAGATGTAGTGCATAATCGCTTGCTACCGATTTGTGTTGTTTTATGAGATAGCGATTATGTTCGTCAGTATTCTTAACCCAATCTGGACTGTATTCCAGCAAGGGAATGATAATACGTGCTGTTGGATCACTTTTTAAAATCGCCTTTGCCACAGGCAAATCGCGATCGGTAATTTTTGCCGCACTCCATCTTAATACATCGCGATCCAGTTCATTACCTAATTCCCAGAAACGTTCCCGATTGCCAGATAACTCCTTAATTAGCTGAGCTCGCTCCGCCGCGTCTTTGACCAAGCCTTCAATCGGGTTTGTCTTGCCTTCGAACCCAACTACATTCGCAATATGCCAACTGCTGGAAAGACCAAGCTCATCGTTGAGTTTTTCATACTCGGCCAAACCAAATATGCAGCGCATAGGGGCTGCCCAATCAACGAGCTTTTGTTTTGGACGATCCATAACCCAGCCCACACAGCCGTGCCAATCTATTTCGTTTACACCGCCGCCGTAACGTATAAAACCAACACCTGAGTTTTTTAGAATAGATACAGCTTGCGGTGAAACCTTGGAGGGAGTGTTCGCATATAGATCCGATTGCATTGCCCAAAACAATGCGTGGATCCCTAAAAACTTTTTAACATCTCTGGGATTCGCTTCAGCTAAAGGCTCGCCGATTTCCACTTCTGAAATTGAAGCGCTACAGCTTAAAGTAGGATCGCCAGAACACGTGTCGGCTAAAGAAAAAAAACTCAAAACCAATAATAGAATTAATAACATTAATTTCCACATAGTTAGCCTTATACTTTTGCTCTCTCGGCTCATTATTTTAAACCGGCTAATCTCAGGCGATCACCTTCAGACAAGCTTGAAATTAATTCACGCACAAAATTCTGCTGGCTAGCATAACCACTTTCTGCATCTTGTGTAATAGATGAAACCCTGAACAAAAGCCCATCTGGAATTTGCCCTCGAAAGCCGTAACGCAACTTCTCTAGTTTGGGTTCCTTACCGCCCATCACCACCTTAGTCCCTACGGT
>CXWL01006853.1_pt1 | contig 12018 bp, 9 predicted proteins | sample 590931 | NCBI WGS metagenome assembly CXWL01 (sample SAMEA3498368, study PRJEB10139) | groundwater metagenome | biome: water well; material: biofilm material | place: Germany | collected 2015-04-27
CGTGAAACGTGAGGCGTGAAACGTGAAACGAGGATCAGCCTCTAAGTTCCGAAAACCTCGAACCGTCGCCCGGCTCACACGTCACGCGAGTCTCGCTCCTCGCGCTTGCCTCGCGCCACCCCGCCATTTCGTCACGAACCGTCATGAATAATGCGGGCTAGTGATCTCAAGACAGCCTAATAGCTCTGCCTGACAGCGCTCCTGGTCGTAGCCACGCCCAATTAACACGATCGCGTGGCTCGGTTCGTCGAGCAATGTGATCGGCGTAATGGTCGCGTTGCCTGGAGGGGCATATTGAAACTCTTGGAGCTCCGGTCCCTTAGCGAAGCGGAAGAAGCCTTTCGCCCGCTCTAGTTCAGGGGGCAGGGTCTTCATCCAGCTCAGGAATCGTACAAGGTTTAACGGGCCAGGCAGCCGAACCGTTGTGGCGATGGGATGATACGAGGCCCGCTTGTTCGTTGTGGACGAGCGAGGCACTCCGAATTCCACATTCACCGCCTGCGCCGACGACCTGCGGGTGATTGGTTCGAGCAGCGATGAGGGATCGATCCTGGCATGACTGGCTTCCCAGACCCGCGCGTAGGGATTCTGCTCGATGATCGAGGTCTTGAACGCTTCCCAATGTCCGGGAACATAGAGGTCTCGTTTATTGAGAATGAGTTCGTCGGCGCAGCGAATTGCCTGTTTGGTGACGAATCCCCCCATGCTTTCCCTGTCTGTCGGGATTGGGTGCAGTAAGGCGATGACTTTTTCTAAGTGCGTGAGGCGCGCGGTGTAAAGATCCGTGACGCCATCGATCACTTCAGCCGGATCAGCCATGCCGGAACATTCCAGAATAATCACATCCGACTCGTAATCCTGCACCAGTTGTGCGATCCCCCAGGATAAGTCCTCCTTCGTATCGCAACAGACACAGCCGCCGGCGAGGTTCATCACTTGCTCGGCGATGGTGCCCGCGCGGGGGCCGTCGATGCTGACTTCTCCCGCTTCGTTCATCAAGACGCCGGCCCGCTTGCCCTGGCTCTTCCAATGTTCCAGCAGCCGCATCAAGAGCGTGGTTTTACCCGCGCCGAGGGAACCGCAGAGGACATAAAAGGGAATCGGGGTCTCGGTCNNATTATTCATGAGCGAGACGGAAGACGGTTCGAGGTTCGATGTTCGAGGTTTTCGGAACTTCGAACCCAGAACTTCGAACTTCGAATCACCCCTCTCGCGAGTCCCGCCTTTCCCGCTCGTCCCGCGCGCTTAATGGTGCACATGTACAAGTCCCTCGTCCTGGTGCTGCTGTGCCAAGGTGGTGAGATCGCAGTGGATCTCGTCATGGTGGCAACAGTCGGTTCCCATTTGAATCGTCATGTGCTTGATGCCGAAATCTGTGCTGACCCGTGTGCGGATGGTCTGCAGAAGGTCATTGGTCATTGCCGAATCATCTCCGTCGACGAGGATATGACAGGTCATCATAATCAACCGGGGTTCGACCGCCCAGATATGGAGGTCGTGGACATTTTTTACGCCGGGGATCGCTTCGATGGTCGCAGCGACGTGTGAGGCGCTGATCTTCGGAGGGGTCGATTCCAACAAAACGTCCAGCGATTCCTTAAACAGCGGCCAGGCTCCTTTGGCAATGGCCGCGACAACCAGCAAGCTGACCAATGGATCGAGAACAGTCCATCCGGTGAGTAAGATGGCGCCGCCGCTGATGACGACGCCCAGGGACACCCAAGCATCACCCAGCATGTGCCAAAAGGCGCTGCGGATATTGAGATCGTCCTTGGCTCCGCGCTGCAACAGGAGCGCGATACTCAGATTGGCGACGAAACTCAGGGCGGCGATTGCCATAACCCAGCCGCCGTCCACCGGGACGGGCTGCAGTAATCGCTTGAACCCCACGAGTGCAATGCCGAAGGCCGTGAGTAACAGGATGAACGAATTCAAGAACGCCGCAATGATGCCGGCTCGGTGATAGCCAAATGTTTTGGCTTCTGTGGCAGGCCTGGCCGTAAGGAGATGGGCGTAGAGGGCAAGAAAGAGGGCGCCCTGGTCGACGAAGTTATGGCCCGCATCGCTCATAAGTCCGATGCTGTCGAGTAGCCATCCGCCGATGAACTCAGCGACGATAATGACCGCATTCAGCGCCAGCGAGAGGTACAGACGGCTACGGAGATGTTCATAGGAAGCGTGAGCGCTCATACGTAATAGTGTCGCATGTGGGCGCCGAAGCGGCAAGCCTTCTGGCAGGATGCTGAAAAAGTCGCTTTTCTCACCCGCCCAACCCCGGCGCGCCGAGACGCGCCTTTCACCAGGCATCGTTCTCACCTCGAAAGCATCCTCAACGTAGCCCAAGTGGAGAACAAGCTGTCTTGGCAGCTTGGGGCGGGTGGGTGAGAAATGCTACGCCTCCGGTGCTTTCATCGGCTGCGGCCTTGCTGGACGGCCTTTTTGAGCATCCTGAACTAGTGTGGCCTCAGCGCCATTCGTGAGGTATCGGCGGTGTTCTATTACGCCAATTTCCCCCCCCAGCCATCTGAAGACTTCTTTGGGGTTAGCGTGGGGCGCTATTTGGATTTTTCCGAAGGCGTTCGCTCAGGACGGGGTACGTGGCTTGGCTTACCCCGAAATTTCCGTTGGCTGGATCAGAGGCGATTACGCGCAGGGTGATCCCGTTCGGTGCATCGATCGGGAGGGGAACGAAGAACGGGGCTTCAAAGGTGGTGCGGTCGTTATTGTAAAACAACTGGAGCCGTTCAAGAACCCGCTCTCCAATCATCAGCTCACCATAGATGTGAAGCTTCCGGGAGTCCCAGTCCCCGTGTGGCGGAACCAGCGCTCCGGACAATGTTCGGACTGACACAGCCAGGATCACATCGTCGTTGGCGATCAACGGTATGCCGGATTGTGGATGTTCAATCTGGACGATGTACCCGAAGAGATGAAGGACAATTCCATCATTGGTCATGTCTTGTCCTGGAATGAGCCACACGGTCGTGGAGGCGCGCTGGGATGACGCTGGGTAGGCGAGAGGTCCTTCGGCAGTCACTTCAACCAGCGTGGGGTGGAGTAAGTTGACGGTCGCAGTAAAAGCTGCGGCAGGCCGGGAGCTATAGTGCGGCTCCTCCATGAGACGCGGTGTCCGCATGATTTGATTTTGGTCGCCGGCTCCACCTTGTTGAATGCCGGTGGCCAGGATGTGTTTGGTGGCTATGTCCGTGATCGTCACGCGAGCGCCGCCGACCTCTTTCCCCAACACCATCGTGCCATGACCCACAACGCGGACTAAGATGGTCGTCGGTGTTGAATCGTTGAGCTGAATGTCTGGTGGAAGCGCCTCTGTGGCAGGGATTGCGAAACAAGAAACTGGGATGAGGCATGCAGCAATGGCCAGGATCAGCTGCAGGCAGCGGGTCATTTCACTTTCGTGCCCGGTTCGACGTCTTCCAGGAGCGTGACAAGGCCGCGGACCTCACTGTCGCCTGCCGCGAGGACCATGCCTTGCGATTCGATGCCCATCAACTTCGCTGGTTTTAAGTTGGCAACGATGACGATGGTCTTTCCGATCAAGGCCTCTGGCTCGTATTTCTTGCCGATGCCTGCGACGATCTGCCGTTGCTCCGCCCCCTCTCCAAGACTGACTTGCAGCTTGAGCAACTTCTCCGACTTGGGGACGCGTTCCGCACTGATGACCTTCGCGGTCCTGAGCTGAACTTTCATGAATTCGTCGATGGTGATCTGAGCTGGTGCAGGGGTTAGAGGCGTGGGGCTAGAGGCGCTGGGTGTCGGAGATGGAGGTACAACAGTTGACGTCGGTGCAACGGTAGCCGGCTGAGAAGGAATCGGTGTCTCATTCACGGTTTTGGCTCCTTGTGGTTTTGATTCGATACGGGGGAAGAGACTTGGGCCCTTGCAGATCTTTGTCTCAGCAAGCGGCGTTTCCCAGCTGTAGGCTGCTTGCGGCACCGGCTTTGAAAAGTCGAACGATAGGCCGAGTTGCCGGGTGAGTTGCGCCGCTGTCTGGGGCATGTAGGGATACATGAGGGCCGAGAGCAATCGCAGCGCCCTCGAAGCTGTATTCAGAACAGTGTTGAGGCGCGGGTGATTCTCAGGATTCTTGGCGAGTTGCCAGGGCGCAGCCTTGTCGATGTATTCGTCGCACAGACCGATGAGTTCCCATATGGCTTGGAGATTTTCCCGAAAGGCGAGTGCGCGATAGCCCTGATCGATTCGTTCAGGGAGGCCTGTCGCTGTTGCGGCGATCAGGGCTTCAAGCTCGGGAAGAGCCGGTGTGCCAACCGCGGGAATCGTGCTGTCGGCGAACCGCTCGATCATGGTGAGGGTACGACTGAGGAGATTCCCGATTCCATTGGCCAAGTCGCTGTTGATGTTGGTGACCATCGAAGATTGCGAAAAGTCTCCATCCTGTCCGAACGGCACTTCACGTAAGAGAAAGTAACGAAACGCGTCGGCGCCGAATTCGTCAACCATCTTGTTGGGATCGACGACGTTGCCGCGGCTCTTTGACATCTTCTCTCCATCCACGGTCCACCAACCATGCGCGAAGATCGTTTCCGGTAGAGGCAGGTTGAGGGCCATCAGCATCGTGGACCAGTAGACGGCGTGAGTCGTGAGGATGTCTTTCCCTATTAGATGGACTGAGGCGGGCCAATACTGATCTCTGGATGGTGTCGGGCTAAGGTACTCCAATGCGGAGACATAATTCACCAGCGCGTCGAACCAGACGTACGTGACGTAGTCTGTGTCGAACGGTAACTCGATGCCCCAGGAGAGCCTTGATTTGGGTCGGGAGATCGAGAGGTCGCCGAGCTTCTGCGTAGTCAAGAATCCCAAGACTTCATTGCGGCGAGACTCAGGGCGGATGAAGTTCGGATGCTGCTGGATGTGATCGATCAGGCGATCCTGATGTTGGCCCATCTTGAAAAAATAGTTGTGCTCGCTGATACGTTCGACGGGTCGTTTGCAGTCAGGGCAGAGGCCATTTTCGACGTCTTTCTCTGTCCAGAATCGCTCATCAAACGTGCAGTACCAACCAGTGTAATCATCCTTGTAAATCAGTTGCTTACGGTAAAGTTCCTCAAGGTATCGTTGAACGATAAGTTTGTGCGGCGCATCCGTCGTTCTGATGAACGCATCGTTGGAAATGTGCAGCCGTTTCCATAGGGTCTGGAACTGAGGCGCCAGCTTGTCGCAATGGGCTTGCGGGACGATGCCGGCTTTGGCCGCAGCCTGCTGAACCTTTTGCCCATGTTCATCGAGCCCGGTGAGAAAGAAGACGTCGCGTCCACGCAGGCGCCAGTAACGAGCAAGGACATCGGCAGCCACGGTCGTATAGGCATGTCCGATGTGGGGTACGTCGTTGACGTAGTAGATTGGCGTTGTGATGTAGAAGCTGTCGGGGGTACTCATCTAGGAGCCTGTCCGGCATTGACCTTTCTACTGCGGCGAACGATGTCCAGGCATATGCTTTGTTCTCGGCCCCAAAAAATCCTCAACGTATTCCAGCGAATACGCCTCCGGTTTTTCGGGGCCTGCGGTCGCGCATCTGTCTGCCCTTCTTTCGCCTCGTGACGAACGGCAATGTCGGACAGGCTCCTGGCGTGACAAAAGATACCAGGTAATAAACGGCGAAAGCTAGGAGCCTGCATGTCTAGGACAAGCCCGGTCTTTCTGGTCTCTCTGGTCTGTCTCGTCTATTTGGTTTAACCAAACAAACAAGACAAACCAAATAAACCAAATAACGATCTTCTTCTGTTGGCGGACTTTTTCAGGATCCTGTTAGACAGGGGTGCCGGCTGGGGCAAGTGCGAGCGCGTCGCGCAGACGGAGCAAAATCATTTCCAGCGCCATGTGGAGATTGAGGTGCCGCGTGGCGCGTTGCTCGGTCATTTCAATCTCACGGAGCAGGTTCAACAGCGCATCGGTGTTGGCCTGTTGCGCATAAGTTTCGAGCGTCGCGAGGTCATCAAGGTTGAGTATCTGGTCGCGGTCTCCTTCGACTTGAATCAAGACGAGGTCGCGAATCCAACGAGCCAGCCAGGCGAGCATGTCTTGTGCGCGATCGGCCTTCGCAATCGTTTCCGCAGAGGAGAGGATGGATCCGATCGATTGCAAGGATTGGGGGCGGACTAAGTCCACGAGTTCCTGTTGGCGCGCACGAGTGTCTTTCACATCGGCAGTGAGGGCTTCTCCAAGGCGGCCTTCGCTGATGATGGCGAGGAAGCGCGCGTCTGAGGGGGGGATTTCACGTTTCAGGATGAGTGCCGCTTCTACCTGTGTGCGAGCCGGTGTCGTAAAGCGCAGGGCCTGACAGCGTGACCGGATGGTCGCCGGGAGGGCTGCGGGGCGACTTGAGATGACGAGGAAGAGGCTATGTGCGGGTGGCTCCTCCAGCGTTTTCAACAGTGCGTTGGCCGCGCCGATCGTCATGCGGTCGGCGTTGTCGATCAGACAGATCTTTCGTTCGCCGATGAGCGGACGATACATGATCTGGTGTTCGATCTCGCGGACTTGCTCAATTTTTATTTGCTGAGTGGCCTGTTCCTGGTCCGGCTCGATAACGAAGAAGTCCGGGTGTGTGCGGGCCTCGATCTGTTGACAGGATCGGCATGTGCCGCAACTGTCGAGACCGTTCGTTTCCGGAGGCCGTTCGCAGTTGAGAGCTTGGGCAAGGCGAATGGCGGTCAATCGTTTTCCGATTGCCTCCTCGCCGTGAAACAGATAGGCGTGAGCCAATCGCTCATAGGTGACGGCGGATTGTAAGAACGCGATGGATTGTTGATGGCCGATACAGTCGTGAAATGGCATGTTAGCCCGTGCGGCGTGGACGATGACGTTGTCGAGCCACCCAGCCTACCACGATCTTACTGAGCTCGTCCTGCACTTCTTGCGCAGGTCGATTCGCATTCACGATGGTCATGCGTCCAGGCTCTTCCGCTGCGAGCGCCAGAAATCCCCTGCGTACCTTTCGATGAAAACGTTCTGTCTCACGGTCCAGCCGATTCTGTTCCCCACGATCGGTTCGCCGCCTGGCCAGGCCCACTGATACCGGGAGGTCAAGTACAAGGGTGAGATCCGGCGTGAGCCCGCCGGTTGCAACCTCGTTGGCGGCTTGCAGCCATTCCAGATCGAGGCCGCGGGCGAATCCTTGATAGGCAAATGTAGAATCGGAAAACCGGTCGCAGAGCACCAGGGTACCGCGTCGTAATGCCGGTCTAATGAGATGCGTGACGTGCTGACATCGTGCAGCGAGGATCAGCAGGGCTTCGGCCTGAGGCGTGACTGGTTCGTGGGACGACGCCGTGAGGAGGATATGGCGGATCGCTTCGGCGGTAGCAGTGCCACCTGGCTCTCTGGTTTGGAGAACGCGGAACCCTGCCCGATCAAGCACCTCTGCGAGGTGGCGAATTTGGGTACTTTTCCCACTGCCTTCGATTCCCTCCAGGGTAATAAACAGGCCGGGAGGCTGTTGCTTCTTCGTCCCCATCGCGTGGCACTCTCGTCGGTAAAGAAAACGGGCGGGATGGTATTCCAAGTTGTTGAAAATAGCAAGAAAAGGCTTGCGAGGCCCTCGTCACTCTCTGTATGATGACCGTCTACCTTTGTCGGCCCATAGTTATGCTGAAAACCTTGCTAAAACGCTACTTTCTGACGGGCTTGCTCGTCATTATTCCCATCTGGGGAACCATCCTCATTTTGAAGGCCCTTTTCGTGGCTGTCGATGGGATTCTCGGTGATCTTTTGATCCGGTTAGTGCCGAGTCATTATGTGCCGGGGCTGGGAATTCTGGCGTTGGTCGTCTTGGTCTTTACAGTCGGGCTGCTTGCCACCAATTTCATAGGCCGGCAAATCGTAAAGTGGTGGGAAGAATTATTGAATCGTGTGCCGCTTGTCCGGGGGATCTACTCGACGTTGAAATCCATGATGGATATTTTGTCGCTCTCCGAGCACGCGTCATACAGCCGCGTCGTGTTGATTCAATTTCCCAAAAATGGCCACTATTGTATAGCGTTCGTGACGGGGGTGACTAAAGGGGAGATGCAAGACCTCGCGCAAGAACCGCTGATCCATGTGTATGTGCCGACGTCGCCGAATCCGACGTCCGGCTATTTTCTGTTGGTGCCGGAACATGAAGTCACGTCCGTCGACATGAGCGTAGAAGAAGCGATGAAGCTCATCGTCTCAGGCGGGCTCTGCTCACCCTCCACATCGCTGGCATCGGCTGTGACTGCCGCGACAAAGTGGGGTTCGGTCAAACAGCCTGAAACGGGGGTGCCGATCGGATGAAGCATCCACGATCCGCTGAAGTCTCGATGGTAAAGAAGCCGGTCAGTTCCGATCTGCAGGGGAGGATGGCCGGTCTCGCGGTGGTCGTGATGGCTGCCGGGCTTGGGAAGCGCATGCGCTCAACACAGGCGAAGGTGCTGCATCCGGTGGCAGGCCAGGCGATGGTGCTCTATTCAGTCGGGCTGGGATTGCGCGTCGCCGGGGATCGTGTGGCTGTTGTGGTGGGACATCAGTCTGATCTGGTTCGCCAGGTGATCGACCGCGCGACGTCGGGGAAGAGCGGCAGCTCTCCCGTTGCCATTGTTGAACAGCGGGAACAATTGGGCACAGGCCATGCGGTCTTGCAGAGCCGCCCGGTGTTTGCGGTGGGCAGGCGGGGCGCTCCTTCCAAGTATCTGATTCTGAACGGCGATACGCCGTTGCTCCAGGAAACAACCGTGCGCGAACTCCTTCGCGTTCATGAAGCGGAAGGCGCAACTGTAACTATTCTGACCGCAGTGCTTACAGACGCAAGCGGATACGGACGGGTGGTGCGAACGAATTCAGCCGAGGGGGGGGTCTCTCGCATTGTCGAAGATCGTGACGCCAACGCAGAGGAGCGAGCGATCCGTGAAATCAACGTGGGCACCTATGTGGTCGACGGAGAGTTTCTCTTCAGCGCCTTGGAAAAGCTCGATCCCAGTAACGCCCAAGGGGAATATTACTTGACGGATATCATCCGTCTCGCGGAACGTGCCGGACGGCGTGTGGCTGCAGTGGTGCTCGACAATCCAGACGAAGGACTTGGTGTGAATACGCGCCGACAGCTTGCTGAAGCGGAGCAGGTCGTGCGGCAGCAGATTCGCGATCGATGGCTGGACGCCGGTGTGACGATGATCGATCCGGCCTCAACCTGGATTGATGCGTCGGTCATAATCGGGAAAGACACGATCCTGTACCCCAATGTCATGCTCGAAGGGTCGACGGTCATCGGAGAAGATTGTGTGCTGCGTGCTTTTACACGGCTGACGAATTGCATCGTCGGCAATGGCGTTGAGGTTCTCGATCACTGCGTACTTACCGATTCTCGCATTGAGGACGATGCGCACCTGGGCCCGTTCGTCCATCTGCGCCCCGGTGTGGTGGTGCGAAAGAAGGCCAAGGTCGGGAATTTTGTCGAGATGAAAAAAACCGATCTGGGCGAAGGATCGAAGGCGAATCATCTGAGCTACCTGGGAGATGCAACGATTGGAAAGGGAGTCAACATCGGCGCCGGTACCATCACCTGTAACTATGATGGTCTGCAGAAATTCCAGACGGTGATCGGAGATGGGGTCTTTCTCGGCAGCGATACGCAGTTGATTGCGCCGGTGACAATCGGGGCAGGGGCCATCATCGCAGCCGGCACCACGGTTACGGAGGATGTGCCGGCAGATGCCTTGGTGATTGGGCGGGTGCCTCAAGAGAATCGTGCAGGATGGGCGGCGCGCCGGCGGGCGCTGCAAGTTGAGGTGAAACGTGAAACGTTAAACGTGAAAGGTGCAACGACATCCGCTCGCCTGACGCCTGACGCCTCACGCCTCACGAAGAAAAGACTGTTGGCTTCATTGGCTTCAAAGCACAGGCAAGTGAAGAAACGCAGTAGGGGGTAAGTTATGTGTGGGATTGTCGGATACGTAGGCGATCAGGAGACGGTGCCGATTCTGATCGGCGGGCTGGCCAAGTTGGAGTATCGAGGCTACGACTCAGCCGGCGTCGCGGTACTACAAGGCGAGAAGATTGAAATTCGGCGTACGGTCGGCAAACTAGCCAATCTTCAGAAGTCGCTCAAGGAGAAAGAACTCAAGGGCACGGTGGGGATCGGCCACACGCGATGGGCGACGCACGGGAAGCCTTCGGAGCAAAACGCTCACCCTCACCGCTCGAAAGGCTGTGTGCTGGTGCACAACGGCATCATTGAAAACTATCAGCCGCTGAAACAGCAATTGGAGGCAGAGGGGTACAAGTTTCATTCGGAAACGGATACGGAAGTCGTGGCGCATCTGATCGACAAATATCTTGAGCAAGGCATGAAGTTGGCCGAAGCGGTGCGAGCCGCCACGAAAGATGTGCGAGGGAGTTATGCGCTCGCCGTCATTTCGGAGCGGGAACCGGGAACGATGATCGCGGCGCGTTCCGGATGTCCGCTGGTTGTGGGGAAAACTGACAAGGCCTGCTTCGTCGCTTCGGACGTCATGGCCATGCTCGCCCATACCCGTGATGTGACCTACCTCGAAGAGGGCGATGTGGCGGTGGTCACTGCAACGGATATTCATTTCACCGACGTCGATGGCCATCCAGCTAAACGGAAACTCACGAAGATTACATGGGATACCGCTGCGGCAGAAAAGGGCGGATTCCCGCACTTCATGTTGAAGGAGATTCACGAACAGCCGCAAACGATTCTCGACACAATGCGCGGGCGCTATTCTTACGATACCGGCGAGGCGGATCTGCCGGACATCGGATTGACGCCGAAAGAGTTTGCCGAAGCTGGACGAACCTGGATCGTGGCCTGCGGCACCTCGTGGCACGCGGGGCTGGTGGGGAAGTATCTGTTGGAGGAGATGGTCCGCAGGCCGGTGCAGGTCGATATCGGGAGCGAATTCCGCTACCGCGATCCGTTGGTCGGTAAGAACGATCTCTTTATTACCATCTCGCAGTCCGGCGAGACGGCAGACACGTTGGCCGCCGCGCGTGAAGCGAAGGGAAAAGGGGCGCGTGTCGTTTCGATCGTGAACGTGGTCGGCAGTACGCTGGCCCGTGAATCGGACGGCGTGCTCTACACGCATTGCGGGCCTGAGATCGGCGTCGCTTCGACCAAAGCGTTCACTGCGCAGCTTACAGCGCTCTACATGCTGGCGTTACATATGGGCCGCGTACGCGGAACCCTGTCTGTCGCCGACGGCCAGGCCTGGCTTGATCGCCTTGTCCGGCTTCCGGTATTGGTCGAGCGGGTGCTCAGTCGTGAGGCGGAGATTGTCGCGATTGCCAAACGGTATCACAAGAAGCGGAATTTCTTGTTCCTGGGCCGCGGTATCAACTATCCGATCGCGCTCGAAGGAGCATTGAAGCTGAAGGAAGTGTCCTATATCCATGCCGAAGGCTATGCCGCGGGAGAGATGAAGCACGGCCCGATCGCGCTCATCGATAAGGATATGCCGGTGGTCGTATTGGCGCCGAAAGATCGGTTGTACGAAAAAACTGTCAGCAACCTGATGGAAGTGAAAGCCAGGCACGCGCCGGTCATTGCGTTCGTGGCAGAAGGCGAGCGGGAGTTGGGGAAGATTGCCGATGCGGTGTTCACGGTTCCCGACACCCATCCGTTGCTCTCGCCGATTTTGTTTACGATCCCACTCCAGCTTTTGGCGTATCATATCGCCGTACTGCGGGGTGCGGATGTGGATCAGCCACGGAACCTGGCAAAAAGTGTGACGGTAGAATAATGAGTCAGAAAGTCATCAAGTCGTAAAGTCGTCAAGTCTCGACGAGGAACCAGACTTTCGACTTTTTGACTTGACGACTTTTGACTCGGTGACTTGACGACTTGATGACTTTTGACTTGAAAGACGAATTTCTATGGAAATTACGAAACAAGAAGTTGAGAAGGTCGCGAAGCTGGCGCGGCTGGAGTTGACGGATAGTGAGAAGGCGGCGTTCGCGAAACAATTGGGCCAGATTCTCACGCACGTAGAGACATTGAAG
>CXWL01011895.1_pt1 | contig 12012 bp, 11 predicted proteins | sample 590931 | NCBI WGS metagenome assembly CXWL01 (sample SAMEA3498368, study PRJEB10139) | groundwater metagenome | biome: water well; material: biofilm material | place: Germany | collected 2015-04-27
ATGGGCCCATAGCGCAGTTGGGAGCGCGTCTCAATGGCATTGAGAAGGTCGAGGGTTCGAATCCCTCTGGGTCCACTAGCCTTTAGCGGTTAGCAATTCGCTTACAAACCGCTAAAAGCCAAAAGCTAATAGCTAAATAGTCATGGCAGGAGTAGTAGGTCAACCCGTCAGCGAGTTGGGACTTGTGCCCCGAAGGGGTAGAGTGAGGTGGAAGCCCAGCGCCAGTGTCAACGGGACACTACATCCCCTAATGGGGACACAAGACCGAACTCGCCTGTTTTCTCGCAAGAGAGACTGTGTTGGTGAATGAAGTAGTCAACACCGGGCAAGCCCGTTATAGCGACAAAGAGCGTTTGAAAGTTGAAAGGTAGAATGTTGAAGGCAAAACCTGCAACTTGTAACCTTCAAACTTTTCAAACGAATCTGGGTGGTACCGCGGAGAATACTCTTCGTCCCTGATGTGGATGAAGGGTTTTTTGTTTAAGTCGACATGTCGTTGCGAGGCGGGCACTTGCTCTTCCCGACGAAGCAACCTCCAATATTATGACGGGAGATTGCTTCGGGCAAAGAACAAGAACGCCCTCGCAATGACATAATAATGAAAAGGAGACTCGCATGAAAATTCATAAAATATTTTTAAAGCAGGGGCCTTTGCTTGCGGGTCTTCCGTTCCATCAATTCTGTTGAAAATAGTGAAGCCAGTTCACCTGGCGCCTGATATTTGAAACCTGATACTTATTTCATGAGGTAAGAATGGCCACTACAAAAAAGAAAAGTGAAAAGAAGAAAGTAACTCCTAAAAAAACGACTACAAAAACGGCAAGAAAAGCTGTGGTGAAAAAAGTTGTCGCGAAAAAAGTGACAGCCGCGAAGGCGAAGCCTGCTGCTAAGAAGACAACTTCAAAAAGCAAGCCTGTTGTGAAAAAGGCTGTGGCTAAGAAGCCTGCTGCCACATCATCCCCGAAGGTAAAAAAGGTTGCGGCGAAGAAAGTTGTCGCAAAAAAAGCAGTTGCTGCAACATCCCTAAAGGGGAAAAAGGCCACGATGGCAATCGAGCCTGTCAAGCAGATGGCTGTGGTCGTTGCAGAAAAGAAACAGAAGGCGGTTGTCCCCGTGACTGATAAACCAAAAGCGATCATGCCCATCAAAACAGAAAATGCCGCTGAGCCTGCCCCTGTATCTGCTCCACACCACGATAAATCCTTTCAGCCGCAGGCGATGGAGAAGAAGTGGCAAGGGAAATGGGACGCGGATCAACTCTACCGCTCGGTGATAGATGAGAGCAAGCCCAAACATTACGCGTTGACGATGCTGCCTTACCCAAGCGGTGACTTGCATATCGGTCACTGGTATGCGATGACTCCGTCCGATGCGCGTGCGAGATACATGCGTATGAAAGGCTACAACGTGCTGTTCCCGATGGGTTTCGATGCGTTCGGCCTGCCCGCGGAGAATGCCGCCATTAAGGACGGCGTGCATCCAATGAAGCGCACGTTTCAAAATATCGAGCGGATGCGTACGCAGATGAAGACCATGGGCGCGATGTTCGATTGGGAACGTGAGATGATCTCGGCTGCGCCCGAATACTACAAGTGGACGGAATGGTTCTTCATTCAGTTGTACAAGGCTGGGCTGGCTTATCGCAAAATGTCTGCGGTGGACTGGTGCCCGAACTGCAACACCACGCTGGCGCGTGAACAGGTTTGGGGAGATGACCGTCATTGCGAACGCTGCGGCACGCCTGTGATCAAAAAGAATTTGGATCAGTGGTTTTTCAAGGCCACGAAGTACGCGGATGAATTGCTGCGCTTCGATGGTATTGACTGGCCGCAGACCGTGAAGACTTTGCAGACGAATTGGATCGACCGCTCGGAGGGGGCCGAGGTGCAGTTTCGGATTGCGAGTAATCAGTTATCAGTGGGCAGTGAGCAGTCGTCAGTTAACAGTGATCAGTTATCAGTGATCAGTGTGTTTACGACTCGGCCTGATACGTTGTGGGGGGCGACGTTTATGGTCTTCTCGCCAGAGCATCCGTTGGTGGATGAGATTACTACGGAAGAAAACAAAGCCGCAGTCAACGAATACAAAGCGCAGGCGGCACGTCAGACAGAAATTCAACGCGGCGCGGTGGACAAGGAAAAGACAGGTGTGTTCACAGGCGCGTACGCGGTCAACCCCGTCAATCAGGCGCGCATTCCAATTTGGATCGCGGATTATGTGATGATGTCTTACGGCACGGGCGCGATCATGGCTGTGCCTGCGCATGATGAACGCGATTTTGCATTTGCGAAAAAGTATGAACTGCCCATAGTTTTTGTGATCCAGCCTGAGGTTAAGGATGAAGCGGATGAAGCGGAGGTAAATGCCGCTTACACGGGATCAGGCGTAATGGTCAACTCAAGTCAGTTCAACGGGACGAAGGTCAACACAGAAAAAGGAAGAAAGAATCCTGGCATTGCGAAGGTGCTGGATTGGATTACGGAGCAGGGCATTGGAAAAGAGTCGGTCAACTATCGTTATCGCGATTGGTTGATCTCGCGCCAGCGGTATTGGGGCGCGCCGATTCCGATGGTCCATTGTGAAATTCACGGTTGGAACCCCGTGCCTGATAATCAACTGCCTGTGCTGTTGCCCGAAGATGTGGAGTGGAAGCCAACGGGTGAGTCACCATTGAAATTGCATCCGACATGGAAGCATACGACTTGCCCCGTTTGTGGTGAGGCGGCAGTGCGCGAAACCGATACGATGGATACTTTCATGTGTTCGTCGTGGTATCACTTGCGTTACTTGTCGCCGAAGTATGACAAGGCTCCGTTCGATGATGCTGAATATAATTATTGGATGCCCGTCGATACCTACACGGGCGGCATCGAACACGCCACCATGCACTTGCTGTACACGCGCTTTTTCCATAAGGCATTGCGCGATATTGGCATTGTGGAAGGCAACGAGCCGATGATGCAGTTGCGCAATCAGGGCATGGTCTTGGGCGAAGACGGCGACAAGATGTCGAAGAGCAAGGGCAACGTGATCGCGCCCGATGTGCTGGTAAATAAATACGGCGCGGATACCGTGCGCGCCTACATCATGTTCTTTGCGCGTTGGGAGATGGGCGCGCCCTGGGACTCGCAAGGCATTGAAGGAAGCGCGCGTTGGGTGAGGAGGGTCTGGACTCTGTTTACGGATCCGACTCCGCCGATAACTGCTCCCGCTTCCGACAGACCTTTAGGGTCTTTGGAGACCCTAAAGGTCTTAAAGAGAAAGGTTCACCAAACCTTAAAGCGTGTGACGCGTGACTTCGAGAGTTTTGAATTCAATACGATCATTTCTTCTTTGATGGAATTGATGAATGAAATGTACAAAGCGCGTGAAGCGGGCGCGGCTGGCAGTGACGTGTGGAAGGAAGCGCAGGAAATTTATTTGAAGATGATGGCGCCTGTTACCCCGCACATCGCCGAGGAATTGTGGGCGCAGTTGGGCAAGCCGTATTCGATCCACACACAACCCTGGCCCGTTGTGGACGAAGCCGCCACGAAGGAAGACTCCATCGAAATCCCCGTGCAAGTTAACGGCAAAGTGCGGGACAAGGTCATCGTCCCAGCCGATGCGAGTGAAGATGAAATAAGAGCCGCGGCATTGGCATCCGAGGCTGTNNGATTAGAGATTAGAGATTAGAGATTAGTTCCTGAAAGTCTCACGGCTTTCAGGAACTTTATGTTTAATGGTTCTCTGGGATTAAGTGGCATCCGTGTCCAAAGGTTTTTTTACCCCACCAAACCCCAAAGAGCCTGTTTAATGACGAGCCTTATTTGTCAGGTAATACCAGATATAACGGGACATATCATCCCAATACGTATCCCAATAATTTATATCCGTTTTTGAAACGCCATTGATCGGTAGTGGAGGATCCTCGATCGGGCTGTAATAGCTGGCTTCCGTTGTGGGGGTGGTGACCGACCCCATTTGCATCAATTCATCCAGGTCTATACTTGGGGCGTTCATATCCACGAGGGGGTGCATGCCTATGCCCCAGGTTAGCGAGCTGCGCATGGTGGAATCAACAATGAGGTTCGGAGTGTGAAGCGTCAGGCTTGTATCCCAGGTTGTGTCTATCACCAACTGGCAAACCCCGTCTTTTTGAACAGCGATGGGGAACCCCAGGTACCCATATTCAGGGCCGCTGCGAAGGTTTATTTCATCGTCAAGGATTTGATCTGCGTGACGGCGCACAACAGAAAGATTTGCAGAATTTGTGAGGGTTAAATCTTTAAGAGGGATATCGATCATAAGGCCGTTATCAGGCAGTATCTTGTCGCGGTACTCGCTTGCAGTGATGGTAATAAGAAAGAGAAGTTCCTCCCGTTTTGCAATATCGGTTTTCACGGCCTTCACTTGCGATAAAAAATCGGCGGATGAAAGGATGCCGCTGTAAAGCGTCTGGTTGAGAACCAGCGCTTCCACCAGCTCGGGGCTGACATAGGTAATCGTAATGCGAATGATGAGGTTGTCTTCGACCAGGATATCTTCATAAGCAGACCAGTCTTTTACCTGTTCTTCGAGCAGGTTGAACGCATCCTTTTGTGACGTTTGAGACGATGGAAGCAGGGATGCGCCCAGGTTGACAGGCTGGGAGGCTTGATAGATCAGGTAAGCGTCGCTGGTATCTGGTTTGCGATAGGGGTTGGGATCTTCTCCTGTGGAAGGTGTGCAGGTAGTCAATTCTTCAGTTTGGGAAGTATCAGACCCGCATCCCGTGACAAAAAGAAAACAAAAAAAACAAGCCAGGAGTAGCTGTTGACGAAATATTGACATTTGGCCCTCTTATGAAAACGCAGGCGCCCCCCTCGTGTCTGAAAACAGTATACGACTTTTCACAGAAAAAGGGAATTGCCTGTGATTCCCTCCCCATATCGAATAAAATATTGGGCATGTCCACGCCGCGCAAACTTCTGACCACCTTTGACAAAATCCTGATCGCTGGCACCGCCTTCGGGGTAATGGGAATCTGTGTATTAATAAGCGTGTTTATTTACATCTGGTATATCCCACCGAACCCAGCCCCAACTCCGTTTGTCGGTTTGCCTTTGGAAACTCCCACAGCGTTGAATTTCCCTGCGGCCACCGTGCGGCCAACGAATGAATCGGGGGGCGCCCTGCCAACCTTGGTTTTCTCACCAACTCCCAGTGCAGGGGTCGAGGCGTCTCTCAGCGGCAAGATCGCCTTCACCTGCTATGTCAAGCAAATCGATCAAATCTGTTTGATGAATGCGGATGGGACAGGCCGCAGGCAAATTACAGAAGCGGAAGCGACAGCCTTTTACGCGTCCATTTCACCCGATGGGCAGACGATCTATTTCTCGTCGCGCCGCACTGGAAATTTCGAGATCTATTCCATCGATACCAGCGGCAAAAATTTCAAACGCCTCACAAGAAGTATCGGCAGTTTGTATGCGCCAGAGCTTTCGCCCAATGGGGATTGGATCGTTTTTACAAATGAGGGCAACGGGCTTTGGGTGATGAAGCCCGATGGCGCGAATCCACATGCCATCACCACCTCCGATGACATTGACCCCGCCTGGTCGCCGGATGGTTCGATGATCGCTTTTGCATCCGCGCGCGCGGGGACGCGGCAGTTGTTCGTGATGAACGCGGACGGTTCGGGCATCCGCCAGGTGACGGACTTGAAGGATATGGGCGGGCGCAGTTCCTGGTCACCCGATGGGACGCGGCTTGCTTTTTACGCAGGTCCGCAGGGGAACCGCAATATTTACATCATCAATGTGGATGGGACGAATCTGGTGCAGTTGACCAACGGTGGGGATAACCTGGGCCCAAGCTGGTCTCCCGCTGGAAACTGGATCGCCTTCGCCTCCTTTCGAGATGGCAACAACGAAATTTACATCGTCCACCCTGACGGTACAGGCGCGAAAAATTTAACGAACGATCCGATTTCCGATTGGCAGCCGAGGTGGGGGAAATAGTGGAAAGACAATAGACTTTATTGGAATTAATTTTCCGTCCACGAAGTTCACGAAGAACGCGAAGTTCAAACGCCTTTTTCGTGAAAATTCGTGTTCTTCGTGGAAAAAATTTTATTTCCTTTACTGTCTAATAGCAGGGGTTGCCCCGCGGTTTATTTTTCCTTCCACGGTTTGAGGCGTGGAAGCCAGCGGGGGACGTTGGCTTTGTAGTTAAGGTAGCTTTCCCCAAACCGTTTTTCCAAGCCAGGCTCTTCTGAAAAAATAAAATAGATATGGTTGATGACGATGAATATCCCCACCCAGAGACCGATGATCCACGAACCCCAAAATAAGGACTGGCCGATCAACATCATTGCCACGCCGCTGATCATCGGATTGCGGATGTGGCGATAGGGGCCGGTCACAACAAGTTTTTGAGTCGGGTTCCAGGGAGCCAACGTCCCCTGACCGAAGAGTACGAAGAGATTGACACACAGCACGAACAAAGTAAATCCAACCCAAACCAGCAAAGCCCCCACGATGAAACCTGTCCACGCCTGGATGGATGCTGTCCCAAACCAGCGGGTGTCAATATTTGCGAAGGCCTTGAACAGCCATGCGGGGATGACGATCACCGCCATGAACGGCAATAATAAAATGGCGAGGATGTGGCGCAGGGCGGTGAACATGCTGATTGGATTATGCAGTGGGATTCAAACTGCGCGGCTTCAAATTCCGCCCGCTGATCCATGCGCCGACAGCAGTGGCAAGCGCCGAAAGCAGGAAACTCACCAAAACCGCCGCCTCGAAACGCCCCTGCACAAGAACATTCAAGATGACGATATCCAGCGCCAGGATACCCAGCCGAAATGACTCAGGGATGAAAATTCCAAAAATAAGCCCGAGGAATGCGCCAAAGACCATGCCGCTATACGCGCCCGTGCTGACCCCGCCTGTTTCCCCCGCAGTGCGGACGGTGAGCGCGCCCGTCAACACACCCGTCACCACGCCGAGGATGATGCCAAGCAGGGCGCCGAATTGCACGCCGCTCCACTGTCTGCTCAATGCGCCAGTCACTGCCCCAAGAGTCCCGCCAAAGATACCCCCCAGCCATGCGCCAAAGAAAACGCTTTTCAAATAAAGATTATTATTCCTGTTCATGTTTCTGCCTTTTCTTGAAATTAATGGACTTTATCCGAAATTAGTGAACTGGACGCAGATGAACGCTGACACTTGCACAGCGCTGCATTCGCCTGCGTTTTTTCAGCGTCCCAATCCAAAGTGTAAGGTAATCAAGGATAATGTTAATATACCCATATTGTACCCGCTGGGTGTGGCGCAAAAGTATCGGTAAATTTTCGGTGTGCAAGCAAAAGGTGTCAGGGGAGGCAGAGGGTTCGCTGGGCTGTGAAAGGCCCTCACCACTTCGACTGGCTCAGTGCAGCGCCTGCCCTCTCCCTCAGGGAGAGGGGGAAGTCGACACGGCGAAAAGTCTTCCTAATTGGGGTGAGGGAAAAGGGTAATCCTGACAACCTTTGCTTGCACACGAGAAAAGGGTAATGCTGACAACCTTTGCATGTACACTACCCGCTGGGGTTTGGGTGCGCTCCCTCAAATCAGATACAATCGGGGTATTCCATACATTTACTGGAGTGAAAAAAATGCGTGATCCTGAACTGAACGAAGATTTCGATGAACGCCCGCCCTTTAATCAAGAGATCAATACCGAAGCCGTTGAAAACGCCGTCCGTTCGATGCTGGCCGCCTTTGGCGAAGACCCGCAGCGCGAAGGATTGGTGAACACACCCAGACGCGTTGCCCGCATGTACCCTGAACTGTTAAGTGGCTATCGAGCCGACCCTGCCAAACTGATCAATGGCGCGCTCTTCAAAGTGGATTACGACGACATGGTCATCGTGCGCGATATTGAGTACTTCAGCCTGTGCGAACATCACATGCTGCCATTCATGGGACGCGCCCACGTCGCCTACATCCCCAGCGGACAGGTGATCGGCCTCTCGAAGATTCCCCGCATCGTAGATATGTACGCCCGCCGCCTGCAAGTGCAGGAACGCATGACCCGTCAGATCGCCGATTTTCTCCACGACCTGCTCAAGCCGCAAGGCGTGGCCGTGGTGGTCGAAGGCCTTCATCTTTGCGCCATGATGCGCGGCGTGAAAAAGCACGACGCCCGCATGACCACATCCTCGATGCTGGGCAGTTTCCGCAAGAGCATCAACACCCGCCAGGAATTTTTGGATCATCTCAACCGCGGCGCGGAGCCGTTGCGGATTTAATTACTCACCTTACGCAGTCCGCTCTGCAGGGTGGGATACTTGCCCAAAACATCTAACGCAANNTGCGGCTTGGCGTTAAAATTTTCGGCAAAGAGTTCTTCCGTGCGTAAGGTCAGTTAATTATTTTCTGGGCTGCAAAGTCTCCAGACTTTGCACTTCGCTCACGCAAGTACCCGCTTCTTTATCCACACAGACACCTGCCCGGCAACTCGAAATAATTTTTCCCCGCTGACAGGATGCACAAAATCAGGAATCAACTCCGCCAGCGGAACGATCACAAATGCGTAATCCCAAAACTCTGTATTGAGCGGATGGTTATCGAAAAGCAGAATATCAATATCAATGGGACGCGGGGCGTTTTTCTCTTCGCCGCGAATGCGTCCCAACTTTGCTTCGATGGGGCGGATGATTTTTTCCTTCAACTCAACAGGCTGAAGCGGGGTGAGGAATAAGACACAGGCATTCAAAAAATTAGGGCCGTCAAACCCAACCGACTTGGATTCCCAAACGCTGGATACCGCTACAACTTTGCCAACCTCCCGCAGCAATTCGATTGCCTTCGGGAGGTTGCTTTCCGCTTCGATGTTCGAGCCGAGGCTGAGGCAGGCGCGATGCAGGTCACTCATCTCGCTTGCGTTCGATTTCCACACCAACCGATTTTGCAAAGCGCACCGCGCCAGGCTTTTCCACGCGCACGATGGCTTTCCGCACGCTGGCCTGTTCCAAACAAATTTTCACCAAATCATTTGCCAACGCTTCCACCGTCAACCGCGCGGCAGTTTCAGCATGGGCTTGTATCTTTTTCGCCAGCGCGCTGTAATCCACGCAGTCGTTGATATCGTCCGTTTCACCTGCGCGCGACGCATCCGAAAACACCGTCACGTTGATCAAAATATCCTGCTTCGTTTGACGCTCCCAATCCCGAATTCCAATAATGCCGCGCACGAGCAGGTCTTTGATAAAGGTTTTGTCCATGAATTCTCCATTATGTCATTGCGAGCGTTCTTTGCGAAGCAATCTCCTTCACCGTGTCGGAGATTGCTTCGTCGCGAAGAGCAAGAGCGCTCCTCGCAATGACGGGTAATTACACTAAATGCCTTCCGCCATCCACGTGGATGATTTCACCGGTGATGTAGGCGGGACATGTCAACAAAAACAACAATGCTTCTTCGACTTCGCCCGCCTCGCTCCAGCGTTTGGCTGGTACGTTTTCTATGATCTTTTCACTAGCTGACAAATTATCTGATGGCGGGAGTATCGCACCAAGCGCCAATCCATTTACAGTGATGCGCGGGGCCAACGCCACCGCGAGAGACTTTGTCATTGCGGCGAGGGCGGCTTTGCTGATAGTGTAGGGAAAATGATCGGCGGCGGGGCGCAGGGCGCGCCAATCCAAGATGTTGACGATGCGGCCTTTTATCCCTGCATTGCTCAAGGCGGCGTCCTCGCCGCCGAGGACGGCGGCGGGAGCGAGCAACTGTTTTGCGAATTCTTGAGACAACAAAAATGGCGCGGTCAGGTTGATGTTGAGGTGGCGATTCCAATCGTCGAGGGTGGTGTCGTTGAAGGGGAGCGGTTCAAAGACGGCGGCGCTGTTTACCAATGCGTAGAGCGGGGAAATGTCATTCGCTAAAGAAATGAGTCTCGAAACAGAATCAGGCGTCCCGAAGTCTGATGCGAGGATGTAGGCGTTTCGTCCGATTGATTCAATTTCATCCCGCACCTGTTTTGCATCTTCATCCGAATGCGCGTGGTGGATGATGATATCCGCTCCAGCGCGGGCGCAAGCGAGGGCAAAGAGACGGCCCAGGCGGCGGGCGGCCCCGGTGATGAGAATGGTTTTTCCGTTCAGGCTGGTCATCGTTGCGATTGTATCATTTTCAAACTCGACAAGGTTTATCCTATTCTTGACTTCCGTTTTTGGTGGTGATAACATCCCTGATGCGTTGAAGAAAGTATTGGTGTTTTGCGTTCTCCAAAATTCGATTTAAGAAAGGCGCTAAATCATGACCATGAATCAAAACGTGCCAGGGTACACGGGGGATATTGCCGAACAGCGCATTGACCCATCCCATGAATATTCCACTGAAAATCAGGAGATTGCTTTTTCCAGGGAGCAGCACGCCATTTGGGCCGACTTGTTTGCGGGAATTCACCAGCCTTATTTGCTGGAGCATCTCTGCCTTGAATATCTGGCTGGGTTGGAAATGTTACAACTCGATCCGCAGCGCATCCCGACAGTGGCGCATCTCATCGAGCACATTACGCCGCGCACGGGCTGGCACATCGAGCGGACGATTATCCGCTACACGATGGCGGATGACTGGTATAAAAAATTTTCCCAGCGCATTTTTCTGATCACCGATTACCTGCGCACGCGTGACCAGATGGAGTTTACGCCCGAACCCGATATGTTCCACGATATTTTTGGTCACCTGCCTTTGCTGACCCAGGAATTCTATGCGCGCATCGAGGATAAATTTGCGCCTGCCTACATGAATGCGACTCAGGAAGAGCGGGAAGTGATTAAAAGGCTGGCGTGGTATAGCACAGAGTTTGGGCTGGTGGTGCAGGACAACCGTTTCAAGGTTTTTGGGGCGGGGATCATTTCCGGGCGCAAGGAACTGACGCGCACAATCATGGAGTTTTACCGCCTCGGGCGTGACAATGTGATCGATTACAGCAAGGATGCGTTTAAGCAGTTGCAGCGTCATTTCCTTGCCAGCAAAAATAACCTGTACCGCATCATTGATGGGGTGAATGCGCTTCACCAAAAGGGACAGATGTCCTCCGAGTCGCAGGGGTGGAATGTCGTCCATTCGCTGTATGACAATTTGGGCATTGCGCGCGAGGGAATTTTCGGCGGCGAGGTGATCCTGGTCCCGTTCGATGTCGAGACGATTGCGAGAATCCCCAAGACGGTCTATGCCTTTAATCCGATGCTCTTTGTCTGCGAGTCTTTGGAGCAGATGGATGCGGTTCTCGATTCGTATTTGAAGCCGATTGCGTTGCGGGCGGGTAAATAGTCTCGTCATTGCGAGGGCGTTCTTGTTCTTTGCCCGAAGCAATCTCCCTCAATGATGTAGAGATTGCTTCGACGGACGAACACCGTCTCGCAATGACGGAGTTGGTAGAATTGAATAAAATTGAAAAGACACTCCAACACGCTGGCACAAGGAGATAATCATGGCAGGAACGCTGAATTTCCAATGGCAGAATGAATTTTTGGGCAAGACTATTTATCCCATGCGGTTGAACAAGCTGCGTGATTTTCTCATCTATTACAAGGAAGTTGACCTGTGGGTGGAGTACAAGGACAACGATATTTCCACACTCAAGGCGGATGTGACAGAATATGAACAAGGCATGGAAAATGCCCGCATCGCGGACTTCAAGATGTACTCCAGCCTGCGCGATTATTTTATGCTCCCCGATGTGAAGGGCTATTTCGTCAAGTACAAACCTATCGAAGAAGAGGCGATGGCGCTCATCCAGAAGAATCACGCGCTCTTTTCCTCTTCCTGGCCCAAGGATATTCGTGGTGAACGTGCCTTCATCCTGAGCCGTATCGAATCGTTCAAGACGCAGCTCGGTTTTCTGAATGATCGCATTCGCTTCTTGCAGCGCCAGCTTGAGGGGATGGTGGCAGAGCACCCCAACCGCACGAAAGTGGAGACTGAGTTCAAGCTCAAGAAGGAATCCGCGCTGCCCATGGTGCTGGAAGAGATGGAAAAATTGCGCCAGTTCGAGGATAC
>CXWL01036485.1_pt1 | contig 12010 bp, 7 predicted proteins | sample 590931 | NCBI WGS metagenome assembly CXWL01 (sample SAMEA3498368, study PRJEB10139) | groundwater metagenome | biome: water well; material: biofilm material | place: Germany | collected 2015-04-27
GGCCGCTCCCCAAGTCATCTGCCCCTTGTCCCGATCACCGTCCCCGTGAGCGTGATTGTTCGATCAGGAATATCAGGATCATTGGATTGAAGCGTAATCGTCGCAGATTTTCGCCCTGAAGTTCGCGTGTCGAGCCAAACCTCGTGCAAATTCGAACCCAACGCTGGTGATTCCAAATAGCTTCCCGAAGTAAACAAGAATCCTGCTCCGGCAATAGACACCGAAGATTCCAAGTCAGAAATGCCAGCTTGATTCCAAAGAGCCACATCTGCAGAATTCAACACTGAAAATGATCGCTTGACTGGTTTTGCGCTTTGAAAAACTTTGCCAAAAGAAATTTCTGTATGAGAAACAGCCATTTTAGGAGGAACGCGCAAGTCTAAAAACACCGGCAGATGCCCGCTTGTGTCCGCGACTACTATCAATGCTTGAGCAATTGTGGGTCCAACATTCTGGTTTCCTGTAGTGGTTAGCGGCAAATTGAAGCTAGTGCCATCGTTTCCCCAACACCGATAGGAGTGAATTGGGTCATTCCAAGTCGTGCTGCTAAACGGTATTGAATCGTCGCCAATGTATTCAAAACCTTCTCCGTCAAGTAGCCCAGAAGACAACAGAATCTGATCAAAGCGATCATCTACGCCTCCGCCACCGGCAGGGTCTTGGGTGTGAATAAACCGAAAAGCGCCATTGTTCACCCAACTTCCGGGGCGGTTTATCGGATCAAATAATCTGCCGAAATTGTTCACGGTTGATTCAGTGAGATGAACATAGGCTGTTTCGGTTGATGATTGGATGTTGAAATCGCCGCCAAGAAGAATTGCGCGCCCGGCAGGAAGCGTCTCGGCGTTTGCCCGAATCCGCTGGCTTTCGATAAATCTCCGCGCTCTGTCTGTATCGGTTGAGCCTGCTTTCATGTGACTTGAGTAGTAAGAGAACTTTGCCGACTCACCTGTGTAGTTTTTTAAGCCAAAGTCATAGCGAAGGACATTTCTGGGGTGATTGGTTGAGGAACTTGAGCCAACGGAGACGAGTACATAGCCAAGAAAATCAACTTTAGAAGTGCGATAGCAGCAAACCGACTCGGTGTCGGCCCCATCTACAAAAGGTGACGCAGTCCAATCTGCTGGGCTCCCTACAGCACTATTCAGTAGTCCAACGAATGTTGTCAGAGACGACGCAGTTATGAACTCTTGACACACAATCACATCGGGAGCGAACTGTCGAGATTGGAACGAGCCGTAAAGAATCGTTTTCAAATCGTTGGCTCGATTTGAACCATCATAATTGGATATGTTATAGGTTGCGACCCTAAGTTGTGCATAAGCACAAGATGAGATTCCCATCAAAATCCCCAATCCGCTCCAGATTCGTCGCAAACCCATCGCTGTTATTGTACTAGGTTGGTGCTTGCTTCCGGCTCGAATTTGGCTTCAAATGCTACAATCCTGGTATGACTCAGCGTTTGCCAGAATGGCTAACGATCCGCCTCCCACGCCCTGATACGATCAAAGAAGTCGAAGGCATGATGCGGGCAAAGAACCTGCATACGGTGTGCGAAAGTGCCCGTTGCCCCAACTTGTCAGAGTGTTGGAGCAAAAAGACCGCAACTTTTATGATACTGGGAGACACATGCACACGCTCTTGTGGCTTTTGTGCGATCAAAGTTGGACGAGGGCTTGACGTTGATGTCTTTGAGCCAGCGAATGTTGCGAAAGTCACTAAAGATCTGGGATTACAGCACGTCGTTGTCACCTCGGTTGCAAGGGACGATCTGAAAGATGAAGGAGCAGAGCAATTTGCCCAAACCATTCGGGCTCTCCACCATCAAAACCCAAACACAATTGTAGAAGTCCTCACACCCGATTTCAAAGCAAAGCGTGATCTCATTCAGATCGTATGCGAGGCACATCCAGAGATTTACAACCACAACGTCGAGACTGTTGAGCGACTTAGCACGATTGTCCGCCCGCAAGCTAAATACAAGCGCTCGCTAGAAGTTCTCCGGCTAGTCAAGGAAATCGATCCGACGATTTACACGAAATCAGGAATCATGCTTGGTTTGGGCGAAACGAAAGATGAAATCCTGAAAACGCTGCGTGACCTTCGAGATGTTGGTTGTGACGCGGTGACGATCGGCCAATACCTTCGCCCAACAATGAAACACCTTCCCGTCGTGGAATACATTCACCCAACCCAATTTACGGAATATGAGAAGATTGGCGATGAATTGGGTTTTGCTTTTGTGGCGAGCGGGCCATTCATTCGAAGCTCTTACAACGCGATCGATTTCAGCAAAAAAGTAATGGCAGAAAAGTTGGCTCGTTGGGAAGCGGCAGCGGTTTAGAGGCGTCTGTTGAATTAAGGTTTTAAGGTCTTGAGGTTTTTGGGTTTAGGGTCTAGTGACCGAAATGAAAGCAGAGTTCAGAGTGTGGAGAGCAGACCAAGACCGAAAGACCGACAACCGGAAACTGACAACTGAGCCAATCCTCCCATGAAATTCCTCTGGCGACTGATAGGGATAACAGTAGCACTTGCGCCTGTCGGCATCCTTGCCTTTTGGGGTGCGAGCTACTTTTTGGGTTGCTTGTACGTTTTATCAGCCCCAGGAGAAAACGTTTCGCTACCCCTTTCAACACCCGGTGGCACATTAACTGTATTTGCCGAGACCTATGCTGTGGATCCAATGCGCGGCGAGGCTAAATTCTCCGGCATTTCCATTAGGGAGCCTAATGGCAATGTGCTTGTATCGGCTGCAGGCGCCACAATATTTGCGCCTCACGTACTGAGAATGAGCGACAGTTTCGTTCGAGTCCGGCTGCGTGGCGTTTCGGGAAGGCTCGAAAGGAATGAAAAGGGCGAACTTACGCTACTCCGCTATTTTCCAGAGCCAACTTCCAAAGTAAAGCCGACGCCAATTGAGATTTCCATTGATGGGCTTGCATTGCAAGTAGTAGATCGAGTGCCTAGGGACGACAGAACCTATCAGGTCGTTGGGCGAGAAATTCGATTCTCTACTGCCGCTTTTGCGTGGAGAGCGTCGGGAGAACTAGAGTTAGAATCTGGTCGAATAGACGCAAACGTACTCTGGACACCAGACTCAGAAATTCGAGTTTCTGGAAAGTTGCATGGTGTCGAAGCTGCTCGAATCTGGCAACACTTGAACGATTTGCCAGAATCAGCCACATGGGGACAGTCTCGCGAAATCTCNNCAACCATTGACTATGGTGGACTAGCTACTCCTTATTGGCCGAAATCAACTCAGGGTCGATTTGAAGGCTGGATTACGCAAAAAGGAGCTGGCGGCATCGTGAGCGCAAAGGACGGAGCGTCAAACGGCGAGATAATTGGGCAAGCGGCTTGGACAGAGGGATTTTCCTTACTAGGGGAAACCAAGCTTGAGATTGCATCGCTCACGGACATTTCTTCCAAAATTCTGCCAAATGTTCCCAAAGGGTTAAAGGTCCACAATTCCAAAATCAACGCTACCCTCCATGTTGTAAACGACAGATTTGAATGGAGCGGCATTGCAACCGCGCGTTCAGCGGATTTTGAGAAAGAGAAACTTTTTAGTCCGGTAGCTTCATTTTCTATCTCGGAACGTGGAGGTAGTGTCAAGCTGGATTCGGGACAATGGCGCACAATAACGCCTCTGGCGAGTGTTTCATGGTCATTTCCAAGTGGAAAGATAAATGGGTTTGCAGAGGTATCGAGCATATCACTTGGACCAATAGCGAAGAACTATTCAACAGAACAGATAGAAGGTACGGCATCTGCAAAACTCCATTTGACAGGAACGCTTGCTCATCCAATGGCCACGCTACGCACAAATGGCAACGCTTCGATTCGAATTCAAGACAAAGGTCCAGATCAATCAGCCACTTTTGACATTTCCGCAAAGTGGAACGGAGAGCAAATTTCGATTGATAGGTTTCTTGCGACATCTAGGCAGGCCATCGCCACTGGGACAGGAACAATTGCCTGGCCTTCAAAGCACTTGAACATAGAAGCAAAAGTAGTTGGCGCAGACGTGTCTGAATGGCTCTCAGAAGCTGGCGGATTTGCAACTGCCAAAGTCACTATTCGAGGCACTCTTGCTAAGCCTGAAGCAAAGGGCCGGGCAGAGATCCTCACAGGGAACTTTCGCGATGAACCCATACCTATCTTAGTTGGCGACATTCTCCTTGATCGCAAAAAGGCCGTCGTTACAAATCTGAGCGCGGTAAGAGGCGCTTCCAGAATTGATGGAAAAATCACTTATAACTTCAATTCAGAAGCAATTGAGGGACATCTTCAAGGCAACGGCATTCAGCTTGCAGACCTCCTAGGAAACCAATATGGAGGCTCAATCTCATTAAAAGGCGCTGAATTCTCAGGGACGATAAACGAACCCATAGCAAATTCAAAAATTGAGGGGACAGACCTAGTATTTCATGGCGTACGAATTGAGACCTTGAAAGCTGATTTCAGACTCGCGGACGAGGTTGCTGAGATCAACGGAGTCGAATTGCAATCCGGAAAGAGTTCGTGGACAGGGTCGGGTTGGTTAAATATGGGGCTCAGGAGCGGCAGAATATCGGGCCAAGCATCCGACCTGAATCTGGCCAATTTCGCTCCAATTATCGCCAAAGAGTTTGTAGTGGCCGGAACGGTAAACGCCATCACTACAGCATCATGGCAAAACAGCAAATTATCTAGTGTTTTGCTTGACGGAACGATAGACGACCTTTTGATGAATGACATTCGAATTGGGAGCGGAACGGTTGTAGCACGTACTGACGGCGAACATTGGTCAGGCAAGCTTGATATTGGTTTTGCAGAAAGGTTCATTCAGATCCCAGAATTTCGTTACTCAATATCCGACAGAACTCTCGAAACACAAATAGTTATTCTCAGCCTTCCGTTTCGAGAAGTTTTTCGGGGTGTAAAGGGCAACTTGATCAGTTCATCGCTTGAACCACTGCCGAACATAGTGCAGTTGCCGGAATCTCTGATGACCACATTAGATCGCATTCAAGGCGACATTGATCTTGATGTTACGATTACAGGCGTTATTGACGACCCTCGATTGGAGATTGGAACAGCCTCCGTTTCGAAGTTGAAATTGGCGGACGAGGAATCTGGCGAAGTCTCACTAAAAGCCGTTCGCGAACCAAAGGGCAGATGGAATATCCAACAGCTAACCTGGAATAGCGGTCCAGGTACGTTTTCGGCTACAGGATCAATTGATGAGACAGAGAATATGAATATCCAAGGCGATATCAATAACTTTTCATTACCATGGTTATCGCTATTTGACTCGAGAATGGCGAACATGCAAGGAGTCGCCAGCGTCTCATTTGACGCAACTGGTCTTACAAAGTCGCCGCTGATTACTGCTACAATTGGTGCCTCTCTTTTACCTCAGCCGCTCGCACAAGGTGGCACTGGTCCACCTATATATGGGTTGACGGCCGCAATTGGGCCAATTCAGATTCGTGACGGCGAAATCACTGTCGAAGGAGATTTCAACGCCAGGGGAATTCGAGGGGGAATTGACGGCACGATTCCCTTTTCTCTTCCGTTTTCCATTCCCTCAAACCAACCCATTTCGCTTGCGGTGAGCATCCCAAAACGGCATCGAACTTCTGAAGGAATAACTCAAGATGCGTTAGATTTGAGCCAATTCGCAACAGACTTGCCTGGGCTCGTTCTTGGAGGCAAGACCCATACGGTTCAAGCGAATGTGCAAATTGGAGGCACGATTGAGAATCTTCAATACTCTGGAAGGGTAACTGGAGACATTGATCAATTTGGCTGGAAAGGGCTTGAAACTAGTCTCCACGATTTGGATTTTGAAGCTAAATTGCAAGGCGAGCAAATTCGGTTTGAAGCCTCCGCCTCTTCAAATACAAAGGACTCTCAAGGGAAAGCAGGTACGGCAAAGGCCGTATTGACATTGACGATTCCAGAACTCCTGAACCGTCTCGACGCGAATCAAAAGACTATTTTGAGCACACCGATCAACGGCAGAATTAATGTCACTGATTTTCGTATTCGTGAGCTCTTTGCCGGGAATGGTGCCTTAGATGTAGTTGCAGATGCTGCGATTCGGATTGGAGGATCATTGAAAGCGCCGACGATTTCAACGGTCTTCCCTGCCACATTTCAAAGTCTTTCGGCTACAATGCCGAGCGAGTTTCCTGAAGTGGCAGGTGGTGAAACACCCATAATAGATCCAAAGTTCTCCATTTCGTACATCGTCGCACAAAAACAGGAACCCGCTAAGTTCCGCGCTGCTACCGCTTCTTTCAATGTATTTGGAGCCGGTTCAATTCTAGGGACACTTTCTGCGCCCGTCGTCAGTACCGGACTGAACGTAGACTCCGGCACTATTCGACTTCCGAACGCTCGCGTGTCCATCGAAGAGGGCGGCAAAGCGCGATTCTCGTATCGAAGTTCTACTACGGGGCCAGGCGACTTTCGCCTTGATGTTGACCTAAAGGGAAGAACGGGATTGAGCTCAGTTCGACATGGCGGAACGGTCCAAAGATACGATATTGATCTTGCGATTCGTGGAAATATTCTCGAGGAATCTACCCAGTTCATTACTGCACGAAGCGATCCGCCGGATCTCGACCAAAACCAGATTCTGAATATGTTGGGGCAAAGAGAGTTGTTTGAAGGCATTGCGGGGCAGTTCTTTGGCAAGGAATCGGGCAGACAGCTAGCAGGCACACTTGCCGGTGTTGCAGTTCCTGCTCTCTTTGATCCGTTTACTGCCAGATTGGCGCAAGAACTGGGGCTCGAGTATCTGAGCCTAGAATATAACGCTTTTGAAGGTGCAACATTGACAGGAGCCGTCTCCCTTGGACGTGGGATATTGTTGCAGGGACGCAGGCAGATAACGGAGACCTTGCAGGAGAGAATTCAATACGATTTTCGCCTTACATGGAGGCCAAGCTCAAGATTTGATCAGATTCGAAATCTGATTTTCTCACTTGGAACCGACCAAGATCGCCCATGGAAGATTTCAGTTGAGTATGGTATTCGGTTCTGATTTTTGGGTCTAGGCGGTCATGACCGAACCTTTTCAGGAAATCGGAAAAAGAACAATCGATAAGGGACAAAACCTAATCCGACTTTTTCCAATGTCCCTTTTCCTTTGTCGTTGATGAGTCGAAAAGCACGGTCAAGCCCGCGCACTTCGATTTCCGAGCGAAACGGAACGCAGTCCCATGTGTCTAAGAGATTACTGCATGCGAAGTCGCGAGATTTGTACAATGCAACTGGTGCAGTCGAGGATAAAAAAGGCGTACACTAGGTAACTCTTCAGGGTTCCCGCCGTAAGTTCTCGCGACAACATTGGAGTGGAAGGAGTCTAGTTTGGCCATACGGATTTGGTTTGTTACCTTACTATTTGCGATCTCAACATTAGTACACGCACAGACTGCCAGCCTCATTTCAGAAATTGAGATTCGAGGCGTTGTCAACGTCAACAAAGAAGGCGTAATGGCCGTCATGCGAACCAAGGTGGGGCAGCCTTATATTCAGGCTCAACTTGACCAAGATAAGAGAGCCATCGAGGACATGGGCTTCTTTCAAGCTGTTGATGTTCGCGCAACTGAGACGGGAAATCAGAGTTGGAAAGTGACTGTCGAGGTAGTCGAATTTCTTAAAATCAAGGAAATTCGAGTCGTTGGCAACACAGTCATACCGACGGCCGAAATCATCAAAGTAATGGAAACGGCGCCATCGTTTCCGATTGCTCCTGGAAATGTCTATAACTTGAAATCTGTAAAGGCAGTTGACGATGCGATTCGCAAGCTTTACAGCGACAAACGATATTTTGCACAGGTGAACGCTTTTGGGCCCTTAGAAGGCTCTCCTGAAACAATCAATGTGGAAATTGTTGAATTAACGGTCAATTCTGTTACCGTTCAAGGCGCCACCAGAACCAAAAAATCTGTGCTTGATAAAATCATTCGTACCAGGCCCGGCAAAGCGTTTAACGTGGGAGATTGGGAAAGCGATCTTCGTAGGCTCTATTCCACCCAATGGTTCGAGAAAATTGACAGTATTGAGCGTCCAAGCGGGGACTCCATTGGAAAGTTGGACCTAATTGCCGATGTAAAGGAAACGCAAACTGGGACGCTCAACGTTGGGATTCAGCTCGATCCAAGAAGTTCAATCGCTGGATTGGTTAGGTACGGGGACACGAATTTCAGAGGTACAGGACAGTCGGTTGGCATTGATGTTGTCCAAGGTTCAAAGGGCGGGCTGTCACTTGACCTCGACTATGGAAACCCATTTGTTGACAACAAAGACACGTCTTTCAATGGCTCAATCTACTCCAAGCTGGTTTACCGTTTTGCGGGTAATTTATTTGGCGGAGGCGGAGGCGGAGGTAGTGAAACACCAACAAACGAGACCTTTTACGAACGCCGAACGGGTGCTTCGGTATCACTTGGGCGTCGAATTCACCAGACACTATTTGGGAGCATTGGTGGAAAATTTGAGACCATTAACACCTCAGAACTCGATCCTGAGAAGACCGAAGGATTCATCCAACAAGATGGCGACGTTGGATCCCTTACATTCGGCATAACAAGTAATCGCCGAGATGTTGACGTTGAACCTGCTCGCGGTTCCTGGTACAGGATTACACTTGAGCCAGGGTATAGCAACATAAAGACAATTGGCGGCGAGGTAGGTGGTGGGGGGGGTGACGGCTTTATCGAAGGGGCTGATATTCTAGGCCCTAACACTTTTTTCCGTACTCAATTCGAATATCGAGCCTACTTCTCGCCCGGGCAGCCGCCGAGAGGACGGAAACTAGATGACCCACGGCGTACTTTCGCGGTTCGCGCAAAGGTTGGCACAATTCTAGGCAAAGTTCCATTCTTTGAGCAGTTCTTCATTGGAGGATCGGACACACTTCGAGGATATGCTGAAGACAGGTTCTGGGGAAGAAACCAATTTGGACTAACCTTCGAATATCGCCATCCGGTCCAGAAGTCATTCAATGCAATCGTGTTTGCTGACTACGCGGGAGCGTGGGACGGGTATGGGACCGTGAATACTTATGAGCAGTCGAAAACAGCGCAATTTCAACTAGGTTACGGACTTGGGTTTTCATTCAGAACGCCACTTGGGCCTATTCGGCTCGACTTCGGATTCAATGAAGAAGGAAAGTCACGCACTCATTTTCTAATTGGTACGTCTTTCTGAAATAGCCGAAATTGGAAACTTATTTAATACAAAAGAGGAATGTAGATTAATGCGGAACACTAATGGATTGATGGGATGGATTGTGGCAGCAGCCCTTTTCGGAGTAATAATCGGATCGGGATTCCAGACTGCTGACGTCAAAATGGGCGTGGTTGACATTGCGTCGGTTGTGGAAAGAAGCGTCATAGGCAAGAAAAACCAAAGCGATTTTAAGGCTATGAAGGAAGCAAGGGAAGGCGTTCTGGAATTCATTGATCAGCACCGAGTCCTCACAAATGAACAAGCAATAAAGTTTAGAGACTTGAGCATAAAAATCAATAGAACCGTCGCCGAAACCGCAGAACTAGAAAAACTGAAAGCCGACATCATCGCTTCAGACAAGAATGCTAAAGCCCTTAGCGTCAAGCCGAACTTGACCCCTGAAGAGCGAACTTTGATGCAGGAATACGCTCAGCGGTCCCAAAACATGGAGCAAATCGCACAACGGTGGTTCCGAGAATTCACTCAGGAGATGCAGGGATGGGCCGACAAGCAAAAAGCCGACAGCTTAGATAAAGCAAGAAAAGCTGTTCAAGATATTGGAAAAACACAAGGATTTACGATCATTTTTGAATCGGGAGTAGCTCCCTATGGCGCAAATGATGTTACAGATGCATCGCTTAAGTCGCTCGATAGCCAGAAATAGTTTTGTAGCGCTCACATTCTGGATTTGCGGCGCTTGCGAAGCACCCAAAAAGCAGGTTTTTGTTGATGTGGATCGTGCAGTAGAAGCATTCCACGATTCCGAGATTCCAACTGATGAGCTTCTGATTCCAAAGAGGAATGGTGTCGGTGGCGAAAGCAGCAAGTTGAACTCAAAGCCACAGATTTCGTTAAGCGGATCGGAAGCTGAAGAGAGACTTGCGGTTGCGCGGGCCGACATCGAAAGGCAGAAAATGGAAGCACTGGAGTTGCTATCCAAACAAGTCTTTGAAAGTTTCCTGCGGGATGTCGAGAGGTTTCGCTTGAAGTCAAATAGTGAAATTGAGAGTGGACTTAGGGAAAACCTAGGGGCTTCTTCTGTCCAGATCAGCGACCTACTAAAGGAGTTCGCTGAGAAACGTTGGCCCGTTGCTAACCGACTTGCGCTCTTCGTAGATTATCCGTTTCCAGATGTAAGCGCAGCTATGCTCGAAGGCGATTCAAAGATTGTCCGCGACCGAAATCGGGAAGTTATTGCACTCTACAAAAAGCTAGACGATCTCAATGCTAAGTACCAGTCCGAAGTTCAAGCAGTCTTTAATCAGCTCTTTGCCAGCGCAGCGCAAAGTCGCCTAGACCTAGGTTTGCGTGTAGTTGAAATGCTAGACGAAGCTGACAAAAGAGCTCGCTTGCAAGCACAGAGGGCGATTTCAGGCGTTGTCGAAGATGTTTTCGTTCTGCTTGCCACGAAAGACCTAGTGCAAATTCCTGCTCTTAACGAGTCAAATGTGACTGTCGAAACAGGCCTGCGTGAGCGACTGCCGGCGGTAGGTTTTAAGCCAGAGTCTCCAGCCATAATCAGCAAACGCCGTGAAGCGGAGGCTGATTTGAAGATCTGGCTCGGAATCCATGCGTTGCAACTTGTAGAGACGAGGGGAAAAGCACCAGACAAAACGGAGAATTTTATCAAGTGGCGAATTCAACCCAGACCTGGTCGCTAAAAGAGCTTGCCGAAACCATCGGCGGCACGCTTGTCGGTAATCCAAATCTTCTGATTTCGCGACCAGTACCTGCTGGCGTGGCCGCCGAAGACGGCATCACCTTCGCAACCAACTCGAGTTTTCTTGAGAAGGCGCTTTCGGTGAAAGTAGGAGCAATCGTTGCCCCGCAAAGCTCAGAAATGGGCGGACGATCTGGGATTTTGGTCGAGAATCCTCGTGCGAGTTTTGCTGGAATATTGCAATTGTTTGCCCCAGTTCTAGAACTCGAATATGGCATACACCCATCGGCAAACGTACATCCAGAAGCGTTCGTCGCCAGTTCTGCTCAAATCGGACCAAACGTGACGATAGGGCCTAATGTTTCAGTAGGCGAGCAGGTGAAAATTCACGCCGGGTGCTTTGTGGGCCCAAATTGCCTTGTTGCCGAGGGCACAATTCTTATGCCAAATGCGACTCTTGTTGTAAACGTGACGCTCGGCAAGAATTGCCTTGTCCATCCGGGGGCCGTGATTGGTGCTGATGGATTCGGATTTGAATGGGACGGAAACAAGCATGTTAAGATTCCGCAAATCGGCGGAGTTTTGATTGGCGATAATGTTGAAATCGGCGCCAACTCGTGCATAGACCGAGGTGCTCTTGAAAATACTGTCATAGGCAGCGGTACAAAAGTTGACAACCTTTGCCAGATTGGGCATAACGTGGAAATCGGCAGCAATTCGATACTTGCTGGCATGGTAGGTATTGGAGGAAGCGCAAAAATTGGTAATCAATTCATCGCAGGGTCAAATGCTGGCATCAAAGACCATGTGTCAATTGCCGATAACGTAGTTTTGGGTGGGAGGACGGGAGTTGCCACCGACATCAAAGATCCGGGAGTTTATTTTGGATCGCCACCTCTACCCATAAGTGAAGGTCTTAGAGTCTTTGCCTTGGTAAACAAGCTCCCCGAAATTTGGAAGCGCTTGAAAAAATTGGAGGATGCACAAAAGGACGGCGAAAAACTGTGATCGTTGATCGTAAAACCGTTGGCAATCTCGTTCAGTTTGACGGTTTTGGACTACATTCGGGCGTTCCCGTAGAGGTCCGAATTCATCCTTCTGACACTGGGATCTGGTTTAGAT
>CXWL01013918.1_pt1 | contig 12009 bp, 3 predicted proteins | sample 590931 | NCBI WGS metagenome assembly CXWL01 (sample SAMEA3498368, study PRJEB10139) | groundwater metagenome | biome: water well; material: biofilm material | place: Germany | collected 2015-04-27
GTTCGGGACCGAGACGCAGTACCAGCACTTGGTGTTTGAAGAGTTCGCGAGAAAGATCGCGCCGACGATCCACCTTTTCGGCAACGTCGACATTCACCTCGATCCGGCGATCACATCGGAGTTCGCCAACGCGGTCTATCGGTTCGGCCACTCGATGTTGGACGAGAGCTTGCCGCGCTACGTGATCGGCGCGGACGGGACGCCGGTTATCGACAACGCGCAATGGATCGATGCTAACGGCCATCCGACAACGGTGGACACCGGTTTTCTCAATCCGAACTTCGGTCATCCAGTCTTGAATGACATCGGATTGATCGACGCGTTTCTCAATCCGCTCGAATACGCCGCTGCAGGCGGCGCCGCGGCCGGCGAGATTGTGCTCGGAACCGTGAATCAAATCGGTAACGAGATCGATGAGTTCGTCACCGGTGCGCTGCGTAACAATCTGCTTGGCCTGCCGCTCGATCTGGCGGCGCTCAACATTGCCCGTGGGCGCGACACGGGGGTGCCACCGCTAAACCTGTTGCGTGCGCAAATCTACGCGGCGACGCAAGACACGTCGTTGAAGCCGTACTCCAGTTGGGCCGAGTTTGGCGCCTTCCTGAAGCACGCAGCGTCCTTGATCAACTTCGTCGCCGCGTACGGCACGCATGCCTCGGTGCTGGCGGCGTCGACCATGGAAGCGAAGCGCGCCGCGGCTCTGGACCTGGTGATCACGGGCCTCGATGAGGCGAACAAGAATTCAGCCAACCTGACGCTGAAGGATGCTTACGACTTCATGCACAGTCTTGGCGTTTACGCCAATGATCTGAACAACCCGCTCTCGGTGCATGCGACGTGGAGCACGGGATCGATCACCGGTGTCGACACCATCGATTTGTGGATCGGCGGCCTCGCGGAGAAGCAAAACCTATTCGGCGGACTGCTCGGCTCGACGTTCAACTTCATCTTCGAGACGCAGCTCGAGAACCTGCAGGACGGCGATCGGCTCTATTACCTGCCACGTATCGAGGGCCTCCACTGGGGTTCCGAGATCGAAGGAAACACCTTCGCGTCGATGATCATGGCGAACACGGGCATACGCCACTTGCCCGCGAGCATTTTCCTCACGCCCGAATATATCGTCGAAGCTTCGACTTACTTCGTGCGCGACGCGAATAGCGACTTCGTGCTGGACGCGGCCGGCAATCGGATCGCGACCGACTCCACCACCTGGCTGCGCAATCCGCTAACGGGAGCGTTGCTCGTCGAGGTGCTGCCCGACGGCACGGTGCATTTCCTCGGCGACGACAACTTCTTCGGAAACACCATCGTGTTGGGCGGCACCGATGGCGCCGACCGGTTGATGGCGGGCAATGCTGATGACGACACGGTTTGGGGCGATGGTGGTGACGATTTCATCGACGGCGGCAACGGCAACGACCAATTGTTCGGCGGTGATGGCAACGACCTCATCACCGACACTGCTGGCAACGACATCATCCATGGCGACACTGGCAACGATGCGGTGTTTGCCGGCATTGGCGATGACATCGTCTTCGGTGGCGACGGCAACGACGTGATCGACGGCGGGCTGGGGCTCGACGCGATCAGCGGCGGCCTCGGCAACGACATCATCCGCGGCGGCGAAGATGATGACGAACTGGTCGGCAACGAAGGCGACGATTGGATCGAAGGCGGCATCGGCGGCGATCTGGTCGTTGGCGACCAAGGAGCGCCGACTGGACAAGTGCCGCTGTTCGCGGCGAACGACGTCCTGATCGGTGGCCCGGGCGGCGATCGTATGCAGGGCTTCTCCGGCGACGACATCATGCTCGGTGAGGGCGGCTTCGATACGTTTGATGGCCGCCTTGGTTACGACTGGGCAAGCTTCGAGCAAGAAACCCAAGGCATCAGCGCCGACCTCAGTCGCGCGGTGTTTATCGCGCAAGCGGGCGCGCCGGGCGGCGACGCTATTCGCGACGTCTTCATTGAAACGGAAGGCGTTAGCGGGACGCGCTTCAACGACATCTTGCTCGGCAGCAATCCGAACGTCCTAGACCCGCTGTTCAACGCGTTGACGAACGTCAACCTGATCCTCGGGCTACAGAGCTTCTTTGCGCCGGGACCGGTGAACTTCTCCGGCGGCAACATCATGCTCGGCGGCGATGGCAGCGACTCCATCATGGGTCGCGGCGGCAACGACATTATCGATGGCGATGCGTGGCTTCACGTCGCGCTCGCAAGCGATGGACAGATCATCCGCGAGATCCGCACCGATATCACGCCAGGCGATGTCGACATCGCCGTGTACAACGATGTGTTCGCCAACTACACGGTCAGCGGCCCCGACGCCCAGGGTTTCTACACGATCAGTCACAACGTCGTTACGCCAGGCATCGTTGGCCTCGTGAACGAAGGGATCGACCGCATCCGCAACATCGAGCGCTTGCAGTTTGCCGATCAGACAGTGCTGCTCGATCAGAGCCCGAACGCGAACCGTCTGCCGACTGGGGCGATGACAGTCACCGATCTAACCAATCTGCCGACCGTTACCCCGGTGATTGGTCAGGCTCTATCCTTCACATCGACGATCGGCGACCCAGACGGGATCGTCACTGGATCGATGCGCTTCCAGTGGCAGTATCTCGATCCGGTCGTCGCGGGCGGTGGACAGCCCACGTGGGTGGACATCACCGGCGCGACGGGCGCCAACTTCACGCCGACCACGCTGTTCTTGGGCGTGCCGCTACGTGTGATGGCGACCTACACAGATGGACGCGGCTTTGTGGAACACGTCCCCTCGGCGCCAACGAACTTGGTGTTGGAACCGACTGGCATCAACACGGCGCCATTTGTTGTGCAACAGCAGGGCCTGGTGGGCCTGCCGGATACGGCGGCCCGTACCGGCATTCCGATCAATCTGTTCCTGCCGTTAACGACTGTTTTCGCGGACAACCAAACATTGTCGTCGCTGCTGCACTACACCGCGGCGCTGTCGAACGGCGCTGCGTTGTCGACCGTGGGCCTGACATTCACCTTGATTCCGGACGGGGCAGGCGGCGTCACTGGCGCAACGATTACGGGCACTCTCAACACGTCTGGGCAAGTCAGCATCACGGTGCGCGCGACCGATACTCCGCCTCCCGGGGCGCCGACGCCGCGGCTCTCGGTGACGGACACGTTCGTCATCAACGTGCTGCAAGGCAACCGCGCGCCGGTGACTGGCGCCGCGCAGGTCTTCCTTGGCTCTGAAGACCTGCAGCTGGTCGGTCAGCTTGCTGCAGGCAGCGATCCGGATGGCGATGCAATCGCGTATCGCCTCGTCACGAACTCTGCGCAGCACGGGGCAATTACGTTCTTCGATCCCGCGAGCGGCGTATTCGCTTTCCTCGGTAGCGAGGATTATGCGGGGCCGGCGAGCTTCCAGTACTATGTGACCGACGGCGTACTCAACAGCGCGCCGACGACGGTCACCATCGACCTCGCACCAGTCAACGATGGCGCCGCCCCATTGGCGTTGACGGGATCTGGCGTGGTCGGCCAAGTGATGACGGGGTTGATTGGCGTCGACCCGGATGGTCCGTGGGATCCCGCGCTGGCAACGTATCGTTGGTTCAGCGACGGCGTGCTCATCACCGGTGCGACGACCGCCGACTACGTCATACAGGCAGCGGATCTGGGACACCGTCTTTCTGCCGAAGCAACGTATGTCGACGGGCAAGGCTTCACCGCGACGGTATTCAGCCCGAGCAGTGGCCCGCTTGGGCGCTTCTTCATCAGTGCATTGGCGGGGGTTTCGACCGCTACGCTAACGACGTTCAGCACGATCAACGATCCGGACGGCAATCCGCTTCCGGAATCCGTCTACATCGACTGGGAAGTGTCGGCGGATGGGACGACCTGGGATTTCGCGCCGATCGGGCGTCTCAACTTCGACTTCACCACGCTCACGCAGCCGAATTCATCGTCACAGTTCGTGCGCGCCACGATGACCTACATCGATGGCCTCGGAAACCTGGAAGTTGTCACGTCCGATCCGATGCGCGTCATCGTCGGAACCGGTGGCGGCACAGCGATCGCGGGCACGGCCGGCGCCGACATCATCTTCGGCTTGGGTGGCGTTGACACTATCAACGGCGGCGCCATTGACGACATCATCATCGGCGGCGCCGGCTCAGACAATATGAACGGTGGCGACGGCAACGACCTGTTCATCTACAATTTCGGTGACGGGACCGATGCCTTCAACGGTGGCGTGGGCATCGATACGTTGCGAGTCTATGGAACGACAGCGGGTGAAACGCTGAACGCAATCATGTTCGGCGGTGCTCTGTCTCGCGTCCAAAATAGCACGGTGGGCGTGGAGCTCGTGTACGCGGATCTCGGCGATGGGATCGACACGATAAGCTATTCAAGCACGACTGCCGCCAACGATGTTGTCGTCAGTCTTACCTTGGGCATCGCTTCGGGTTTCGCGAGCGTTTCCGGGATCGAAAACATCACGGGCGGCGCAGGAAACGATACACTTGCTGGTGACGACAACGCGAACACCATCCGAGGCGGAGCCGGTGGAGATGTGCTGTTAGGCGGCGCCGGGGCTGACACGCTGCTCGGCGAAGCCGGCGACGATCGGTTCGTGGCGACAATCGATGACGGTTCCGACGCCTACACCGGCGGTGCTGGCATCGACACCCTGGATCTGTCCGGAACCAACGCGGGCGCGACAGTGAACCTGCTTACCGGCGTCGCGACTGGCGCCGAGATTGGGAGCGACACGCTCGTGACAATCGAGAAGGTGATTGGCGGCAGCGGCGCGGACACGATTGTGGCGAGCACCGTGCGCAACACGTTCACCGGCGGCTTGGGCTCGGACGTGTTCAGATTTGAAACGCGGCAGGCGGCAGGCAACGGCGCCGCTAACCGGGACATCATCACCGACTTTGCGCATCTGACCGATCGCATCGACATCTCGCTCATCGATGCCGACACGCGTGGGGTTGTGGCCGCCAGCGGCCTGCAACACTTCATTTTCGACGGACAGGTCGTGGCCGGTTCGGAGGCTGCCGGCCATGTGGGCTATCACTACGAGACCCTAAACGGCGTTGAGTACACGGTGCTTGAAGGAAACGTCCGCACTACCAATGGCGCCGACACCACGATAGACTTTCAAGTGGCGCTCGAAGGGCACCTGACTCTGACCTCAGCGGACTTCATCTTCGGGACGGGTTGACGATGCGGGTTTCTCGACCGGCTATGATGTTCGTCGTCGCTGTTTTGGCCTTCATAGCCTGCGTCGTGAGTTGGGGCGCCGCGCTTGCGCAATCCAGCCATTGGGGTAGGAACTACTTCCCAAACGTCGTGCTTCAGGATCAGGACGGCCGTTCGCTTCGGTTCTATGACGACATGATCGAGGGCAAAGTCGTCGCGATCAACTTCGTCTACACAACATGCACGGACGTTTGCCCGCTCGACACTGCGCAGCTGCGCGAGGTGCAACGTCTGCTCGGAGACCGCGTAGGTCGGGACGTGCATATGTACACGATCTCAATCAATCCAGAGCGCGACACCCCGGCAGATTTGAGACGCTTCATGCGCTCCTATGACGTCGCGCCGGGTTGGACCTTCCTAACTGGAAGACGCGAAGACATCGACTTGCTACAACGGCGCCTCGGATTGCGGCCGGTAGACGAGCGGCGTCTCCGTGAGCACGACACCAGCATCATCGTCGGCAACGAGCGCACCGGGCAGTGGATTAGGCGTTCGGCCTTCGAAAGCCCCCGAATTCTGGCGGATCTTCTCGCAACCACTCTTCAGAACTACGCGCCAGCTCCGGTAAGCCGACGCGAGTCCTATGCTGTGGCCGGCGAAGTCGCGGACAACTCGCAAGGCGCCTATCTGTTTCGCACGCGTTGCCGCTCCTGCCACACGATCGGCGAGGGCGATCGATTAGGGCCAGACCTCGCGGGTGTCACGCAGTCTCGACCGCGGGCGTGGTTGCATCGTTGGATTCAGGAGCCTGACCGGATGCTGGCCGAGCGAGATCAAACGGCTACGGCTTTACTCGCGCGCTATCGCAATGTGCCAATGCCCAATCTGGGTCTGAATGCCGCTGAGACGGATGCGATACTGGAGTATCTGGGTCGACCCGACCAGGAGACCGCTGGCGCGCGTCATTAACTCGTGTGCTCTCCCCAGGCGAAAGATTGGGCTAATCGCCAGTGTGGCAGGCGAGTAAATCGCGTCGGTCGCTTCTTTGATCGCACCACGGGCGCGCTGGCGTAATGGTGCGCGCGAAGGGACGACGCCATGCCCCAGTCGGGTGGGTTCAGAGCGCCTGAGGTGCGCGGCCAGCGGAAATTGCGAGAATTTATTACGAGTTCTGGCCTGCGGCATGAGCGGCTGGACACGCTCTATTTTGTTCTCGCCGGCCTCAACATCATAACGCTCTGCGCGCTTCTCTTCCTGAATCACGCCACGCTCGCAGCGTTCCGCGATGGGGTGACAACAAGTAGCGTTTGGTCCGATCGACAGAACCACTTGATTGAACTTGAGCGGCGGGCGCGCGCCGTGGACACCCCGGCGAACGATATCTTTGAGAGCCATGATGTAGAGNNATACATCATGGCTCTCAAAGATATCGTTCGCCGTGGACACCCCGGCGAACGATATCTTTGAGAGCCATGATGTAGAGCGCGAACGCGCCACGCTGATCGCCGCATCGGCCGATTTCCACGAACAACTGGCATCGCTGAATGCGCATCTGGGTTCGCATGCGCTGTCCACGCGCGATGATGAGGTGGTGGAGCAACTCGACGCGGCGAGTGAGCTCATGAGTACTATGGAGGCAATCTCGTTTCGAACGCTGGCCGACTTCGAACGCGGAGACGAGAGACTGGCAAGTCGAAACATGGCGCTTACCGATCGCACCTTTCGCGACTTGATGGAACGCCTGGAAGCCGCTGCCAGCATCCTGGAACGTGGCCGTGGCGAGGACTGGGATCGGCAGTTAGCCAGCGCGAACCGTATGCAGGCGCTCGAACTTACCTTTGGCGTTTGCGCGATTCTAATCATCGTGTTCGTTGTCTTCGCCGGAGTGCGTGTCGCGGCGCTCGTGCGCGAGAACGGCGCCCATCAGCGGCGTATGCTCGATGAGATTAGTGCGACGCGCGATCGACTGCGCGCCTACGCCGACGACATCTCGCACGAACTGCGCGTCCCAATTTCGAGAATGCGCCTGGGCGCTGAGTTGCTCATCGGCCAAGAGCGCGATGCGGAGCAGTACCGCCGGGGCATCGAAGACATCTTGGCCCAGTGCGACGAGTTGTCGTCGATAACGGAGGCGCTGCTTTTCATTGCGCGTGCGGAGAACACGTCGATTGCTCTCAATCGTACGCGCCTCGATCTTGGGCGCGAACTGAGCGTTCTGGTCGAGTATTTTGAGGGTTTGGCCCAGGCGGGCGGTCATGAGATTTCTCTCCAGAGCGCGTCGGGTGAAGTCTGGGCCGACCGCATCTTAGTGCAGCGGGCGGTGTCCAATCTCGTGCGCAACGCCTTGGTCCACACGCCGCGGGGTTCACGCGTTCAGATTTCAGCCAACGGCGACGCGCACGGCGCCTGGATAGAAGTGCGGGATGATGGGCCGGGCCTGTCGGGAGATCTTCTCGCACGAGTCTTCGATCGCTTTCAGCGCGGGGGCGACAATGAAGGGGGCGCCGGCCTTGGTTTGGCGATCGTGAAGAGCATCATGGACTTACACGGCGGCGCGATCCTGCTGACCTCCGAGCGGGGCGTTGTGGCCCGTCTCGCATTTCCGCCCCCGTCCGCATCAGTCGATCAAAATGATGAGCGGCAAGCGACGGCAACGAGCGCGATTCAGACAGGCGCGAATTGAAGACCGGTCACTGACTGATCTACGCCGCCGCACCACGCCTTCGGCCGTTGCAGGAAAGGCACACTGTCCCCTCTAATTGCAGTCATGCGAGTTTCGGTGAGCGAGCGGCGTCGCACGCCTCTTCTCAATTCCTTCGAACGACGCGGCGCCGAAATTGAGAACGGCGCGACGCGTTCGATCAACGTCGTGGCGCGACGCTGACATGGCATTCTCAATTTGACGCGCTTGATTGGTGAAGTGATCCGCAAACGGACCAGCCACGGAAGGCGAACGCGTGTGCGGGCGTCGAGTTTTATTCGGTGAGAGAGCATCCGGAATGCGTTAACTCTTGTACGGGAAGGGAAACTTCACCGTGATGGCGGTGGGCCCCTTCAAAAAAGCGCAGAAGCGTGGGGGTGACGTCGTGCCGATCAGTGTTTGGGGCTCCAACAATCAAAATCCTCTGTCGTTGAACGCAGATGCGGGCGCGCAGACCGGACCAGCCGTAGCGGACAATGGCGGCGTCGAGTTCGCCGTTGGTTGGATCACGGGAGACGCCATCACGGTGGCGTTCTACGATGAGCAGGGCAATCCGAATCCGATCCTGCCGAGCGCCGTGGCCACTGATGGCACCGGCACAAATCTTTCCGACCTGCAGCTTGCCGCCGGCGGTTCCGGCATGGGGTACGGCATTGCGTGGAGCGAGGAAAACGCTGGCACGTCGCGCTTGGCGTTGCGCTATTACGACGGTGTGAGCGGATCGCTCCTCGGCAATGAAGTTTCAATTTCGTCTCATCTCGGCGTCAACCAACACGATCTTTCGATCTCGGCGTACGGCAAGGACGATGCGCAAGGCCGCCCGATCGTTGACGGCTTCGACGCCGTTTGGGTTGAAGGCGCCGGAGCGGCGCACAGCTTTGGTTCGGTCTATCTGCAGCGCTTCGCAGTGCCGCTCAATGCTCTTCGCGATCCGTCTGGTCCGCCAACCGGCGCTGGCATCGATGGTACCGTGGGTGCGGGCAGCGACGCTGAAACGTTGATTGCCAATAGCGGCCGGGATCCATCTGTTGCNNGGTCCATCTGTTGCGGGTCTCCACGCTCACCTTGGCGGCGCCGACGAGACGATCGTTACTTGGATCGACAACAACGGACGGATCAATATCCGTGCGTTCAATGACAACGGCACGCAAAACAACGCGCTGGCCAACGTCAATATCGGCAATGTCAACACCGCCGCAGCGCCGATTAGCCTCACCGGACAACAGCACGTCATCGGCATTCAAGGCGGCGGCTTCGTCGTCGCCTGGGTTTCGACCCTTGGAACCAACAACGTGCTTGCGGGTCGTGTGTTCACGCTCGGCGCCGCGCCAGGGACGTGGACGGCGAGTGCCGTCATTGTCTTCGACAATCTGGACGGCAGCTCAAACGCGATCACCGACTTCACGATGGCTTCGCTGGAGACGGGCGGGTTCACTGTCTCGTGGACGGCGGCCGACGTCGGCACTCAAGCGGTGTTTACGCGCAGCTTCAGTGCAGGCGGCGTGGCCAACGAGATCGCGCCTTCGATCTTCCATGCGCCAGTGGACGCCACCAACGTGGCGACGACCGGCCTGATCGGTGACCGCTTCATCGCTGTCTACCAAGACAACTCAACACCTGGCGATCCAAGCAACATTGGCGCGCAGATCTTCGATACGCGCCTTGATCCGTTTGGTGACCCGATTGTGTTGAATGGCCCCGGCGTCACTCTGATTGGTGATCCCGAGTTCGAGACCCGCGGACGCATCGCGCCGGACGTCCTGGTTGGGACGATCGGACAAGACACGATTGACGGCAGGCAAGCCGACGACATTCTGGATGGCGCTCTCGGTGACGATACGATCATTGCCGGCGCGGGCAACGACAGCATTGACGGCGGCGGCGGCAGTGACACGGCCGTGCTCAGCGGCCGNNGCGCCACGACCTATACTGCAGCGCAACTGCTTGGCGTTGGTCCGGCTGAAATCACCCCAACTGCGTGGGGCTGGACGAATGAGGACGCGGACAACGCGCCCAACGCCGCTGGCGCGCCGGACGTGGATGGATTTGTCATCAATCCGAACACCCGAGCGGGCGTGCAACAGCATGCGAGTGTCGCTGACAGCGTGGGCGAGTTCATCGCGGTTGTCTGGGAAAACGCCACCGCTCCAGGTGCGGATACGCATATCCGCGGCCAATTCTTCGATGTGATCCTGGCGCCCGACGCGTTCATTCCGAACACGTTCGACATCAGCGATGGCATCGGCATCGAGCTCAATCCCGTTGTTGCCTCCGGTGGCGCGAACTCAGGTTGGGGCGCGGCGTGGGAGCAGCGCGACAACGCAGGTGACACGACACGCGAACTGCGGACCAATTTCGTTGGTCCGGGTCAGCTGACCGGACCTGAAATATCGGTTCTGCAAGAGGTGAACGTCGACCAACACGATGCGGCGATCTTCGGTTCATTCCTGGATCGTACGCTGGCGAACCCGGTTGGCGGCTCGGCGCTGCCGACGGGCATGAGCGACGGCTACAACGTTGTCTGGGTGTCGACGCACCTCGATGGCAGCGATGGCGCACTGGCGGCGGACTACGGCCGCATCATGCTGCAACGGTTTGAAGTGCCGCTCGATGAGCTCGGCAATCCGGGCGCGGCAGTCGCGGGCGGCATTGATGGCATCGCAGGGCTAAACAACTCCTTCGGCACCGGCGACGCGGCCGTGTGGGTTGGTGACGAAGATGCAAATGGCCTTGGCGGTTTCCTTGGCCGGAATCCGTCCACGTCATCGTTGCACACGATCGAAACGGGCATTGTCTGGGTCGCACAGGATGGTGCAGGCGGCGAGAAGGTGATGTTCCGCGCTTATGATGACCTCGGTCAGGTCATCAACTTCGCGGGTGGCGACAATATCTCTGTCGGCTTCCCCGTGGCTGCTGGCACGAATGCCCACATTGTTTCGGCGGGCGCAGTCAACTTCGCGATCGTGTGGGTGACCGCCGACAATACGAGTCCGTCTGGCTACACCGTCATGGGCACGATGCTCAGTTCGGCTGGCGCTGGCCTGAACGGATCGGGCTTCTCGTTCGGGGCCCCGGCCGCGCCATTCGTGTTGGCGCAATTGCCAGCAGGTTATTCGCCGGCGACGGGCGATCTCCAGGTTACCGGCCTTAGCGGCGAGGACAGCAACGACCTTGCGATCGCGTGGAATTCGGTCAGCCCGACGACGGGTAACGACCTCATGGCGCAACACATTGCGGTCACTCTCGACCCGGTGACCGGCATTGTGCTGAACATGGCCTCAGAAGGCGCCGCGATCATCGTAAACGCTGCGACCGCGGGCGACCAAAGCGGCGGCGTCATCGCCGGTCTGCTCGGCGATCGCTTTGTCGCCGTCTATGCGGACGCCGCTCTTGGCGACGGCGACCTGGTCGGCCGAGTGATCGACACGCGCGACGCGGTGACGCCTGATCCGATCATTGGTGATCTCGTAACGCCCGCCGGCGGTGTGCAGGCGCGTCGTGACGTCCTCATCGGCACCAATGGAGATGACAACATCCGCGGCGACATTTCGGATGCCGATGGTCTTGTGGACTACATTTTTGGCGGCATGGGCAACGACATCATCCAAGGTGGCCCAGGCACCCGCGGCGCCGCCGGTATTCCGGAGATCATCGATGGCGGTGAAGGCAGCGACACAGCCGTCTACACAGGGCGCCTGCAAGATTACTCGATCACGATCAACGGTGATGGCAGCTATGAAGTCATCGACCTGCGGCCAACGCAGGCCGCGAACGGCGATCTGCTGACGCACGACGGCATCGACAACCTCTTCAGCATCGAAAACCTTCGGTTCCTCGATCTCGCAAACGGCGGCGCAGCCGCGCAGACGATCAGCCTTACGTTCCCTGGTTCGCCGCCGCCACTCGATCCGAGCTTCGACGGAACGCCGGTGGCGTGGAGCTTGGCCGACACGAGCGCCTACAAGGAAGTCGCGGTCGATGTTGACCCGACGCCAGGCACACCAGCGGATCAGCGCTCCGGCATCGCCGTCACCAACCTGCAAGACGGTGCGGGGTTGGCTTGGGTTGTTGCGGATGGCGCCGGCGCCGGCACGCAAGTGTGGGCCATCACCTACGAC
>CXWL01020241.1_pt1 | contig 12009 bp, 12 predicted proteins | sample 590931 | NCBI WGS metagenome assembly CXWL01 (sample SAMEA3498368, study PRJEB10139) | groundwater metagenome | biome: water well; material: biofilm material | place: Germany | collected 2015-04-27
CGCCTACCCCGACCGCGATCGATGCGCTCACGCCCGACCTGTATTCGGGCGTGTCGGACGCGCTGCCGGTCGGCGCCGGCTGGCTGCCGCCCGAATGGTATGGCGACACCACCATCCTCGACGCGGTGCGCCACGCGATGAAGATCCCGGCCAACCGGCTGCGCGGCTACGGCCATCCGCTCGGCTTTCCGACCTTGCGCCAGCACCTCGCGGCGAGCCTGGCCGAAGACCTGTTCGCGGCCGAGCCGGACCAGGTGCTGCTGACCCACGGCGCCACCCACGCCTTCGACCTGATCCTGCGCACCCTGACCAAGCCGGGCGACACCGTGTTCGTCGAGGATCCCGGCTACAGCAACCTGACGTCGCTGATCCGCCATCACGGCTGCAACGCGGTCGGCATCCCGCGCGGCGAAGCGGGGCTCGATTTCGAATTCCTGATCGCGCAGGCCGCGGCGACCCAGCCGAAGCTCATGTTCGTCAACACGGTGCTGCAAAATCCGCTCGGCACCTCGCTCAGCCAGGCGCAGGCGCACCGCCTGCTGGGCGTGGCCGAGCAGTTCGATTTCTGGCTGGTCGAAGACGACATCTACCGCGAACTGGCGGCGCGCGGCGAGGCGTCGCTGGCGGCGATGGACGGGCTGCGCCGCGTGATCCGGGTCGGCAGCTTTTCCAAGACCTTGTCGCCGGTGCTGCGGGTCGGCTCGATCTGCGCCTCCAACTCGCTGGTGCCGGAACTGCTGCGGGTCAAAATGCTGGCGGGCCTGACCACTTCCGAGATCAACGAGCGCGCCGTGTACCACGCGGTGTCGGCGCGGCCCTACAAGCGCATGGTCGAAAAGCTGGTGGACAAGCTCGAATCGGGACGCGAACGCACCATCGAACGGCTGGGCGAGGCGGGCATGGCGCCGATCGCCAGGCCGCGCGGCGGCATGTTCGTCAGCGCCGGCTGGCAGCAGGCGCCGACGCTTGACTGGAACGGCAAGGTCATCGCCGACCTGGCGCTGAAGGCCGGCATCCTGCTCTCGCCCAACGACTTCTTCATGCTGCGGCCCTCGGCGTCGATCTGGTTCCGCTTCAATGTCGCGTACGCGGCCGACACGCCCGCGCTGATCGACTTCCTGCAATCGATCCGCTGAAAGAGACCATGACCATTACCAAGACAGTCAGCGCGATCCGCACCGCCGCCGTCAAGCGGCGGGTGCAGAACCGCGACAAGCTCGAAGCGGATATCGTCGCCGAAGCGGTGCGGGTATTCGCCGAAAGCGGCTATGAAGGCGCCTCGATCGCCACCGTGGCGGAAAACGCCGGCCTGTCGAAACAGAACCTGATGTACTACTTCCCGACCAAGCAGGCGCTCTACCAGCGCGTGCTGGACGACGTGCTCGACGAATGGCTGGACCGGATGGACACCCTGGCCGATCCGGCGCAGGAGCCACGCGACATGCTGCGCGCGTACATCCAGGCCAAGCTGCGCTTCTCGCGCGAACATCCGTATGGCTCGCGGGTGTATGCGATGGAAGTGATCAGCGGCGCGCCCCTGTTCGGCGAGCAGATTCGCAACCGCGTGGTGCCGCTGGTGCGCAAGGATATCGAGGTGTTCGAGCGCTGGATCGAGGAAGGCAGGATCGCCCCGGTCAACGCCACCCACCTGCTGTTCGCGATCTGGGCGATGACCCAGTCGTACGCCGATTTCGCCGCCCAGATGGCGCTGGTCCTGAACCGCAAGCAGCTCACCCGCAAGGACTTCGACGACGCCGAGAAGATGATCACCGATATGGTGCTGTGCGCGGTCGCGATTCCGGTGAATGGGGATGGCGATGCCGGCACTTGAGCCGATCTCGCTCGGCACCGAACGCCTGCTGCTGCGCGGGCTGGTTCCGTCCGACGCCGACGCACTGTTCGCCGTGTTTTCCGACCCGGAGGTGATGCGCTACTGGAGCAGCCCGGCCTGGACCGGGATCGAACAGGCCGGCAAATACATCGCCAGCGCGGAGGACGGGCTGGCCAATGGCGCCTCCCTGCGCCTCGGCATCGAGGTGGCCGCGACCGGCCGATTGATCGGACAAGTGGCGCTGTACAGCTTCGACCGGCAGAATCGCCGTTGCGACGTCGGCTACGCGCTGGGCCGGGCGCACTGGGGCAAGGGCTACCTGGGCGAAGCGCTGGCCGCGATGCTCGACCATGGGTTCGGCGCGCTGGACCTGAACCGGGTGGAAGCGGACATCGATCCGCGCAACGCCGCCTCGGCCCGGGCGCTGGAGCGGCTCGGCTTCCGCCGCGAGGGCCTGATGCGCGAGCGCTGGATTGTCGGCGGCGAGATCTGCGACACCGCCTTTTACGGGCTGCTGAGGCGCGATTGGCAGGCCCGGCCTTCCCGTTAATCGCGCCGAATTACCGGTTATCCCATGGTTTGCGCGCTTCGTCGGACGCGAATGGTATCAAGCCGGCGCGCTTGCTAGAGTCCAGCTATCGACAACCGCGCCTCAGGAGCACCTGCATGAAAAACGTCACCTTCTCATCGATTACCGCGTTGCTTGAAGAGATCGGGCGCGCGTTTGCGCAGGCCGCCCGCTACGGCGCCAGGGCTATCGCCACGATGTCGTTACCGCAGATGCTGGCCGCCTGCATCGCGCTGGCGCTCATCATTACCATCGTGCCGCTGGCGATCTGCCTGTTCATTTTCTTCATGATCGTCAAGCTGGCGGTGGCGGCGATTGTGCTCAACACGCGCCGCCGCCGGGAGCGAACGTGAGCGCATCGCAACTGAACCGCGCGCTCGACCTGCTGCGCGAAGCCGTCGAAGTCGCCAAAACCACATGGTGGCGTTTCGTCGACTGGCTGGCGGTGATCGAATGGCGCCAGTTGATCATCATCTGGCTGCTGGTCCTGGTCGGTTCCGCGATGCTCCAGTCGGCCGAACTGGCGGCCTGGTTCATCTTGATCTCGCTCGGCGTCAAGGTGCTGGCCGGCGGCAAGCGCAAGGCCGAACTGGAAGCGGCGGAAGCTGGCCGGCAGGCCGACGTCGCGACCCTTGAACGCAAGCTGACGGAAGCGCAGATGGCGACCCTGCAGGCGCAGGTCGAGCCGCACTTCCTGTTCAATACCTTGGCCCTGATCGGCCAGCTGATCGAGACCGATCCCCCGGAAGCGGCCCGCATCCACGCGCACCTGATCGACTACCTGCGCTCTACCCTGCCCCAGATGCGCGCGGTGGGCGGCGGCACGCTGGGCAAGCAGGTCGAGCTGTCGCGCGCCTACCTGGCCATCATGCAGGCCCGCATGAAGGAACGGCTGACGGTGAAGTTCGACGTTCCCGACTTCCTCGGCAGCGCGCCGTTCCCGCCGATGATGCTGCAGATATTGATCGAAAACTCGATCAAGCACGGGCTCGAGCCGAAGGTCGAAGGCGGCGAGATCCAGATCAGCGCCCGGGTGGTGCACGCTACCTTGCACGTGGACGTGCGCGACAACGGCGCCGGGTTCAACATGCACGCCGACGAAGGCGTCGGCCTGGCCAACATCCGCGAGCGCCTGCGCCTCCTGTATGGCAAGGACGCGGAACTGGTGATCGAAGCGCCTCCCGAAGGCGGCGCCCTGGCCTCGATCCGCATTCCCTACACCATGATGGAAGCGGCCTGACATGGCGGCTGCGCAAAAAGCCGTCACCGCCCTGATCGTCGACGACGAGGCGCCGATGCGCGACCAGCTGCGCGCGCGGCTGCGCGAGGTGTGGCCGGCACTGGCCATCATCGGCGAAGCCGCCAACGGCGTGGAGGCGGTGGCGATGGCAGCCCAGGATGAGCCGGACATCGTGTTCCTCGACATCCGCATGCCGGGCCTGAGCGGCATCGACGCGGCGCGCCAGCTGTACAACCGCTGCCATATCGTGTTCGTCACCGCCTACGACCAGTATGCGGTCGGCGCCTTCGAGCAGGGCGCGATGGACTACCTGCTCAAGCCGGTGACGGCCGCGCGCCTGGAGACCACCTGCGCGCGGCTGCGCCAGCGGCTGGAAGCGGCGCCGCAGGATATCGGCGTCAAACTGGCCCAGCTCACCGCGGCGCTGCAGCACGGCGGCATCGCGAGGCCGGCTTACCTGCGCTGGATCCAGGCCCAGGTCGGCGGCAGCCTGCGCATGATCAGCACGCGCGAAGTGCTGTTCTTCCGGTCCGACGAAAAGTACACGCGGGTGCAGACGGCGCAGACCGAGCTGCTGATCCGCAAGACGCTCAAGGAACTGGCCGACGAACTCGATCCGGATGAATTCTGGCGGATTCACCGCTCGACGCTGGTGCGGGTCGACGCGATCGCCGCGGTGACGCGCGACATGCGCGGCCGGCAGATGCTCAAGGTCCGCGGCTTTTCCGAAGAGCTGGAAGTCAGCCGCAACCACGCCCACCTGTTCCAGCAGATGTAGGGGTATTACTGTCCAGTTTCAAATTTGCGGCGCGATCCGAAAAATGGCTTACCATATACTGGTGTCGAACCTATTAGCCAGGAGCGTGCCATGCCAGCGAACCCCAGCAATTCCGGCTCTACCGTCATTCCCTGCCTGCGCTACCGGGACGCCCCGCGCGCGATCGACTGGCTGTGCGCGGTGTTCGGCTTCGAGACGCAGCTGGTGGTGTCCGGCGAAAACGGCACCATCGCCCACGCCCAGCTGAAAACCCGCACTGGCATGATCATGCTCGGCTCGGCCAGCAACGAGGGCGCCTACGGCCCGCTGGTGGTGCAGCCGGAAGACATCGGCGGCGCGCAGACCCAGACCACTTACCTGGTGGTCGCCGACGCTGACGCGGTGTATGACCGCGCGGTGGAAGCCGGCGCCGCGATCGTGATCGACATCGTCGACGAAGAATACGGCGGGCGCGGATTCACCTGCCGCGACCTCGAAGGCCACATCTGGAGCATCGGCACCTACGACCCTTGGCAACAATAATCCCAACCTGAAGGAGATCCCCATGGCACGTCCAATGCATTTTGAGATCCAGGCATCGAATCCGCAAGCGCTGATCGATTTCTATTCCGGCTTGTTCGGGTGGTCGTTCAACAAATGGGAAGGCGGCGATTATTGGCTGATCCAGACCGGGTCGGACAACGAGCCGGGCATCAACGGCGGCCTGCTGCCGCGCAGGGGGCCGCCACCGGAGAACATGGCGGCAGTGAATGCCTTCGTCATCACGATCGACGTCGCCGACCTCGACGGCCTGCTGGCGAAGGTGGAATCAGGCGGTGGCGGGGCACTGGTGGCCGTGCCCAAGATGGCGGTGCCGGGCATCGGCTGGCTTGCCTACGTCAAGGACCCGGACGGGAATATTTTCGGCATGATGCAGGCGGATACCAAGGCTGCCTGATTGTATTTGAGAAGATGATCATGGATACGGATGAACAAGCGATACGCGATTTGATCTGCACGTGGCTGCGCGCGACCCGCGAGGGCGACGTTGAAACGGTGCTGGACCTGATGACGCCCGACGTGGTGTTCCTGGTGGCCGGGCAGCCGGCCATGCACGGGCGCGAGGCGTTCGAAAAGGGGCTGCGCAGCGTGCTCGCCACGCACGGGATCGATTCATCCAGCGAGATCGAAGAGATCTGCGTGGCGGGCGACATCGCCTACTGCCGCACGCGCCTGTCGGTGACGGTGACGTCCAAGCACGGCGCCACGCCGGTCCAGCGCACCGGACACACGCTGTCGATCCTGCGCAAGGGTGAAGGCGGCAAGTGGCAGCTTGCGCGAGACGCCAACCTGCTGGGCGCGCCGGGCTAAGGACCAGGGATCAGCCGAGCGCAGCGACCAGCGCGCGGTCGGCGACCTGGGCCGGGCGGATGCGGATGATGTCGCGGTACAGCGGCGGCATCGCTTCGCACAGCGCGCGCAGTTCGCGCTCTTCGATCCGCGGCAGCACGTACTGGAACTGCGCCGGATTATTCGCCGGCAGCGGGCCTTCCATGGTCGAACCATAGGCGCCCAGGTTCATGAAGCTTTGCGCGCCGGCGTCCGGGCCGCGCGCGAACACGAATGTCCCCTCTTTCGGATGCGCCAGGTAGCGCCGCACCGTTTCCCGCATCTCGGCGCTCGCTCCGTGCATCAACTTGTAGCGCAGCTGCGCATACTGGCGCGTGCACTCCATGAACGCGGTGCAGATCGCAGACTGCTCGCGCCGGCCCGGCACGCACAGCAGCAGGTTGCCGAAGCCGTCGAGCAGCGCGGCGGCGTCGCCGTCGCCGCCCTGCTGGCGGTCCTGCTCCATTGCGCTCAGCAGGTACGGCGCGAGACCGGCGTCCGGCGCATGGGGAGCGCAGCGATATGCCAGCGCGTCCGGATACAGCGACTTCAATTTGCGCAGCAGTGGATGGGTCGAATCGAGCGTGGCGGGATCCTTCAGCTCGTTCAGCGGAAGGTCGGTATTGAGCAGCGCCTGCACCTTTTCAGAGGTCGCCTCGAACGCCAGCGAGCACAGGGCCTGGGTCGGCTCGGCGATGGTTTTTCCGATGAAAAAGGACTTGGGCGCGGCGCCGGCGCTGTCGCGCGCATAGCCGGAAGAACCCAGCACAGCAGGATAGAAAAAGCTGGCGGCAGCGGCCTGCCTGAGCACCGGAGGCAGCGATGAAAACGCGCCGCGTTCATCGTGATTGATGCCGGCGTTCGGGTCGTTCGCCGCGACCACCACATTGAAGCCTGCCGACAAAATCGCACCGGTGCACATCGCGCACGGATCGAGCGAGGTGACCAGCGTGATGTCCTGGGGTTGCGGCAGCTTGCGGCCTTTGGCGCGTTCGGCGAAATACCAGTCGATCAGCTGGCGCTCGCCGTGCGCGGTCGGATCAAAGATCAGGCCTTCGCGCACCACGTTGTTCTGCAGCGACTTGAGCACGTTGCCATGCTGGTCGAGCAGCACGCCGCCGACGCCGAAGGTACCTTGCGTCTTGGCGGCGATTGCCTCGCTGGCCGCGATTGCCACCGCGGCCTGGACATCTATCGTCTTTTTCAATTTACTTCTTCAGGTCCCAGCCGCCGAATGCGTTGGGCAGTTGGCCGGCGGCCGTGGTTTCGAGCAGATCGCCCTTGAGGTTGGTGAGGATCACCGGCAGGTCGTTGCCGCCCAATTCGAGCACCACCTGGCGGCAGGCGCCGCACGGGGCGATCGGGCCGTCGGTCGAGCCGATTACCGCCAGCGCGGTAAAGTCGCCCGGCTTGTAGCCGTGCGCGATCGCGCTGAAAAACGCGGTGCGCTCGGCGCAGTTGCACAGGCCATAAGACGCGTTCTCGACGTTACAGCCGCGAAATATGCGCCCGTCCTTGCATTCGAGGGCGGCGCCCACCTGGAAGTTCGAATACGGCACGTAGGCCAGTTCGCGCGCGGCGCGTGCTTCGTCGATCAGTTTTGCGTATTTCATGGGGCTTCCTTTTATGGACGGATGGTGCGATAGGTGACCGGGTTCGGCGCGGCCTTGGCGGCGCCGACCTGGTACGCAGCCTGCACTTCGCGCACTGCCTGCTGGGCAGCCGCTTCGGTGCGCGCGTGGACCATCGCCAGCGGCTGGCCGACAGCGATTTCCGCGCCCAGCTCCGCCATGCCGGACAGGCCGACCGCGAAGTCGATCGGGTCTTCAGGACGGCGGCGGCCGCCGCCCAGGCTGACCACAGCCAGGCCCAGCGAGCGGCAATCGGTCGCGGTGGCGAAGCCGGCCTGCAGGGCCGGGACCGGCACGATGATCGGCGCCTGCTCGAGGTAGGCGTCGGGGCGGTCGACCAGGTCGGCCGGGCCGCCCAGTGCAGCGACCATGCGCGCGAAGCGTTCCGCCGCTTCGCCCGAATCGAGGGCAGCCTGCAGCTTGGCACGGGCATCGGTTTCGGTGGTGGCGAGGCCGCCCAGGATCAGCATTTCAGCGCACAGCGCCATCGTCACTTCGTGCAGGCGCGCCGGGCGCGAACGGCCGGCCAGGTAATCCATGGCCAGGCGTACTTCCAGCGCGTTGCCGGCGACCGGGCCGAGCGACTCGTTCATGTCGGTCAGGATCGCCGATGTGCGCGTGCCTGCGCCATTGCCGACGGCGACGATGCTCTCGGCCAGTTCGACTGATTTCTCGAAGCTCGGCATGAAGGCGCCGGTGCCCACTTTCACGTCCATCACCAGCGCATCGAGGCCGGCCGAGAGTTTTTTGGACAGGATCGAACCGGTAATCATCGCGACCGATTCGACGGTGGCGGTGGTATCGCGGATGCTGTAGAAGCGCTTGTCGGCCGGCGCCAGCTGCGCGGTCTGGCCGATGATCGCGACGCCGACTTCGCGCACGACCTTGCGGAACAGTTCAGGATCGGGCACGGTGCAATAGCCGGGGATCGAGTCGAATTTGTCGAGCGTGCCGCCGGTGTGGCCCAGGCCGCGGCCCGAGATCATCGGCACGAAGCCGCCGCATGCGGCGATCATCGGCCCGAGCATCAGCGAGACCACGTCGCCGACGCCGCCGGTCGAATGCTTGTCGACTACCGGGCCAGGGAGATTGAGCGAGCGCCACTCCATGACCTGGCCCGAATCGCGCATCGCCAGCGTGAAGGCGACGCGCTCGTCCATGTTCATGTCCTTGAAATAGACCGCCATCGCCAGCGCGGCGATCTGGCCCTCGGTCGTGCCGCCGGTGGTGATGCCGCCGACGAAGAACTGGATCTCCTGCGCGGTCAGTGCTTCGCCATTGCGCTTCTTACGGATGATCTCTTGGTTCAGAAACATAAATTCTCGCTTTCAATAAGAAACCCGAGGTCTGACTCCGGTTTCATGAAAAACCGGGTCAGACCCGTTTTTTCTATTAATTGAGGTTAGGCCGGCCGTAGAAAAAACGGGTCTGACCCGTTTTTCGGAGCAATCAAACGCCGTAGGGAATCCAGACGTTCTTGACCTGGCTCGCGTGCGCCAGCACGGCGCGGCCGCCGGCCTGGCGGGTGCTGTACCAGTCGCGGCCCTTGGCGCCGCCAACCCAGGTGCGCTTGAGCGACTCGGCCGACAGGCGCTCGACTTCGGCGCAGCCTTCGGCCGAACCGTCGTGCCGCCATACCGCATCGACGTCCGAGTGCGACGCCAGCGTGCGCGCCAGTTCGTCCGCGCTGCCGGTGACGATGTTGAGCGCGCCGCCCGGCAAATCGGACGTATCGAGCACCTGGTACAAATCGGTCGCAGCCAATGGATACGCTTCCGACGGCACCGCGATCACGCGGTTGCCCAGCGCCAGCGCGGGAGCGACCAGCGAGATGAAGCCCAGCAGCGGCGCTTCGTTCGGGCAGATGATGCCGATCACGCCGACCGGCTCGTTCAGCGCGACGGTGATGCCGTGCATCGGCGGCTGGTGCGCCAGGCCGTCGTACTTGTCGGCCCACGCGGCGTAGTAGAACAGGCGCTCGATCGATGCCTGCACTTCCTTCTCGGGATTCTTCGAGCCGGTCATCGCGGCCAGCCGCGCAGCGAATTCGTCGGCGCGGATCGCGAGGTTTTCGGCGATGTAGTACAGCACCTGCGCGCGGTTGTGCGCAGTTGCCTTGGCCCAGCCCGACGCCTTGTGCGCCGCTTCGACGGCATTGCGGATGTCCTTGCGGTTGCCTTCGCCGACATCGGCCAGGAAGGCGCCATCTGCGCCCGCGATCGCGCGGCTGTAGGCGCCGTCAGGGCGCGCCTGCTTGCCGCCGATGTACAGCTTGGCGGTGCGGTCGATGCCGAACGGGTTGCCCGATTCGGACGACTTCACCTTGCCCTTGGCTTCGACCACCGGCAGCGCCGGACGCGCGTCTTCCGACAGCGCGGTCATGTACTCGTACATGCCTTCGCGCCCGCCTTCGCGGCCGAAGCCCGATTCGCGGTAGCCGCCGAAGCCGCAAGCGGCGTCGAACTGGTTGGCGGTGTTGATCCACACCACGCCGGCCTTGATCTGCGGCGCGACGTCGAGCGCGAGGCTGATCGACTCAGACCACACGCATGCGGCCAGGCCGTACACGGTGTTGTTCGCCAGCTGGACTGCTTCGGCCGGGGTGCGGAAGCTCATCGCCACCAGCACCGGCCCGAAGATCTCGGCCTGCGCCACGGCGGCCGACGTCGAGGCGCCGGTGATCAAGGTCGGCAGGTACCACGAGCCGGTCGCCGGCATCTCGCAGTTCGGCTGCCAGATGGTGCAGCCTTCGGCGCGTGCCGCTTCGACCAGGCCGTGGATGCGCTGCTGCTGGACCGGGTCGACCAGCGCGCCAACGTCCATCGACTTGTCGAGCGGGGAACCGAGGCGCAGGTTTTCCATGCGCGCGCGGACCTTGGCGAGGAAGCGCTCTTCGACCGATTCCTGGATCAACAGGCGCGAACCGGCGCAGCAGACTTGTCCCTGGTTGAACCAGATCGAATCGACCAGGCCTTCGACCGCGGCGTCCAGGTCAGCGTCTTCGAATACGATGAAGGGAGATTTGCCGCCCAACTCGAGCGACAGTTTCTTGCCGCTGCCGGCGGTCGCCTTGCGGATCAGGCGGCCCACTTCGGTCGAGCCGGTGAAGGCCAGCTTGTCGATGCCTGGATGGTTGACGATCGCCTCGCCCACGCGGCCATCGCCGGTGACGATGTTGACCACGCCCGCCGGCACGCCGGCCTGCTGGCAGATCTCGGCGAACAGCAGCGCGGTCAGCGAGGTGAATTCGGCCGGCTTGAAGACGACGGTGTTACCGGCTGCGAGCGCAGGAGCGATTTTCCAGGCCAGCATCAGCAGCGGGAAGTTCCAGGGGACGATCTGGCCAACCACGCCGACGGCGCGGTAGTCGGCGAATTCTTCCGACTGCAGCTGGGCCCAGCCCGCGTGATGGTAGAAGTGGCGCGCGGCCAGCGGCAGGTCGGCGTCGCGCGTTTCGCGGATCGTCTTGCCGTTGTCGAGCGTCTCGATCACTGCGAACAGGCGCGAGTGCCTTTGCAGCAGGCGCGCCAGCGCGTACAGCACGCGCGCGCGGCCATGGCCGCCAAGGGCTACCCAGCCCGGCTGGGCGCGGCGCGCCGCTTCCACCGCGCGGTCGACGTCCTGCGAAGTCGCTTGCGTCAGCTGCGCCAGTTCCTTGCCGTCGGCAGGATTGTTGGAGGCGAAGGTCTCGGCCGCCGCGGTCCATGCGTTGTCGATGAACAGGCCGAAACGGCGCTCGTGCTGGTCCAGCCACGCTTGCGCTTCTTTGGTGCTTTCGGGGGCTGGGCCGTAATCCATAGTGGTGAGAATCTCGTTAATTGTGGGCATGACGAATCCGTTGCTGTTTATGGTTGCGCGTGGCGGTGGTTCGCCGAGTAATTGCCGGTGACGTAGTGTTCGAGCTGGCGTTCGATGTCGGTCAGCAGGCTCGATGCACCGATGCGGAACAGGTGCGGCTCGAGCCATTCGCGGCCGAGTTCTTCCTTCATCAGCGTCAGGTACTGCAGCGCGCTCTTGGCCGAGCTGACCCCGCCGGCCGGCTTGAAGCCGACCTGGAAGCCGGTCTGCTCGTGGTATTCGCGGATCGCGCGCACCATCGTCAGCGCGACCGGGATGGTGGCGTTGACGCCTTCCTTGCCGGTCGAGGTCTTGATGAAGTCGGAGCCAGCCATCATGCACACCCACGATGCCTTGGCCACGTTTTCGAGCGTGGTCAGGTCGCCGGTCGCGAGGATTGCCTTGACGTGCGCATCGCCGCAGGCCTGGCGGTAAGCGACCATCTCGTCGTACAGCGCCTGCCAGTTGCCGTTCAGGACGTGCTGGCGGGTGATGACGATATCGATTTCGGTGGCGCCCGCGGCGACCGACAATTCAATCTCGCGCACCTTGGTTTCCATGCTGGCCAAACCGGCCGGGAACGCGGTCGACACCGCGGCGATCGGCAGCCGGCCCTGCAGGGTCTTGACGGCCGGCGTGATCATCTCATGGTACACGCACACGGCGCCGGTGGTCAGCGTGGTCAGTCCCAGCGCTTCCATCAGGTCGGTGCGCAGCGGGCGCATCGCCTTCATGCACAGGCGCTCGACGCGGCCC
>CXWL01122431.1_pt2 | contig 12008 bp, 10 predicted proteins | sample 590931 | NCBI WGS metagenome assembly CXWL01 (sample SAMEA3498368, study PRJEB10139) | groundwater metagenome | biome: water well; material: biofilm material | place: Germany | collected 2015-04-27
AGCACTTCGGTGATCATTTCCGGATCCAGCGCCGATGTCGGCTCGTCAAACAGCATCGCGATCGGGTCCATCGCCAGCGCCCGCGCAATGGCCACGCGCTGCTGCTGGCCGCCCGACAGCTGGCTGGGGAATTTGTCCTGCTGCGCCAGCAAGCCCACCCGGTCCAGGTAGGTCAGCCCCTTGGCGGTGGCTTCCTCACGGCTGCGCCCCAGCACCTTGATCTGCCCCAGCGTCAGGTTGTCGCGTATTGACAGGTGCGGGAACAGTTCAAAATTCTGAAACACCATGCCGATCCTCGCACGCAGCTTTGGCAGGTCGGTTTTCGGCGCGCCGACCGAGATGCCGTCCACCGTCACTTCGCCGGCCTGGAACGGTTCGAGCCCGTTGACGGTCTTGATCAGCGTCGATTTACCCGATCCGGATGGCCCGCAGATGACCACCACGTCGCCCTTGTCGACGCGGGTGCTGCAGTCGGTCAGCACCTTGAACGCGCCATACGACTTGCTGACATTTTTAAGTTCGATCATGTTGTTTTCGATGATTGGTGGACGCCTGGGCGAGCTTGACAGCACCCGCAGCGCCTATGATACTGCGGAACTTGCCAAGAAACTCAGTACGCTCGCGGCTCGTCTACGCAGCACCATCCGCTAATTTGCCCACGAACGCAAAAATCGCCCCACACAGGAAACAGCGCATGAACAATAAACGCAGCCGCCTCACTACCTACATCCTCGGCGCCCTGGTACTGGGCATCGTGGTTGGCTATATCCTCAACTTGACGATGGCTGAGCCGAAGCAGTTCGCCGAATACATGTCGTTGTTGACGACCTTGTTCCTGCGCCTGATCAAGATGATCATCGCGCCACTGGTACTGTCCACCCTCATCGTCGGCATCGCGCGGATGGGCGACGCCAAGGAAGTGGGGCGCATCGGCGCGAAGGCACTGGGATGGTTTATCGTCGCGTCGCTCATTTCGCTGTCGCTCGGTCTGATCCTCGTCAACCTGTTCCGTCCCGGCGATGCGATGGTCGGCTTCATGCCTGCCGCCGGCACCCCAACCGGTCTGGTCACGAGCGGCATGTCACTCAAGGAGTTCATCACTCACCTGGTGCCTGCGTCGATTATCGATGGCATGGCCAAGAACGAGATTTTGCAAATCGTCGTATTTTCGGTGTTTTTCGGGACGGCGGCGGCCGCCGTGGGGCCGCGTGCCCATCCAATGGTCGACGCCATCGACGGTGTCGCGCATGTGATGCTGAAGGTCACCGGGTATGTGATGAATTTCGCTCCAATTGCCGTGTTCGCGGCCGTATCGGGTGTCGTGGCCAGCAGCGGCGTCGCCGTGATCGGAAAATTCGGCGCGTTCATGGCGCAATTCTACCTNNCGCATCTTTGCCCTGCTGCGCGAATTGCGCGAGCCGACCATGCTGGCCTTCTCGACCGCATCGTCCGAGGCAGCCTATCCAAAAACGCTGGAAGGCCTGGAGCGCTTCGGCGTCAAGAACCGTATCGCTTCCTTCGTGCTCCCGATCGGCTACTCGTTCAATCTGGACGGCTCGATGATGTATTGCACCTTCGCGGCCATCTTTATCGCGCAAGGCTACGGCTACGAGATGTCAACCGGCGCCCAGATCACGATGCTGCTGTACCTGATGGTAGCCTCAAAGGGCATGGCCGGGGTACCGCGCGCCTCGCTGGTCATCATTGCCGCAACACTGAACCAGTTCGGCATTCCAGAAGCCGGTCTGGTCGCCCTGTTTGCAATCGACCATTTCCTCGACATGGCGCGTTCGGCCACCAACGTCATCGGCAACGGCATCGCTACCGCCGTGGTGGCGAAGTGGGAGGGCGAGCTGTCCGACCCTTCCAAGGAAGAGCCGGCCACCGCGCCGCTGGCGTAAGCCTTCCCTGCCTTGAAAAGACCTTCCTCAGCGAAGGTCTTTTTTTATGCAATTTCGTGTATCCTCGTTGACCACGATCCCCACCGGAGCTGACCCATGCAAAAGCTATCCGCACTGTGCCTGCTGCTCGCAGCAAGCCAGTCCCAGGCCGCCACCCAGACCGTCGATTGCGGCCGTCTGCTCGACGTCAAGGCCGGCGTCTGGCGCGACAAGGTCAGCATCGTCATCGAAGACGGCAAGGTGAAATCGGTGGGGCCAATGACCACCGGCGCCGGTCACATCGACCTGTCGCAGCATGCCTGCATGCCGGGCTTTATCGACATGCACGTGCACCTGACTGGCGAAACCCAGAAGCAGGTCGACGCCATGCGCGACACCCTCACGCTCAACCCGGCCGACTACGCGCTGCGTTCGGTGGGCATGGCCGAACGCACCCTGCTGGCCGGCTTTACCACCGTGCGCGACCTGGGCGCGAGCGAAGGCTTGAACGTGGCGCTCAAGCGCGCCATCGACAGCGGCGCCGTGAAGGGACCGCGCATGTTCACTGCCGGGAAAACGATTGCCACCACGGGCGGGCACGCTGATCCGAGCAACAGCCTGTCGCAGCGCTTCGCGCGCGCGCTCGGCACGCCCGGGCCGGCCGAGGGCGTGGTCAACAGCGCCGAGGACGGCCGCCAGGCGGTGCGCTACCGCTACAAGGAAGGCGCGGACCTGATCAAGGTCACCGCCACCGGCGGCGTGCTGAGCCAGGCCCGCAATGGACAAAATCCGCAATACTCCGAAGANNTGCGCGCCGTCGTGGTCGCGGCCAAGGACTACGGGTTCCGGGTGGCCGCACACGCGCACGGCGCCGAAGGCCTGAAGCGCGCGCTGCGCGCCGGCGTCGACTCGATCGAGCACGGCACCTTCATGGACGACGAAGCCATCGCACTGTTCAAGAAGCACGGCGCCTGGTACGTGCCGACCATTTCCGCCGGGCGCTATGTGGCCGACAAGGCCAAGGACGCCGATTACTATTCACCCCTGGTGCGCCCCAAGGCGGCCGCTGTCGGCCCGCTGATCCAGGCCACGTTCGGGCGCGCCTACAAGGCCGGCGTGAAGATCGCGTTCGGCACCGACGCCGGGGTTTTCCCGCACGGCGAGAATGCGCGCGAATTCGCCTACATGGTTGAAGCGGGCATGCCGCCGCTCGAAGCGATTCGTTCGGCCACGCTGGGCGCGGCCGCCCTGCTCGACCAGTCCGCGCGCCTGGGCGCCATCGAGCCGGGATTTGCCGCCGACATCGTCGCCGTCAGCGGCGATCCGCTGCAGGACATCGCACTGCTGCAGCAGGTAAAATTCGTCATGAAAGACGGCGTCGTCTACAAAACACCATAATCCTTCCAGGAGATCGCATGCTTCGCAAACACCCCGCGCAATCGATGATGGCGCTGTTCGGCCTGTTGTTTTTCATGGCCTCGGCCGCGCACGCCGATTCGGCCGCGCCCAAACTGGCCAACGTCACCATCCTGGCGACCGGTGGCACCATTGCCGGCACCGGCGCTTCGTCCACCACCACGGTCGGCTACACCGCTGCCACGGTCGGCGTGCAACGCCTGATCGCAGCCGTGCCGGAACTGGCCAAGGTGGCCAACGTCAGCGGCGAACAGGTATTCCAGATCGCCAGCGAAAACATGAGCAACGAACATTGGCTCACGCTGGCCAAGCGCGTCAACGTGCTGCTGGCCCAGCCCAATGTGGACGGCATCGTCATCACGCACGGCACCGACACGCTGGAAGAGACGGCCTACTTTCTGAACCTGGTCGTCAAGAGCAGAAAGCCGGTGGTGCTGGTGGGCGCGATGCGGCCGTCAACGGCAATTTCGGCCGACGGTCCGATCAATCTGTATAACTCGGTGCTGCTGGCGGCAAGTCCGGAAGCGGCCGGCAAGGGCGTGCTGGTGGCGATGAACGACCAGATCCAGGCCGCGCGCGACGTCACCAAGGTGAACACCTCGACGCTCGATTCGTTCCGTACTTCGGAACTGGGCCTGATCGGCTACATCCAGGGCAGCAAGCCGTTCTTCTACCGCCAGCAGATGCGCAAGCACACGACAGAGACCGAGTTCGATATCGGCGCGCTGCAGGTGCTGCCGGCAGTGGACATCGTGTACGGCTACGCGAACATGGGACCGGTAGCGGTGGACGCCTTCATGGCCGCCGGCGCCAAGGGCATCATCCATGCGGGCGTGGGCGACGGCAGTCTGGCCGCCAAGGTCAAGCCGGCGCTGGTGGCCGCGCGCGCCAAGGGCGCCATCGTGGTGCGCGCCAGCCGCGTGGGCCAGGGGATTTTGGCGCGCAACGGCGAAGCCAATGATGATGAGCTGGACTTCGTGGTGGCCGATACGCTCAGCCCGCAAAAGGCGCGCATCCTGCTGATGCTGGCCCTGACCAGGACCAGCAGCACCAAGGAAATTCAGCGCATGTTTTACACCTACTAAGACTGCACCGGCGACGCCAGCAGCTCCTCATCCTGGCGCGCCTGCTGGCGCTCCCACATCTGGCGGTACAAGCCCTGCTGCGCCAGCAGCACCTGGTGGGTGCCGCGCTCGATGATCTTGCCGTGATCGAGCACCAGGATCTGCTGCGCATCGGCCACCGTCGACAGACGGTGCGCAATGACCAGCGTGGTGCGGTTCCTGGCAATCTCCTTCAGCTTGCCCTGGATCGCCTGCTCGGCCTTGGAGTCGAGCGCCGACGTGGCTTCGTCAAAAATCAACATGGCAGGATCCTTGAGCAGCGTGCGCGCGATCGCCACGCGCTGCTTTTCGCCGCCGGATAATTTGAGCCCCCGTTCGCCCACCATGGTCGCGTAACCGTCCGGCAGCGACTCGATGAAGTCGTGGATCGATGCTGCGCGCGCCGCCGCCACGATGTCCTCGTGGGTGGCGCCCGGCTTGCCGTAGGCGATGTTGTATTCGATGGTGTCGTTGAACAGCACCGTATCTTGCGGCACGATGCCGATCGCGCTGCGTAGCGACGCCTGGGTCACGTTGCGCAGGTCCTGCCCGTCGATGCTGATACTGCCGCTGTTGACGTCATAAAAGCGGAACAACAGGCGCGACAAGGTCGACTTGCCCGAACCGCTATGCCCCACCACGGCAGTGGTGGTGCCGGCCGGGATGGTGAAGTCGACCCCGAACAGGATTTCGCGGTTGCTCTCGTAGCTGAAGTTCACGTTCGAAAACGTGACCGCGGCGCCGTGCGTCTGCAAGGGCTTGGCGCTCTTGTCGTCGGCCACTTCCTTGTTCTGGTCCAGCAGCGAGAACAGGCGCTCCATGTCGGCCAGGCTTTGCTTGATTTCGCGGTAGATCACGCCCAGGAAGTTGAGCGGAATGTAGAGCTGGATCATGAAGGTGTTGACCAGCACCAGGTCGCCCAGCGTCATGCTGCCGGCGATCACGCCTTCGATGGCGCGCCACAGGATCAGCGTGACGGCGGTGGCAATGATCAGCGATTGGCCCGTGTTGAGGAACGACAGCGAGGTCTGGGAGCGGACGGCGGCGCTCTCGAAGCTTTTCAGGCCCTCGTCGTAGCGGCGGGCTTCGTAGTCCTCGTTGCCGAAATACTTCACGGTCTCGTAGTTGATCAGCGAGTCGATGGCCTTGGTGCTCGCTTTCGAATCGAGGTCGTTCATGGTGCGCCGGAAGTGCGTACGCCAGTCGGTGACGATGACGGTAAAGGCGATGTAGCACACCAGCGCCACGGCCGTGATGGCCGAAAACCAGATGTCGTAGTGGGTCACCAGATAGCCCAGCACCAGCGTGATTTCGACCAGCGTGGGCAGGATGTTAAACAGCGTGAACGAGATCAGCGAACTGACGCCGCGCGTGCCGCGTTCGATGTCGCGCGTCATGCCGCCGGTCTGGCGGTTCAGGTGAAAGCGCAGCGACAGCGCGTGCAAATGCCGGAACACGCGCAGCGCAATGGTGCGCACCGCACGTTGCGTGACGCGCGAAAACAGAAACTCGCGCAGTTCGGTGAACACCGTCGTCGACAGGCGCAGCAGGCCGTAGGCCACCAGCGCGCCCAAAGGCAGCACCAGCAGCGCGTGCGGGCTGTTGGGGCTGATGGTGAGCGCGTCGATCAGCTTCTTGAGCACCATCGGCACGCCCACGTTGGCCACCTTGGCCGCAATCAGGCATGCCATGGCCGCCATCACGCGCCACTTGTAGACCCACAGGTAGGGGAACAAGGTCTGGATCACGGCCCAGTCGCTGCGCACTACGGCTTTGGGGTCGGTGACNNCACCGTCCCCGCCGTCACGGGCCTGCCTCCAGGCAAGATGCCGCAACTGCGGGTCATGCCGGCGCCGTCCGACGCGAATGTCTACGGCGACGTGTTTGGCGGCTGGATCATGGCGCAGGTGGACATTGCCGGTTCGCTGCCGGCCACGCGCCGCGCCAACGGCCGGGTGGCAACCATCGCGGTCAATTCCTTCCTGTTCAAAAATCCCGTGTTCGTGGGCGACCTGCTCTCGTTCTACGCCGACATCGTCAAGGTCGGCAATACTTCGGTGACCGTGTATGTGGAAGTCTATGCCGAGCGCAACCGCCTGGAAGCGGACACCGTCAAGGTGACCGAAGCCACGCTGACCTATGTCGCCACCGGCGACGACCGCAAGCCGCGCAAGCTGCCCGCGCTCGACCACACCCCGCCCGGCGCCTGACGGGTGCCGATGGAGCGCCGTACCTTCCTGCTGCAGTCGGCGCTGCTGACGGCCCTGGCGCCGGGCGCGTTGCACGCGCGCGCGCAGACTTATCCGTTCAGCCTGGGCGTGGCCTCGGGCGCGCCGCTGCCCGACTCGGTGATCCTCTGGACCCGCATCCTGCCCGACCCGCTGAACGCGCAATCGGCCGCGCCGGTGGCCTTTGCCGTGCGCTGGGAGGTGGCGCACGACCAGGCATTTACCCGCATCGCCGCCAAGGGCACCGCCAGCGCCACGCCGCAGCTGGGCCACAGCGTGCACGTCGACGTCAAGGGCCTGGAGCCGGCGCGCTGGTACTGGTACCGCTTCATGCTGGGCGACGCGGTCAGCCCGGTCGGGCGCACCCGCACCGCACCGGCGGCGGGCAGCATGCCGGCGCGCCTGCGGATGGCGGTCGCCTCGTGCCAGCACTGGGAGTTTGGCAGCTATGCGGCGCACCGCCACATCGCCGCCGCCAATCCCGACCTGGTGGCCTTCCTGGGCGACTATATCTATGAATGGGGACCGTACCAGCTGCGCCATCCGGAGCGTGCGCTGCGCGTGAGCGAGTCGTACACGCTGGCCGACTACCGCGCGCGCTACGCCCAGTACAAGAGCGATCCCGACTTGCAGGCTTCGCACCTGGCGGCGCCGTGGATCGTCACCTGGGACGACCATGAAGTGGCCAACGATTATTCACCAGAGCGCGACGAGCTGCTCTCGCCCGATTTTGCGGCGCGCCGGGCTGCCGCCTACCAGGCCTTTTACGAACACATGCCGCTGCGGATCACGCCGCCGCGCCCGGGCAGCGAGCTGCGCATCTACCAGCGCTACGACTGGGGCCAGCTGGCGCGGCTGCACGTGCTGGACGATCGCCAGTACCGTGCGCAGCTGGCCTGTCCGCGCCCTGCGCGCGGGGGCTCGAATTCGGTCACCGGCAACTGCAAGGCCCTGCGCGACCCGGCCCGCTCGATGCTGGGCGCGCAGCAAGAGGCATGGCTGACGCAGGGTCTGGCCAGTTCCGGGGCGCGCTGGAACATCGTGGCCCAGCAAACGCCGATGGCACAATTGAGCCAGATTCCCTTGACCACCCGGGGCGGCGGGCGCTTCTGGACCGATGGCTGGGACGGCTATCCTGCTGCGCGCACGCGCCTGTTTGAAGCGCTGCGCGCGAGCGGCGCCGCCAATCCCCTGATCCTGTCGGGCGATGTACACACCTTCTATGCGACCGATCTGCGACCCGACTTCAACCGCGCCGCCTCAGGCGCCAATCCGGTCATTGCCACTGAATTTTGCGGCACCTCGGTGACGTCAAGTTCGCGCCCGCAGTCGCGCACGCTGGAATACGTGGACATGAATCCGCACGTAAAGTACGGCCGCAGCGACAAGCGCGGTTTCATGCTGCTGGACGTGACGCCGAACGCGACCTCCACGCTGTTTTTGGGACTGGACAATGTACGCGATGCGCGCAGCGGCGCTGCGACGCTGGCCACGTTCAGCGTTGCCAATGGGCGGCCCGGCGCGCGGCGCACCAGCTGATCTACGGCGCGACCAGGCGCAGCAAGCGCTGTGCGAGGTGCGCCACGCTGTTGCGCAGCGCTGGTGGCGCCTGCACCATGAAATCAAACGGTATCGCCGCCAAGGGCATCTGGTCTCTTCTGTTGAAAGACCGTCAGCCTATGCGCCAATCAGGGCGCCGCCGCCCTGCTGCCAACCGGTCAGGCGGCCGGCTTTTCGTCGCGCAGTTCGCGCCGCAGGATCTTGCCGACGTTGGTCTTCGGCAGGTCGGTGCGGAACTCGATGTGCTTGGGCTTCTTGTACGCGGTCAGCTGCTCCTTGCAGTATTCCTGCAGCATCTCGGCCGTCAGATTCGGATCCTTCTTGACCACGAACAGCTTGACAGCCTCGCCCGAATTCTTGTCCGGCACGCCGACGCAGGCGCATTCGAGCACGCCCGGATGGCCGGCCACCACGCCTTCGATCTCGTTCGGATAGACGTTAAAGCCCGACACCAGGATCATGTCCTTCTTGCGGTCGACGATCTTGGTGTAGCCCCGTTCGTCCATGATACCCACGTCGCCCGACTTGAAGAAGCCGTCCGGCGTCATGACCTTGGCCGTTTCGTCGTCGCGCTGCCAGTAGCCGGCCATGACTTGCGGGCCGCGGATGGCGATCTCGCCGGCGGTACCCAGCGGTACTGGCTGGCCGTCGTCGTCCAGGATCTGGATTTCGGTGGACGGATACGGCAAGCCGATCATGCCCGTGAATTCCTTGATGTCGCAGCGGTTGGCGGTGGCCACCGGGGACGTCTCGGACAAGCCATAGCCTTCGATGATCGGGGTGCCGGTCAGCTTGAGCCACTTGTCGGCCACCGACTGCTGGACCGACATGCCGCCGCCGTTGCAGATCTTGTAGCTGGAGAAGTCGAGCTTGTGGAAGTCGGCGTTGTTGAGCAGGCCGTTGTAGAGCGTGTTCACGGCCGGGAAGATGTTGACCTTGTACTTGGCCAGTTCCTTGACAAAGCCGGGCATGTCGCGCGGATTCGGGATCAGCACGTTCAGGCCGCCCAGGCGCGTGCCCATCATGGCGCACACCGTCAGCGAATAGATGTGATACAGCGGCAACGCGCAAATGAAGGTCAGCTGCTGGTCCTTGGGCAGCGTGTTCAGCGTAGGCTGCAGCCAGGCTTCGTTTTGCAGCACGTTGGCGATCACGTTGCGGTGCAGGAGCACGGCGCCTTTCGACACGCCCGTGGTGCCGCCCGTGTACTGCAGGAAGGCGATATCGTCGTGGCCCAGCTTGACCGGCTTCATGGTCAGGCGCGTGCCTTCGGCCAGCACCTTGTTGAACGGGATCGCGGTCGGCAGCGAAAAAGCCGGCACCATCTTCTTGACCTTGCGCACCACCAGATTGACGATGGTGCCCTTGACGAAGCCGAGCAGGTCGCCCATGTTGGCCACCACGATGTGCTTGACCTTGGTTTTCGGGAGCACCTGTTCGAGCGTGGTCGCGAAGTTTTCCAGCACGATGATCGCTTCGGCGCCCGAGTCGTTGAGCTGATGCTGCAGTTCGCGCGGGGTGTACAGCGGATTGACGTTGACGATCACGTAGCCGGCGCGCAGCACGGCGGCCATGGCCACCGGATACTGGAGAATGTTGGGCATCATGATGGCCACGCGCGCGCCCTGCTTCATGCCGCGCGACTGCAGCCAGGCGCCCATCTGCTGCGACATCTGGTCCAGCTCACCGTAGGTGATGGACTTGTCCATGCAGGCATAGGCCTTGCGGTCGGCGTACTTCTTGAACGCCTCTTCCAGCAACTGGTTGAGCGAACGGTATTGGGTGAAATCGATCTCCGTTGCCACGCCTTTTTCGTACGACTTAAGCCAAAACTTATCCATCTGATGCCTCTCTCGTTGTTATATGCTTTCTGACGCAAAAGCCGCCCGCGCCAGGCGGACGGCTTTCGGTCGCCGCCAGCTACGCGGCCTTTTTCTCATCGCGCAGCACGCGGCGCAAGATCTTGCCCACGTTGGTCTTGGGCAGCTCGTCGCGAAATTCAATGTACTTCGGCTTCTTGTAGCCGGTGAACTGCTGCTTGCAGTATTCCATCAGCTGGTCGGCCGTCAGGTTCGGGTCCTTGCGCACCACGTACACCTTGACCGCTTCGCCCGAATGCTCGTCCGGCACGCCGATCACGGCGCATTCGAGCACGCCCGGATGCAGCGCAATGACGCCTTCGAGTTCGTTCGGATAGACGTTGAAACCGGAGACCAGGATCATGTCCTTCTTGCGGTCGACGATCTTGACGTAGCCGGCGGCATCCATCACGCCCACGTCGCCCGATTTGAAGAAGCCGTCGGCGGTCATCACCTTGGCCGTTTCATCGGGACGGTTCCAGTAGCCGGCCATTACCTGCGGGCCGCGGATGGCGATCTCGCCCGGCTCGCCCAGCGCCACCGGATTGCCGTCGTCGTCGAGAATGGCAATGTCGGTGGACGGCACCGGCAGGCCGATGGTGCCCGAGAACTCGGTCAGGTCGGCGCGGTTGCAGGTGGCCACCGGCGAGGTTTCGGACAGGCCGTAGCCTTCGATGATGCAGGTGCCGGTCAGCTTCTTCCACTTGTCGTTGACGGCCTGCTGCACGGCCATGCCGCCGCCGTTCGAGATTTTCAGCGCGGAGAAATCGACCTTGCCGATGTCGGCGTGGTTGAGCAGCGCGTTGTACAGCGTGTTCACCGCCGGCAGCATGTTGATCTTGTACTTGGCCAGCTCCTTGATGAAGCCCGGGATGTCGCGCGGGTTCGGAATCAGGATGTTGAGCGCACCGACGCGGGTTCCCCACATGGCGCAGGCGGTCAGCGCGAAGATGTGATACAGCGGCAGCGCGCACACGATGGTGACCTGTTCGACGACGGGCGCGCGCACCAGCGCCGGCTGCGACCAGGCTTCGCTTTGCAGCACGTTGGCGATGATGTTGCGGTGGGTTAGCGTGGCGCCCTTCGAGACGCCCGTGGTGCCGCCCGTGTACTGCAGGAAGGCGACATCGGTGGCGCTGGCCTTGACGGGGGTGAAGGTCATCTTCTCGCCCTGGCCCAGCACGTCCTTGAAACGCACCGCATTCGGCAGCGAGAACGCGGGCACCATCTTCTTGACGTTGCGGACCACGAAATTGACGATCATGCCTTTCAGGCCGCCCAGCATTTCGCCCATGCTGGCCACGACGATGTGCTTGACGCCGGTCTTGGCCAGCACCTGCTCGAGCGTGGTGGCGAAATTTTCCAGCACGATGATCGCTTCGCTGCCCGAGTCGTTCAACTGGTGTTCCAGCTCGCGCGGCGTGTACAGGGGATTGACGTTGACCACGGTGTAGCCGGCGCGCAGGATGGCAGCGATCGCGATCGGATACTGCAGCACATTGGGCATCATCACCGCCACGCGCGCGCCTTTTTTCAGGCCCCGCGTTTGCAGCCAGGCGGCCATGCGCTTGGAATAGGTATCGATTTCCCGGTAAGTGAGGAACTTGTCCATGCAGACGTAGGCATTCCGGTCTGCGAATTTGACGAACGATTCTTCCAGCAGCTGGACCAGGGAGCCGTATTGATCAGGATTGATCTCGGTCGGCATGTTTGCGGGATACGATTTCAGCCAAAATTTGTCCATCGAATGCCTCTGTCTCAAATAATTATATTTATGGATCTGGCGGCACTCTGCCAGTCGCGCTTCTTTTCCGGACTAAAAAGAACGAGCATGCGTTTTATCACACCTGCTTGTGATGCTATCGGGCAGACGGCTTGGACGCAAGTGGTTTTGCTGGTATTCGAGCAAGACCTCTATCCGGATGGTCATTGCGGCGATGCAGCAACAACAGCAGTACTGTC
>CXWL01009008.1_pt1 | contig 12007 bp, 6 predicted proteins | sample 590931 | NCBI WGS metagenome assembly CXWL01 (sample SAMEA3498368, study PRJEB10139) | groundwater metagenome | biome: water well; material: biofilm material | place: Germany | collected 2015-04-27
ATGTACAGGACCGCATCCGTCTTGACCGTAAACGCGTCGTCCATGGTGACGACGCGTCCTGCCAAGGCGAGCTTCGGGCCCGTGAGCGGGTCGATGGGCCCTGGCTTCCGTGCCTTCTTCGCCATCGTCTCTGGGGAGCCTCGTTGTACGGACTCTGCACCTGTGAGTGGAAACCAGCGGCGTTGGGGGTCGGTCATGTTACACTATCCCCTTCGGAACGTTGACAGTGATATTGCGTCGCTTCGCGAGATCGTTGGCTCCGGCCCGTTTGGCCCATCCATCTTGTTCATGCATCCAAGCCGGGAGACCGGCTGGAAAGTCGAACTCAGGAATTCCGACCCGGTCGCCATCAGCCCAGCTCTCCCCGTACAATACCAGCGGTGTAGGAGCATCCGGCTGTTGGACATTCGGCGACAGCGCCTGTAACGCCACGTTCCAGTTCTGCAACATTCTCGTGGTCGCGGCGGCGAGCTTGGTCTTGTTTCCTTTTGACGAACTTTCGGGCTGGGTGGGATGCGTCACTGCCGCATAGGCGACGTCCACGGACTGACTGGCCGGTGTTGCGCTCCACAATTGCCAAGCCTCGTCTGCTGCGTGCCCAAGCGCGAGCACGGCTTCGACCTGATGTCCAACCAGCAAGACGTCCAACCACCGATTGCGATATTCGATGAGGGCGGGATTCTTCCGCGTCTTGGCTTTCACGCTGCCGTACACACTATAGAGGTATGCGTTGATGAAGACATAACTTCGCGTGATGCCCAGTTTGGCGAGAAACCCCTGGACGCGTCGCCCGGCTTCTCCTACCAAAATGCGGCGCACGATCGTTTCATGCTGCGCAGGGTCTTGACCAATGACCAGGATGCGTGCCGATCCATCGAGCCGTCCCCGGTGGAAGATGGGGCCCCATTCAAGACGAAATTGCCCTGGTGGATAGACCGCAGCCTCGGGGTAGTCCTCACACAAACTCTGAAATGGCTCTTGACCATAGCCCGGGTCAAAGGGATGTCCCATTTGTTCTCCTTTCTTTGAGAAGGCAGCGTGTCATTGATCGTCGGAGGCTCGGGCGATGCTCCATGGCGATTTGTCGTTTCTTCAGTAACTTGAGAGCCGGTAGTCTTTAAAAAATGCAGATGTTATGCCCACTAACAGACAGATATATATATCAGCCCACAGTGATAGAAAAGTGAGAATTACGAACAATATGATTTGAGCGAGTCTCCTATAGGCACACGGCAGAGCGTGTTCCGTATCAAAAGAGATACAGACCTGTATCTAAAGTGATTCATAGGAGACAATAGACCTCTTGCATAACCTCACGGTATCAAATCCTTGTTATATGCGGTTGCGATCAGTGTGAACCGGAGGCCGAAGCGGTTTCGGTATCTGTCGGAGACGATCTTGAAGCGTTTGACGGCGCCGATGACGTGTTCGGCGGGAACGCGGTCTTTGGAGATCTTGCGGTTGTGCAGTTTGTCCTCCTTGTTCAGCGGATTCTTTTTGCTGCGCTTTTTCGGCATCGTGGTGTTGCCATGCACTTTCTGCAGACCCAGGTAGCCGGTGTCGGTCATGGCTTTGGTGTTGGGATGGAGTCTGACACCAGACTCCTTGAGCACCCGGAAATCATGCTGGCGGCTGGCGGCATGCGCGAGGCAGATGATCGTGCTCGTCGCCTTGTCGACGACGAGCTGGGTCTTCAGCGTGTGGCGTTTGTCTTGCCCGAATAGTAGCGACGCTGCTTTTTTGAGGTCGTTCCACGGGCGTTTCCATCGCGTCGATGAGGACAACCTCGTATGCCCTGTCACTCCTGACGAGGGCCTTCTTGCCCGGCAGCGTGAACGCCCCACTCTTGAGGAGCGTGTCCTCACACCCGCGGATGTTGCGATAGGCCGTACTCTCGCTGACTCCGTAGCTGTGTCCAATGTGCAGATACGGGCGGTATTCCCGCCAGTACTCCAGCGTCATCAGTAGTCGTACTGAGACGGCGAGGTGATTCGGCTTCCCACCCCGCGCCTTGCGGTGTGCCTCGGCGTGTTGCAGAACGGACACCATCTCAAGGAAGGTTCGCGTCAGAATGCCTGTCAGCCGACGAAAGGTGGCATCCGGCATACCTTCAAACCCCTGTAGCTCCAGGGCTGGTCCTCCTCCGTCCTGGAGTGCAGGGAATCATATTCTGGTCGGAAAGGAAAGCCGTAATACCTGGTTATGCAAGAAGTCTAAGGAAGACCGACTTCCCGTCCTCCCCTTTTTCGACCAGTGCGGCGAGCATTTCTTCCGGTGTATAGCCGGCAGCGAGGAGCGTGGCGGTGGTCGCCCCTGCCGAGGTGCCGAGGAGAGGATTGAATGTGTGGCCACGCTTGAAGAATTCCTCACAGGCCCCCGCAAACACCATCCCCTTGGCGCCTCCCCCTTCAAACACTCAGTTGTGTTTCACGGTTTCCCCCCATGGCTGTAGGTTGTATTTATCTACGTTCAATTCTTCCTGTATTCATTGGAATACCAAGGATAGTACTTGCTGGATGCTGACCGAGATGCTTTCGGTAGGTGCCTTGGCACAAATGGACGTGCAACAACGACGCTTCTTTCTGCTTTTGCATGTCCGTATTGATCGCACTGTTAAGGCACCTGCTCGAATGATCAGAATCGGAACCCCTCACTTTCAATGACTGACCCAACAGAATCATTGTCTACTGATGAATCGAGGACTGCGCCCGGGACCGAACAAGTTATCAATCGTCTCAAGCTTCACTCTCCCGGGATCACTTAGATCCGGCAAAACCAGGCGATGCCCGCCCTGCAATTGGGTGTTGAACACCGACTGCACGTTATTGCCGCCGATGACCCCGTTAAGCGATATCTCTGCGGCCATGGGCGCATTGCCGGAGAGCACATTGATGACGCGTGTTCCAGGCTGGAAATTTAGCGTCGTGGGTTGACCCGCTGCCGCACGCAAGCCCTTGATGGTGACCTTCATAAAGTCCTTGCCAGCACCGAGCTTGTGGCTCATCGTTACCGCATACTGGCGTTCGCGGTCGCTCTGAATGCGGAGTTCATTCTCGCGTCCGGCCATACGTTCGTATGCCACAGCCACCTGCTCTCCTGCTGCGACATCACCCTCTACCTGAACGCCCAGCAAGCCACGTTTGAAATAATTGTTCAACCTGCCGTTGGCCTTGCCTCTCAGTGTGCACCGGATGGTATCCAGATCCGTCGGTTGATTCGGCCGCAGGAAGGAAACCCCATTGGTCCTCACGAGATCCATAAGAGTAGAGCCGGCAATCGCGTTCGTCGGTGCATCGCTGGCCACCGGTAGCCGCACCGCAGGTGCCAGGCTCAGATTCCTGCGCAGTGCGCCGGGATGCAATACTGATGTGCCCATCGAGCTGGACAGGTTTGGCCGCAAGTGATTTATGGTGGAGATGACGTTCGGATTCAAAAAGAACGGCTTCCGTTCCTGTTGTCCGACGTAAAAGCCCCCACGAACTGGTCCCGCGCCTGAAAGCCCCGGTACCCGAAGAAGCTTACCTTTCAATGCATCGCGATTGGTCGCCGAAGAAGCATCGAGATTATTGCCGTTTTCGTCAGTCAACCCTCCGACTTCAGTACTATCACCGAAAATGAGTACAACACCACCGAGCAACAGGAGAATCGCATCCCAAACCGGGGTGCGTTGCCGGTGGTTGAGAATCGACCACGGCATGTAGTGGAAGCGCCCACCCGACCACGCATCCCCTGAATAGATACGGCCTCCGTTGTTCGAGCCATCATAGCGGAAACGGTTGGTCGATGGATCAATCGTGATCGTACGACGCTGATTTTGAAAATTTGGATCGAAGATCGCCATTTCCCACGGCGTGACGTTACGATTCCATTCGATGGGCATGATACAGTGTGGCGCTCCCGAAAAATCATAATTCTGTGCAATGCACACGACGGGATTCTCACCACGATTAAAGGCATCCCAGGATGACTGAAACACGCTCATTGGATCATGGGTGTTGCCGCTCAGGAACTGCCCGACAAACCACCAGATGGCATCGGCCCCCAACTGGTAGGCATGCTTGACATTAAAATCGTTCTCGACCTCCCCCCAGTTTTTGAACCGGGCCAATGGGCGTCCAAGACGGGATTGCTCTTTCCATGCGTAGATGTTCTCCAGTGACATGCCAAAGCAATTGCCACCGGAAGCCACACCCTTCACGACTAACTCATAGTAGAGGGCTTTGAGGCCATCATCGATAATGCCGAAGTCAATCTCGAAGTCCGGATCGACATCGCTGAAGGCCGCGGCATACTCTCGCCAATCGATCGTTGCCGTCCCCTGATTTGTCACACCCCAGGTGTCAAGTGGAGTGCTTGCGGTCACCCTTGGTTTCACGGACCAGTCGAGGTAGTTCACCCAGGGTCCGAAATTACTGGCACGAAAGAGTCCGTTGTTGTTGCGCATACCCCAAGCATTGGCCATGTTTAGGTCGCTGGTCATAGTGCCGAGGTGATCGTCCCCACCGGCGAAGAGTTGGCCGTTGTCTGACTCCCACACCTCCACGCGCACCCGCGCTGACAGTCCCGGATTATTCGGGATGATCGTATAGGGGACATTGATGTTCAGATCGCGGATATTGGCCGAGGGGTAATGTGTGCTGCTCTCGGGGTACTTGCGGTCGAATACGCGTCCACCATTGACATCAACACAGACCCGACAATAGAGGTCATTTTGGCCATCAAGATCGAGAATGTCCCGATCCTCTTCCTTGGAGTCGAGGCGGCCGAGCGAAATGGTGAACGGCCGACAGACAAAGATGGAGTTGATAAACCAAAGAATGCTCCCGTTCTGGAATGTGTTGTACCGCGCGCCGGGAGCTCCTGGAATATCACTTTCATCAGAAGTGGGGAACCCAAGGTCGCCTAGGGGGCCGCCTTCAACATCCCGATAACGCCCCCGGATTGCTCCATAGATTATGGAAGCAGGCGTAGCTGGTGACCAGTAGATGGTGCACCGCTCAAACTCGCTCACTTTTCCAAGAACGGCTGCCTCGCGACGGACATCGCTCTCATGGGTTGTGGGGAAGCCGAAACGCCCTGATCCGCCCTCTGCCTCGTACTTGGCTAAAATCGCACCGTGTACTTCGAAGGCATTGCTGGCCCCGCTTCTCAGAAACATTTTTCCGTTCTGGAAGCGTTGCGCCTTACCGCCAGCGATATTCTCCTCTTCAGCAACCGGCAACCCTATGGCATGCGCCCCCTCGCCGATCAATTCGAAATCGAGGTATATTCGTCCGAGCACCGGCACCGCTCCAGACTGTGGGGACCAATAGATAGATCCCCTGGCAAACACACTCTTACGGCTGCCGGCACGTCGCCCGGGGATTTCATCGGAGGCCAGACCTGCAAGGCTGCGCCGCAGGTTTTCATCTGCGCGCCACTTACCCAGAATGGCCCCGTACATGACAAAGGCAGTCCCATGGGATTCTGTATACGAAATGATCGCCAGTGCATACGGCTGAATGTAACTGCTGGTACCTGGGTCGTAATAAAAATCAGCTGTTTTTGGCCCGAGATTGAGCATTCCCCGGACCTCGTTTTCCTTACGGGAGAGGTGCCACTCTGCATTACCTCGTTCGGCATCCAGCTTTGCTTCGAGCTCTTCCTGGATATCTCTCCAAACCTGCACCCCAGCAATCTCGCCACCAAATGGCCAACGCGCGCCATCGACCCAGGTACCGACATAAAGCTGATCACTCCCAGGCGCCTGCAGCCCGCCACGGGGAAACGCTGCAACGGCAAGTACCGTGTCGTCCACCATCAATGCAAGGGTATCGAGGTCATACACAAGAGTTGCCACGTACCACTGATTCACCATCAATGGGCGACGGTTGGACGTATTGCCTCCACTCCATCCGACTGCGCCGTTGGCCACCGTCGCCTCGATGTTGAAGCGGTCGGCAGCCGCCCCCGGTTGAACAAAGATCGCGAACGGCAAGGCGGTACATTCCACCAGATTCCCGCGGGTTGTCACGCTCGCGGTGACGCGAAACGCGATGCGGATGGCGAAACGCGTCGCGTCCAGATCCCCAGGTGAGATTTGCACCTTGCACGACACCCCTGCGCCAAAGCCTAGCGCTGTCGGCCGCGGCCCCAAGGGGGTAGCGCCTGGTCCAACCACCTCCGTAGCACCCTGAACGATTGCGGCACGTGTCCCGTCTTGATTGGAAACACCACTTGCTTGAAACAGCCAATCAACTACAGCAGTTGCCATTTGTAACCTCCTATAAATAAGTCTTAGGTAAACAATTGATTCAAGACCCTGCTAGGATTGTGATAGAGAGGTCACCTCTTATTGAAGACAGTTCATCCGAACGGCAACACCTAAACAGCCGATTACCGTGCTGCCGAGCGCATGTCTTTGATCGAGAGAGCCGAGTCCCACGCGAGGCGGCTCGCCGCCTCTCCGCGTCCCGTTCGTATGCGANNCCACTTCACATACGTCCCGTCAGCGCGACGCGCTAACACCGGCACGGCGCGCACGCGCACGCCATCACGCGGAATCTCCTCGCCAGGGAATGTCAACGGCGTCGGCGCGAGTGTGACTCCCGCAGGGAGTAACGGTTCGCCGTCACGCAACAGTGCCCCCTTCCGCAGCGACACCTGACCAGGGAGAAGCGCAACTGGCACGAGCGGGATCCAATGCCCGGGCACCCGCGATTGCAGCCGATACACACGCTCGTTGGGATCGAGTTCGTCCGGCCATGGGTCTGGCTCGGGTTGTGGCTCACCGGCGCGGTCACGCCGATCGCCGCTTCGCCCTTGGACGAACTGCTCGATCGCCCACGCCATGTTCGCTTGTTCGTCACGTAGGAACAGGACTTCCTCAAGCGCCTGACCTGTCATCATGCCGGCGGCGGTCGGCGGCAAGACGATCCCCGGCAGCATCCCGCCGTTGCCCGCGGCAACCTTGAACATCGTGAATCGCGGATCGTTCAGTTCCACAACCGAGACGGTTTCACCGAAGTCGTCGGTGAGTTCGACGCCGACGACGCGGTTGAGTGCGCCGAGCAATCCGTCAACTGGCGCGATCAGCCAGTCGTCGCCGGACGTCATCGCAAACTCGGCGAGGGCGAGCCGCGCGAGGTCGTGTGGCTGCGCTTCGATCGCCCCGAGGTCGATGTCGGCGTCCTCGAGCTGCCAGTACCGATCGGCAGGCATCGCCGGGTAGCGCAGGGGCGTCGCGAGCATCGTCGCGACCGTCTCGATCGGCGTGCCATCGGGGGCGCCGTCTGGAAGGGAGTCGGCCGCGCCTGGCATCCACTCGAGATCGCTCCATCGCACTTCCGCCGAGCCGAACTGCGTGCCGCGCGCGACCACGGCGTTCTGGGCATCTCCGAATCGCAGCGCGAATCGATACTCCAGCCGCTCAGTCGACCATGCGCCACCTGACTCCGGCGCGCCGATCAGCCATGCGAGCCAATCACCGAGGGCCGCGCGCACCGGTTCCGGATCGCTTGCCCCGGTGATCCAGTCGGGTTCGGCGGGCGCGAGACGCGACACCTCGTCCGCGATCGCGACACCATCGGGTACCGCACCGGCGAGCACAGACAGCAGCCGCGACGCCTGTGGGTCTAGCGCCGCCTCCTCCGCGCTGATGGGTGGCTCGAGCGAGAGCGGATACCGAGTGACGAGGTCCTGGGCGAGCTGCGTTGCGTCGGCATCCACCAACAGATCGACGAGCTGCTGGCCTGCTTCGGCGCGTTGTCGCACCCCCCGCCCGAAAGCCAGGCCCGGAACGTCCTGCACCAATTCCTCCAGGATCGCTCCTGCACGCCAAGGTCTCCACTCAACGGCGTTCATCCGGTTGACGGTCGCATCGTCCAGTGGAGCCCAAGCCGTCACGGGCACTGCCTGCGAGCGCACGCGAACCGATACGGCAGAACCCGCGTTCTCACCAATTAGTTCGCCGAATTGCCACTGCCGGCCGAGCATCCATGCGGGATCGGCGATGCGCGCCTCAGTTCCCGGCTTCGGGTCCCCCGTTGTCGAGTCAGGCTCCAGCCGCACCATCGCCGGCGAGGGGATCTTCAGCTTTTCCGCGATCAACCGAAGTCTGTCGTCGGCGATTGTGGAGGTGACGAGTTTGATCGGCTCCGCCATCACTTCTCCTCCCTTAGGAACGGGGCGAATTTCGGATTCCACGCAGTGAGTGCAAGTTCTCCGAACGAGAATCCCTTACGCGCCTGGAGCCATGGACTTTCGACGTAGATCGCAGGCAGGATCGCGGCATCACCAGGCACGTGCTCGAGCGTCACCATGCGTGCTTTGGCCAGATCGATTGCGTCGATGACGGTCTGTACGACCGAGTCGGTCGTCCAGCGCTTGTTATCAGGCGAGACTGCCGAAAGCACCACCTGCGGTGCGCGCGCCGATGCCTGGTTCGCGTGGACCGCGAGTCCGGTCGTCGCGCGCGCATTGCGAAGCGGATTCTCGGGCGCTTCGGGGGCGAGCGCCTTGCTATCCGGCTGGAACGGCACGGCCTCGATCCAGGCGTCGATGGCCAGCCCCGCGAACGGTCCTGCGACGTCGGCCGGGTTATCGGGTAACTCGACGACGAGGTGCGCGGTCGTCGAGTCTGGCCACGGCACATCGTCGGGCAGAGGACCGGCCAGCCAACGGTCGGTGCCGGGGGCCGGCGTGGCGCCGTCGCGCTCGGTGAGCTGCACGACGGACAGCCGTGGCAGATGACCCAACGCTTTCCCGAGCAGCTGTGCCTCCGAGAGCAACGCCACGCCGTCAAGCACGGTGGCGTGGTCGCGAACGAACGCGTTGACCTTGGCCAGCGCTGGCTGAGCGAAGACAGGCGTGCCTACGGCCTGTGCGAAGACATCGGCCTCTGCGCCGGACGTCGCGTTTGGTCGCAGGAGCGGCAGCAATCGGAATCCGTCACCCAGCACGGTGTCGGCGACACGCTGACACGCATCGAGGATTTCGTCGGGTCCCGGCGGTGTGGCGGGAGCCACGCGCGGTGCCCGTAGCGCGGCAAGCGTGACGCGCGCCTGGTCGAGTCTGGCGGAGGCCGCGTGCCACGCGCCCCACGCCCACGCGACGTTCCCAACTGCTTTCGGGTCGCTCTCTGGTGTCAGCGGCACGCCGAATGCCGCAAGTGGAGCCACTGCCGCCGCGATGGTCGGGGCATCGGCCGGTGCTGCGGCGAGCGTACCGGGATCGAGCCCGCCATCAAGCGCGGTTTGGAACGAGGCGACAAGCTGATCGACGCGCGCAAGCAGCTCACTGGTATCCATCTGACGTTGCGGTACGGCTCCCGGCTGTACGAGCGAGGCCGGGGCAATGGACGTGCCCTTCGCGACGAGCATTCGCAGGGTTCGCGCAAGCAAGGTCACCCACAGGAGCGGTTGAGCGCCGGCAGACCACGCACCGTTGCGCTCGGCGGCGAGTGGCGCATCGCCGAGCGCGGGAATCGCTGCGCGCAGCTCGCGCTCCACGGTCGACACGTTGTCGGCAAACACGAGGTCGAGCGCGGCGAGCCCGGCCTCCGCGAGGGTGTGCCGTGTGCCTCCCACATCCGCGACGACGATGGATGCGGGATCACCAAGCCGACGAGCCGCCCAGGCTTCGAGTCGCGGCTCGGCGACGGCGCGCGGACGAGTATTCGACCAGCCCACCGCATCGCGGGGAATGACCGCGAATACCGCGTGCGAGAGCCGCTTCGTCGGCTGACGGACGTCGAGCACGTCCAGTGCAGGATCGACGCCCGCGCCGCTGCCCATCGCGTTCATCGCCGCTGACGCGCGCGACGCATTGCCCGAGGCGTACTGCAACACCGATTCGCTCAGGAGCGCATCAGCCACCATATCGAGCGTCTCCGCGGCGGCCTCCATCGCAGCCATGATGTCCTTCCATTCCTCTCCCTTCGGCTCGAGCCATGGGGTCTGTGGTTCCAGGAACACGTTCTTGGGCCGTTCCGTCAGTGCCGCGCGAAGTGGCGGGTTCGCTACATGCAACGACGCCACCGGGTAAAGTCGCAGGAGCGTCAGTCCGTCAACGACGTCGGCCACGGCCGCACGTGCCTGAGCGCGCTCCGCGTCGCCATCGATCGCGGCGAGTTCGTTGCCAAGTTCGTCAGTCGCCATCGGCGCGATCTGGCGCAGACTGAGTTGAAAACGGGCTGCCGAGGTTCCGGCAATCCCTCGTTCGATCTGGTAGCCGAGCAGCGCGCCGATCGACTGACCGGCATGGATGCCCTCGAGCACACGCCGCAACTCAGCACCGCGTCGGCTCGACAGATCGATCGCGAACGGGAACTTGCCCGGTTGAGCCCCGATATTCGAGCGATGCGCGCTGGCCAGCACGCCTGCGGTCACCGCGTGCGCCGTACTCGGCGCGTGAATCCATCCGTCAGGTTCGCTACGCGACTGCGACAGCAACACGTCTTCCACATACCCGAAGGCGCCGAGTGTCATCCCCGTAGGATTCGCGGTGGCGAGGGTCTCGCGGCGGGAGAAAGCGAGCGCCGTGGCCCATGCGTCCACCCTGTGGGACGCGATGTCGAGCGCGTGCGCGACGGCGAGCCGACGGTCCTCGATGGACGCCTCTCCGACCGCCACCATCGCCGCGCGTACCTCGACACGAACGCCCAACCATTCGAGCAGTCCTGAGATCGCTTGCGAGCCGATCCACTTCGCCTGGGCGGTGTCGCCAAGGTCGAGTGCGACTTGCGCGAGCGAGGTCTGCGCCTCGCGCACCGGCTCGATCGCGGCAATCGACACCTGTTCGATCGGCTGGCTCGCAAAGTGCTGGACGCTACGGACCTGTTCAGCCGCCGCGAAGAAACGCGTCGAGCGACCAACGATGCCGGCCGTAGCGTTGGGCGGCTCGGCCGGTGTCTCACGAACCAGTTGCGCGATCTCGGGCCTGAGCCCGAGCAGATCAAGCAGTGGGGAGACGAATTGCTCTGGCGCAACGCTGGTGCGTTTGCTCTTCACGTTGTCCCATGCCACGTCGAGCATCGCCTGCAGCACGCTGTCGACCTTCGGTTCCTGGTCCGCAAGAATCGCGGCGATGACTTCGGCGTCGCGCAGCGAGACCAGAGGAAGGTTGATGGTGCGCGTGGCGTCGTGGAGCGACAGGGGTGTGAAGAGGCGTGCAGCATCCACCGAGTACTGCGACAGCACCGCCTGTTTAATCAGCATGTCGGCGTCAAGGATGGCTCGCGGGACGCCGGTTGCGGCGGCATACGCTGCGACGTTGGGTCCGTCGACGGCGGGGCGAGCCCGGACGCCGATTCCCATCGGACTGGTCCCGAGCATGTCAACGAGCGCCTCATCGGTGATCGAATCCCCGGGGCGAACGCGCGGCAATGAGACCGCACGTTGCACCCATCGTCCGACGGTGCGCCGAACAAGAGGCACGAGGGAGGCTGTCGTGTCGCCGGAGCGCGGCGCCCACGCGTCGAGGTCGCTCACCGGCAGAATGCCGTAGGGTTGCGCCCCGACGCGGATCACCGGCGCCGGACCGGCGCCGCGCACGTGATCTCGGTGCAGGCGGCGGGCTGACTCGATCGCGGCCGGCGTCACACCCGGCACTTTAGCTTCGACGAAATCCTGCAGCACCGGCTCCCATGTTGCGAACCAGAGCGCTGTGTTCGCGGCCTGTTGTGTGGCTTCGAGTGTGGGGCGCTGCTCACCCGGAGGTAGAAGTTGTTCAACCTTGGCGGGATCGAGGCCAAGCAGCGAGGCGAGGCGAGTGAGATCCTCCGACGGTGTGCCCGCATTCAGTGCCGGCGAGGCAGGTGTGGCGTACACCTTGTACGGTGAACGCGCCGCCTCCGTGTTATTCGTCGGTGCGCCTTGCGCAAGCACGCCGAAGCCGTCGCTGTAACGGTGGCTGAGCAGCAAGTCGGCGAGGTCGGCGGCATTCTCCGCCTCGGAGACACTGCCGCGCACACCGACCACGACGATCCGGTCGAGGACCTGTGTGTCCGCAGGCAGCGTCACCTCAACGC
>CXWL01003212.1_pt1 | contig 12004 bp, 7 predicted proteins | sample 590931 | NCBI WGS metagenome assembly CXWL01 (sample SAMEA3498368, study PRJEB10139) | groundwater metagenome | biome: water well; material: biofilm material | place: Germany | collected 2015-04-27
TTATGGACAATTGGTGACCAACGTCGGAACGCTGACGCATGCGGCAAATATTAGCCGCTCGGCTCAGGAAGTCTTGTTGAATCAGGCCAAACAATCCAGAGAAGGGTTGTCCGGTGTCAATCTGGATGAAGAGGCCGCTAATCTGATTAAATTTCAAAATTCCTATCAGGCTTCTGCAAAGGCGATTTCGGTTGCCAGCTCCTTATTCGATACATTAATTAGCGCCATGCGCTAGGACTTTATCATGCGAATTTCAACTTCATGGGCGCAACAGGTCAGCGTCAACTCCATGATGGATCAGCAGGCCAGGTTAAGCCATTTGCAAATGCAGCTGTCAACGCAAAAAAAGATTTTGACACCTTCAGATAACCCTGCCGGAGCGGCACAGATTATCGATCTAAATCAGGGCATCAAGGAAACCGAGCAGTATCAAAGCAATATCAATTCGGCCAATCAGCGATTGACGCTTGAAGATGGCGTGCTGTTAAGATCTGTAGATATTCTGGACAGAATTAAAGAGTTGGGCTTACAGGGTTTGAACGCAACCACTTCGGCCATTGATAAAGCGACCATTGCAACAGAAATGCAGGAGTTGAAAGAAGAGCTGTTAGGTCTTGCCAATACCCGAAACGCCAATAATGAATACCTGTTTTCCGGTTTCAAGACTAATAACCAACCCTTCACTAAGAATTTGGCAGGGGGCTATGATTATGCCGGAGATCTAAATCAGCGTAATATTCAAATAGCGACCAATCATCAAGTGATAGACGGTAACCCCGGCGTTGATGTTTTCGGCACGCCATCAGGATTGGCACCGGCCGATCCGCTGCAGGTTCCCGGTGCCATAAGCAATGTTTTCGAAGCCATTGACAAGTTTGCAACCGATTTGACGGCTAATACACCCAATTCAAACTCATTGGATGATATTGCGTCTGCGTTGAATAGAATTGAAACTATACAATCATCGGTTGGCGTCCGGCTAAATACCTTGGAAAGACTCGACGGGCTGCATACAGACGGTGTTCTCGGCTTGAAGGCAACGTTATCCGCAACCGAGGATTTGGACGTTGCTGATGCCATCAGCAAGTTTACGTTGCAAAAAAATTCGCTGGATGCAGCGCAACAGGCATTTAATACGGTAAAGAATTTGTCCCTGTTTAACTATTTACGCTAAGTTTTTCCTTTCTTCGGTGAAGGGTATCGAAAATGCGATTTGTCTATGCCACCATTAGCCCCGGCCACTGAGGCGTAATCGACGATCAACTTGCCAGTGATAGATTTTGGCCAGCAAGGGGCGAATCAACGGCCGTCCTATCAGCCAGGCCAGTGGTTTCAGAACGGGCACTTTGCCCAGCAACAGAATGTACGCATCCAGTTCAGATAGAATTTTCTGCTGTTCATCCTGAACATGGAGTTCGGTCAATGCTTTTTGAGGGTCAATCCCGATTTCACGCAACAATTTTTCCTGACCCGTGATATCGATCCAGCAGACATTTTCGCTGGCTTGCCCGGCGAGTTTTTCGTAATTCTGCCTGTCTTTGACACATTTTGGGCAGGCGCCATCGTAATAAACTTTAATTTTGGCATTTCCAGAGTTCATGGTGATGGTTCTCCACTTATAACTTGGCTTTTTAGCGCATGATTGTTAACGCAAGTTCTTGCTCAATAAACTCGCATTGCCGCCAATAGCGGCGGTATTGGTAGTGACGGTTTGTTCAATGGCAAAACGGCGCAAATAATCAGGCCCTCCCGCTTTGGGGCCGGTGCCGGAAAGCCCCATGCCGCCGAAAGGCTGTACACCCACTACAGCGCCAATCATGGTCCGGTTGATATAAATATTGCCGGCTTTCACTCGTTGCCGGATAGCCTGACTGTTTGCATCAATGCGGCTGTGTATGCCCAGTGTCAAGCCATAGCCCGTTGCATTGATCGCATCAATCACCTGTTCCAGCTCAGACGCTTTATACCGTATCAGATGTAGTACCGGCCCAAATATTTCCTGCGTGAGTTGTGAAAGCGAGCTGATTTCTATCAGAGCCGGTGGAAAAAAACTGCCCTGTTGCAGGCTGTCATCGAGAGGTAATTGATAAAGCAGCTTCGCCTCGTGCCGCATTTTTTCCACATGATTGTTTAATGGGGTCAGCGCAGCCTGGTTTATGAGGGGGCCTATATCAGTTTGATAAACACCGGGATCGCCTAGCAATAATTCCTGCATCGCACCTATAAGCATGGCAATGGTTTTATCGGTGATTTCCTGTTGCACGAATAATACGCGCATAGCCGAGCAACGCTGCCCCGCACTGTTAAAGGCTGATACGATGGTATCCTGAACCAGTTGTTCCACCAATGCCGAGCTGTCAGCAATCATGACATTCTGGCCGCCGGTTTCGGCAATCAACGGCACGATGGCTTGATGGTGTTGTGCCAGTTGGCGGTTGATAAACTGCGCCGTTTCGGTGGAGCCTGTAAACACAACACCGGAAACTCGATTATCGGGTAAGAGATGTTGTCCTATCAGACTGCCGCGGGCTGGTAAAAATTGCAAGCAGGATGGCGGTATACCGGCCTGATGTAATAGCTGTACACAACGCATCGCTATCAGTGCCGTTTGACTGGCAGGTTTTGCGATAACCGTATTGCCAGCGGCTAAGGCAGCCGTAATCTGGCCGATAAAGATTGCAATCGGGAAATTCCACGGGCTAATGCAAACAAAAACGCCTCGGCCATAGTAGTAAAGCAAATTTTCCTCGCCGGTAGGCCCGGGCAATTTAACGGGTACACTGAATAACTTCAGAGCGGATTGCGCATAATAGCGGCAATAATCGACCGCTTCCCTGACTTCTGCCAGAGCGTCCTTGATGGTACGTCCACCTTCGCGGCTACATAAAGAAACCAGTTCCATTCGATTGAGTTCAATCAACTCTGCGGCTTTTTGCAGGTACCCGGCTCGGGTTGCAACCGGGCAATGCCGCCAGTCAGTCAAAGCCTGTTCAGCGCCGTTTAAAGCCAGTTCGATAGTTTTTTGATCGGCATAAATAACACGGCCTACCTTTAAACGGTTGTCAAAAGGATTAAAGACAAGATGTGGTTCGCCTGATAATGGATGGCCGTTAATTATCGGCGACGCCTGCCAGTTTTTGTCCGCCAGCACCGCCAGTTCTTGTTGCAGATGCTCCAATATAGCGGGGTCGGCAAGATTTAAGCCTTGAGAATTGGGCCGGTTTTTACCGTATAGTGCTCCCGGCAGGACCAGGCTGGCTACTTTCAAGGAGACTTGTATTTGCTCGACAGGATCCCGGATTAAATCATCAATACACACATCGGCGTTGTTTATCTGATTGATAAAAGAGGTGTTGGCACCATTTTCCAGCAAACGCCTGACCAGATAAGGCAATAACTCATGAAAATTTCCGACCGGCGCATAGATCCGGCAAGGGATCTGCCAGTGTTGATGCTCGATAATTTCATTATAAAGCGGCTCACCCATGCCGTGTAAACGCTGGAACTCATAACCGGGATGCTCAATATCGCTGTGATAAATAGCGGCCAGTGTGTAGGCGTTATGCGTGGCGAACTGCGGATAGAAAACATCCGGTCGGGATAGCAACAGCCGAGCACAAGCCAGATAGCATAGATCGGTCGCCGATTTATGCGTAAACACCGGATAATGGCTCAAGCCATTTTCTTGTGCGCGTTTTATTTCACTGTCCCAGTAGGCGCCTTTTACCAGACGCACGGGGATTCTGCCGTGCTGGCTTTCAGCCAATGCAGCCAGCCAGCGAAGTGTTGGTAGAGCCCTTTTTTGGTAGGCTTGTACGGCCAAACCAAATCCAGACCAGCCTGTTAAATCAGCGTGACTGAAAACCGCGGCAAAAATGGTCAGCGACATGTTCAGCCGCTCGGACTCTTCCGCATCGACAGTGATGGAAATATTTGCCGCACGGGCCTGTTGCGCCAGGATCAGCAGTTTATCGGTTAATTCTTTAATGGCCCGGACATGCTGTAAGGGTTCATAGCGTGGACACAGGGCCGATAATTTGATTGAAATCCCCGGGTTGGCATAAACATCGGTGGATAAAGGCTGTTCAGACAGCGTTGCAATAGCAGTAAGATAAGACTGGTAATAGCGTTCTGCATCGACAGCGGTCAAAGCAGCCTCGCCCAGCATATCAAAAGAATAGCGGTAATTGTTTTTTTGCTGACTGCGCTGCGCCGCCTGTTGTATCGAGTCTGCGAAAACAAATTGCTCTGCCAGATACTGCATGGCCTGTTTTAAGGCAGATCGTATCAGAGGTGCGCCGATACGCGATAAGAGGTTATCAAAGATTGGCAGCCAATGCTTTTCCGGCAATAACACATATTCTTCGAATTGCCGGGTCAATAACAGAGCCTGACTGGACAAATTGACCAGAAAAGAATCGCTGTGCTGCACATGGTTTTGCCAGTCGGCATGCATCAGTTTTTCCTGTAAAAACAGGTCTTGCGTTGGGCTGTCAGGAATTCGCAGCAAGGCTTCGGCTATGCCCATTAGCACGATGCCTTCTTGTGAGTTGAGCTGATATTCGCGCAAAAAAGCTTCGATAGGGGATTGCTGGTCTTTTTTTGCTCTGACCGCATTGACCAGTGTTTTGGCGCACTCACGGACTGTTACCGGATCATAAGTATCCAACCCGGCTACTAATTCAGCGATGATGCCGTTTTCATCGGCTAAATAGGCCTGGTTAATGGCAGCTCTTGCTATATCAACGGTTTTATGGGGCATCTTAATAAGTAACCACTGTTTACAAGCCTCAAAAAACTAATGCCCGTTATTTAATAGCATACAGGCATCATGCTTAACTACGACATTTCATTTTTCTTTAAGTTGCCCGGTAGCCGTAGGGATTGGTGACTTCTCTTGGGTCAGGAAGTCAAATAACCTAAGATAAAATATTAAAATATCCGCTGGTTACAAAGATTCTCTTACGCCTTTATGGGATGCCCCCATCAAAACTTATCCTGATCCTTGCCATATTCAGGGTGATAAGGTCCGGCGGGTAAACCACTTGCTGGCAGGAAAACCTGATTATTGGCTTGGCGAGCCAGCGGTAAATAATCGGTCACCATCGCATTGATGGCAGCACTGACCGCCATGCTGATTAAGTCACTGCCGCCTGAACTATGCGCCACTTGCTGCTTTGACTGCCAAAGCACTGTGCCGGTCTTGGTATCTTTCAATTCGTATTCCATTGCGACCACGACAGAAGATGCCAGCACTAGATATTTGCTGCTCCAATCTTTGATGGTGACAAATAACACGGCGTCTGCGCCGAATAATTCGAAGAACCGTTGTGTGGGCAGTTGGTGAATATGACCGGCTTCGGTCAGGCCAAAATCGCGCAGAATCAAATCGGTTAAATAAACCGGAAATACATAATAGCCACGCTCGGCCAGAGGCTTGGTAATGGTTGATATAAACACTGACGGAGCGCTGATTTCCGGGGATTCATTCAGCACCGGAACCACCAGTATTGAACGCGGTTTATGTGCATAAAAAGCAGCAAGATCAGGTTTTGGCTGAACGGCACAGCCGGAAAGTAAGCCAATCACACACACTAACAAGAGTTTCATGGCTTAGCTCCTTGGGCTGGCTGGACTGGTGCCGCCTGCGGCTGAGTTTTTTCGGTTACCGCGGTTTTATTTTGCTTGATCCGATCAATCAATTTGGCCATTAACGCACTGGATTCGGGAAATGCCTTTTTTTCTTTTTCAAAATAAGCTATCGCTCCGTTGCGATCGCCGCGCTTAAATAACAAAAAGCCGTAATCTGCATAGGCGCCGGGCGGCACTTTTTGATGTTGTTGTTCAGCACCGGTAATTGTTTCAAGCAGATAAGCATCAGCTTGTGCGGGTTGTTCGGTCACATAGCGCTCATAAAGGCCTTGTTCAAAATCGCCCCAGTAAAAAAGACTGGGTCCGCCGCAACCCATCAAACTGGTTAGAACTGCCAAGTAAAACCATCCAATATAAAAACGTTTGCTGCCCATAGGGGGCTCCTTAGAAATGAATTTGTAACAAGAGCTAAACCTCTTCACCCAACCCTCTCCCGCTGGATGCCTACATGGACGTAGGTAGTAGGGCAACGCAGGAGCAGTTGCCGAGAGGGCTTTTTATTTCGCGCCGATTAATGCCAATAGATTCACTGGAAAGTAACGGCTTAATGCCGGCGAGCATCTAACGTTTGTACAACGTTGTTAATCATATTGACGATAGCGGCATCAATTGCTTTACCTTCCAAAGTCGAATCAAAACCGGTCGCACCGCCAAAGCCCAGCGTACTATTGGAAGACAGCTCGGCTTCTCCTGATCCCTCCTGGGTGTAGAACATTTGCCCGGTTTTTGGATCAACCAGTCGTAACACAACCCGAGCGCGGGCGCGTTGGGTTTTTTCTTTGCCTAACAGCCATGTGCTGCCAGTGGTATCCCTACCTAACTCAACTACCGAGCCCATAATTAATGCATCGACGCCAGCCAGATTTTTCTTGAATTTGTCTTTGCTGACGCCCATTAAGTCTGCTTCGGCCTCCAGCTTACTGATATCTTGGCGCTCAACCACATTAAATCGTTGCGTTGCCATCAGGTGCCGCGCCAATAAGTCGGAAGCTTGTTTACCTATGCGATCGCCGGAAGCATCAGTAAATAAGCCGCTGCCATAAATCGATTCATTGGTGAAACGGGCAATGCCTATCGACATCCGCTCTGCATTAGGTAACGGTGCGGAGGCAACCTTAGGCCCCGGATCTTTGACGCCTTCATTGATGGAGCGACTAACACAGCCGTTAAGCGCTAATGCGGTAACAATGATGACTAAATATTTATTCATGGTGGTCTCCTAAAAACAATCTGGGATTTATTGTTGAGATTCAACGATAGCATTAACGATACATACTGTAAAACTCTTAGAGTTTTGTTCCGGTCCACGGACAATACCTCCAAGAAACATGGGCGTCTTTGCCGTTTGGGCATTTACGTGGAACAAAGAGCGAGTTTAAAGGGCGGTGATAACGACGCCGCCAATTTGTGTGATCATTTTTTTTACATGAAATATTCATTACTTTCGCCATTTTGCAGAACGGGTTTTGTCCATAATGGGGTGGGTAGGAGGATTTAAACCACTTCAATACCACAATCATGCCACTCCACCGGTTCTTTCAATTCGCCAAGCAGTCCATAGCCGATTGTCCATATGAGGTAAATTCCCTATTTCCCAAGACCAAATGACCAATTTGCGGTTTTTCATCGTTGAATGCCGTTCTGCTTTTATCCACATTCGTTCTGCTGACTTCCAACAGTCCAACAGTTCAATTGGCATGGGCTATGAGCACTCGGCACACAGGCGGCATATTCTGTTCCTATCTTGGCCACAGAGGATGCCTTTATCTCTCCGACAGTAATGTCGCACTGGCGCCAGTTATAATGCTCAACCCAACCAGAAGGAATGCCCGCCCTCGACCCTTTATAGGGACTTTGGAGCCGCAATCCTGTTTTTCTTAGGAACCATTAGTTTGACCTGCTATTTTCCGCGATTGTTTTGTCAGATAAGGTAATGCTTCCTTCACTCCCCATATTGACTATAGACGATAGAGGTAACCCAGTTAAATGCTGTACGCGAAAACCCATTGCATTGGGAAAGTCCACCCGAGTACTTAGTGATTCTTTCTCTGCCTCTCTGACGATTTGGATATTGCTACTTTCAGGTAATGTGACGATAGAATTGCCATGCATATATATAGCGCGAATATTCGATAAATCACCGTTGAAACTGAACTCAGTATTATGTCCATAGATGAAAAGAATAATAGGCGTTGTATTTGTTAAGTTGATAGTCACGTTCTTATAAGGGGTATCTCGAATCGAAGAATTTTTTGGGTTTGAGTTTTCAGCGTTTGATTCCGGGAATACTGCGACGAGTTTGGTATTTCGATCATATGCTTTCAACAAAGTTGGTACGCACACCATGTTATCCATGTAGGTGGGCATGTAGAAGCCCTGCTCCATATACCAACGTTCAATTTTAAGGGTGTCGGTCAGCGGAATTGTTTCTTTACTATGTATAACAAGCGATTGTTCGCCGTTGGAAAACATTCCGGATACTTTGTTAAATGGAACAGACTTGTTAGCATCAACCAAGAAAAACCAACTCAGTGAGTTGAAATGGACTGTATAAATACCGGTAACGGTATCCCCAAATATGCAGCGGCGATTATTATCCGGAGTACCATCATCCTGAAAAACTCGGAGAACTGCATTTAACCGATCTTTGGTTGGTTTAAGTTGGTAGGACGCTAAGAAATTGGAAAGAGCGCTATTGTCGACGCTACTGTTTCCGGGGCGATAATAGCGTCCGACGTTGCAGTAACTATCACCATCGAAATCAATCTGGCCATATCTGGACGTAAGACAAGCCAGCCCTAAATTGAACAAAGCGTTAGCCTTTATATCGATAGAATTTGTTTTTTTGATGAGTTCTGATGAGGCCTTGGCGCTTTCTCCCGACTTATCGAGTTTTAGTGCTATCAACGCCAGATTTGATAATGCGGATTCGTTGGCGCTATCAAGCATTAGGGCTTTTTTAGAGGATAGGTAGGCTTCATGCAGTTTCTTTTCCCCATAAAGCTTCTCGGCCATCTGGTTTTCTTTCTTGGAGAGCGCCTTTTTTTGTTGATCGTCAGGCGGAAGCAAATCAACCTTGAGTTTTTCACGATCAGCAGTCGTCAGATGTTTATTTTCGTACCCAGTTAAGTAGTCAAATGGGGTATGCCCTTTCGAGTTTTCTGCGAACTTAGGAACACCATGTTGTAGTAGCAATCTGATGAAATTTTTTGATGCGTACCTTACCGCATAGTGAAGAGCAGTAAGGTGGTTAATGTCGATACACGATAAACTAGTTTTTACCGTAGATAGTTCAATTTGAGCGCCATGTGCCAGCAATACGCTCGCTGATTCTGTTTGATTGAACTGTGCAGCATACATCAGCGGTGTTTTCCCAAACCAGTTCTGTTCGTTAGGATTTGCACCTTTGTCGAGTAACAGCGATAGCAGTTGGGGATGAGCGATAGCGAAGGTAAGTAGGCTTTCTTCTTTCTCAGAACTTGCATCTGATTCGTCTTGGGTATTGGCATCAAACTTGATTTTGGTCAAGTCCTCCTTCGATACTGTGCCATTCAAAAGTCGTTTGTGAAATTCGTGAGCAGCATCAGTGAATCGGCCATGAGCAAATCCGGCGGTGAGCGCTATTGAGACTGTAGAATAGGCAAGTTGTTTTGCCTCACTGACTGGCAGCGAAAAACTCTTTGCATAGACGCCGCCGAGTTCCTCTTCGGCTTTTGATATTTGGGACAGATAGTTCGTGTATTCGGTGAATTGCCAAATGCCGCTGTGCCCCCACAATTCAAGATCCTCTTCAATCATCTGTCGAGAGTTCTCGGAACTATTAAGCCTCCAGGGGCGGTAAGTCATCACATTAAAAGCGTCGACTAAGGCACCTATGGCATTAGATAAAGGATGGAGAGTGCCTTCATTGCATGGAGCGCCGATCATTTTGAGTAACGTCGCTTTGAGTGCAGTAACGGAAGACAGTTTATCTGCTTGTGCGTTGATTTGTGTTTGTGTTGGCGTGGATATCAATTCGCAGGTCAACGATAGCTGTTTTTGATCCAGTAACTTCAAGAGTAGGTAGCTGTTTTGTTGTTCGAATAGCAGATATACCGAACCATCCTTTTGGTAAATATTAACCAGCTCTGCGTAAGTATGAGATTGATAGTCTTTCCATTCAGTATCATTTTTATATATCAAACGAAAATCATTTGATTTTCCAGCTCTGACGAATACTCCCAGATTGTTCTCCTCAAAGTATTCAGAATAATTATTTTCAGGTACTTTATATTCTAAGAAAGGCTTTGTAATTAGAATTTCATGATGAAATCCTTCGCGCCAGCCTATGGCGTAGTCCCTGCGAACAACTGCGAAATATTTTCCCGACACCTGAAACTTTGCCACCCGGAGAACGGAATCACCAGACTTAAACTCTTCCCAGGGTATTTCATTTAGTTGTTCTGTAATTATTCCTACTGACGATGTGGGCACTCTATTTCCATACACGTCTGCGTGCAGTGGATTCTCTAATTGACTCTGAAAAGAATTTGAGTATCCATTTAGTAATGGCGTGCAAATTGATGAATCGTTGTTTACAGAAATAGATGGCTTGAACCATGAATTCGAAATGTTGTGTTGAAGTTCGCCCTTAGCCCTTGCTAATTGCGGAAAAGCAAATAACGACAGAACTAAGAAGAGGTTGCTAAGAAACAAATAGCTGGCAATTGATTGCGATTTGCGACGCTGGGACAGGTGATTGAGAGTTGCAGCCAAAGTGGATCCCCTTGTTGAAAATAAAGTACAAAAATGCTCTGTTCGATCGGTCTAAAGCTATGAATCGGCGTTTATCTGGCGCAGTCTTTTTTCTGATACGCGCGTGTGGGAATTTTTGTCACTTGCGGCAGCGCATTGGGCGCATACAACTGAACTGCTTCCACCATTAATGCCATAATTTCAGATATATCGTCAATGCGCTTGTTTAAGCGTGAGATTTCCTCTTGCAAGCCCTGCGCTGTTAATCAACACCCAATTTTTGCCAGTAATCAACGCTGGTAATTTACATGGAAAATATCTTAAGCTATTGGTTTGACGGTTATATATATTTTTACATACAAATTTTTCGATGTTGATTCGCAATCGATTGGGTAAAAAATCGCATGTTAATTAACACTTATATTTTCAAAGGTTACTAAATAACGACTCCGTTCTATATAGCAATTTTATTTGTATTTCTTTAACTTCTAGAAATTTACGGCCTGTCTCAATAATCACCCCGATGGAAAATCTTCATTCGGCCCACCTGATGGGAAAGCTAATTTTCTGAAATAACCCGCAGCGCGGTGTTGTTTAAAAAAATTGAGAAAGTATTCGGCCTGGGTTTTTCGTGGTTCTGGCAATGCAGCCACCAGCCCAGCGGACCAATGTTCTTGAAGCCGCAGGTCAGTTCCACCTCCGGCGACAGGGTTCGGATGGCAGTAAGCACTTCGTCCGGGCTGGTTCCAGCTTCTGCCAACCAGAGCAGAAAGCGCATGACGACAAACTCCTGGTCTTTGTTATTGGCTCGTCCAAGCGCTTTTTGCATATGCTGGATAGCCGCTTGCCGAGGATTAACATCCACTCCGCAGAATTGACAAGCGCACGCTGACATCGAGCCTGAATCTTAGGGTGCTCGATGTGGCTGTATTGTGCCAGCAGTTTATCGTAACAGATGAAAGCGGCAGTAAAACTTCTCTCTCTCGTCCAGTAGCAGCCTTCGTTGAACAGCGCCATGGCACACAGTACTTGTATTTCTATGTCTTTTGAACTCCCATATCGGGTATGCAGGGCTCGGTAGATGTTTAACCTAGTCTGAGAATCCTTGCCCAAAATCAAGCCATACTTTAGCAGGACCTTGGCACACAGCTCCTGTATTTTTGGGTTGTACGATGACCAGTAGCGGGACAATAGAACATCGTAAATGTCTATCTCGGATTCCAGGTCGACGATTTTTTTAGTCCATTTAGCGCTTTCCCAGCTCGAACGTGCTAGTAGGCTGTCAGCAGTAATAATAAGTTCACGAAGGCATTGGGCTTGCCTGGAAGGGGGAGTGATCCGGCTGTAACGTGAGAGCAGTTCATCGTAACAGATGAGGGCGGCCGGCAACTCCCCAAGCCAGATTCGGTGGCATCCCTCTTTGTACAGCACCTCGACGCATAGTACCTGTATTTCCAGGTCTTTTGATTCGCCGTAGCAGGTAACCAGCACCTTGTAGGTATCAGCTGCTTCCTGAGAGTTATCGAACCTGCCCTGCAGATCGCCCTTTCTATTAAGTGCCTCGGCACACAGCTTCTGTATCTCCGGGGTATCCGATGTCCCGTAGCAAGATAGCAGT
>CXWL01012371.1_pt1 | contig 12004 bp, 10 predicted proteins | sample 590931 | NCBI WGS metagenome assembly CXWL01 (sample SAMEA3498368, study PRJEB10139) | groundwater metagenome | biome: water well; material: biofilm material | place: Germany | collected 2015-04-27
GTTCAGGAGTTTGTGAAGCAGTATTACAGCGACGCTCCGGACGTTCCGCGCGAAATTCTGCTTCCGGTAGAGATTGCAGAACGAGGGATCGTGCAGCAATGGCTCAGGCAAAAGCGAGGATCGGCTGTAACCATCGGCGTGCCGCAATCAGGCGAAAAGATGCGGCTAATAGACCTTGCTGCGCAGAACGCCGAATACGCCTTGCAGACCTTTACTCAAGAACTAGAACAGAAGGAGAATTGGGTACAAGCAGCGCTATCTCAGCTTCAAGAATCCCTTGATCTCAGCTCTCCACCACTGAGGATTGAGGGCTACGATATCTCCAATATTCAAGGCACCGCGCCAGTCGGCTCGATGGTAGTTACAGAAAACGGCGAAGCTGCAAAGGCAGAGTATCGCCGGTTCAAAGTTCGCTACCATCCCGAAAGCCCGAACGACTTTGCCATGATGCACGAGGTGCTCACCCGGCGGCTACGAGCGCTTCTGGATGACGATCCGAAGTTCAACAAGCGGCCTGATCTGATCATGATCGATGGCGGCAAAGGTCAGCTCTCGGCGGCTTTGAAAGCTAGAGATGAGTTGGGGCTGGACATTCCCATGGTTGGGCTCGCAAAGAGGATGGAGCTGATCGTGATTCCGCATGAAATGAGTCCAGATGATCCGGGGTATCGGGCGCCAGATATCTTCCCGCGCCCAAGTTCGCAATCATTGCAGCCCGGTTCCTTCCCTCCTTTGAAGGAGGGACCGAGGGTGGATGGCGACAACTTCCCAACTGAGTCCGAACGAAAAACTGACGAACATGATGCCATGTCGTTCGGTGTGAATCTTTCCGAAGGACAAGAGGGGGCAAATCCAAGTGTGCATTCCTTGCCATCCACCCCCAACCCCTCCCTCAAAGGAGGGGAGCAATTTGTCGATGAAGAAATTGGGCAAAAGGCTGCAAAGAAACGTGCCCGCGACGAAGAATACAGATACCCTCGCCATGGGGTGAAGCAGTACACCTATACCGACATCGAATTGCCGCTGGCTTCAGCGGGGCTAGTGCTCCTTCGTAGGCTTCGAGATGAAGCGCATCGGTTCGCTCTTTCGTACCACCGCAAGGTTCGAGACAAGCGAATGTCGGGCTCGGTTCTTGAGGAGATTCCGGGCATCGGGCCACGACGGCGACGGCTGCTTCTGAGAACTTTCGGCTCGATTGATGCGATTCGGGCGGCTTCTTTGGACGAACTTTCCGCAATTCCGACGATGACAGTGAGTTTGGCAAGGAGACTGAAGGACTACCTGAGCGAGGAATAGTGCAACTTGTTTCGATGCAACACGGAGCTAACCTAGCAATCGTTCGTAGTCGTCATGACTGCCAATCCAAATCCAAATGAACCCATCATCGTCCGCTATGGCAAGTGCGCGATAGGCAATACCAACCCGCGCCGACCAAAAATCGCCTACCTTCTTAAATCGCAAGGAGGGATGGCCAGGATTCTCGCGGAGAACAGCGTAGCTACGGTCGGCGATTTCACGAACTTCCTCGGGCAACTTCTTATACGAATCCCAAAATCTCTTTGTGGCTCGATGCTGGCCCACAGCCTATATAAGTTCCTTTAGAACGCCGGAGTTCTTTTCTGACCGGGCTTCATCCGCGAGAAAATCAAGCTTGCCTGACTTTGCGTCTTTGCCAATCTGCTTTTCCCAGCTTCGGTCCAAGTAGTCGGCAAACCACTTGGCGAAATGTTTGATTTCAATTTCGTCCAGCTTTGCAACACCTTGTTCGATAACTCTAACACGCTCTGTCATGGTCACTAAATTGTACCGTGGAATGGGCAGTAGTCCTGATCTAATTGATCGACTCGTGGGGCTTTCGGCTCTTTCATCGAGATGCAGACGTAGATCGTCGTCACGCTGCAGCCGCTAAAAATGGGTCATTGATTGCGGTTGGCGCGTGATTTGTTTTTGAACCTGGAAAGAGTCTCAATGTGTTCAATTGCCCTCAAAACCGAGCCTGCCTTGAAACTTTCGTTTTCATCCTCTGACTTCTTTAGGCAGTTCAATTCTGACCTTAGTTCATCTGTGATCTCGACCCTATGGTACAAGCCCGAAACACCTCTGGTCGCACTCTTTTTCTTGTTTCCAACGATCATTTGATCAGCACCATCAAACTTGACCGTGTGTTCAGTCGTCACATTCCCTCGGTAGCAGTTACCGCAAAGAGACACTGAATCCACAAAGAAGGAATTGTCGTCAAAGTGCCAGTGTCGCCGGGTCATCCCAAGATATCCGGCAAGTTCTCCGTCGGGCATTAAATAGAACGCCTGGCCGACGAAGTCGAACATTTTGACTTCGTCTCGAACCCACAATCCGACGAAGTTCTGCGGATGAGTACCGTGCGTCCTTTGTGGATGTCCTCGCAGATTGTCCCAAATGGGAAAAATCGCTCCTAACCCAGGCATCGGGGCTAATATAAAGAGCAATATGCCTCCCAAAATGAAGCACAAAATGCCTTTGCCTACCCAAGATTTGATCTGGCCATTAGAAGCCATTGTTACACCTCGCGGAGTTGCTGCATTCACCAAGGTCGTCGAACACCGGGAGGTTACCTGACAGAAATTTGGAGGCCGCCGAGCATTACGCTTGGTCTAGAGTGAAAAGCCATACTTGGGCGGAACGTCTAGCCTACGCAGTAAAATCCCTCAATGCCCGAATACCTGCCCAGCGTTGGAATGGAGGTTCACGCCGAGCTGAACACGAAATCAAAGATGTTCTGCCGATGCGCTGTGGCGTTTGGGGGCGAGGCAAACACTCGGACCTGCCCGACCTGTCTCGGTCTTCCTGGGGCGCTGCCCGTTCCAAACCAGGCAGCGATCGAAATGGTGCTCAAAACTGCGCTGGCTCTCAATTGCACCATCGCGATGAGCAGCATCTTCCATCGCAAGAACTACTTCTATCCAGACCTTGCAAAGGGCTACCAGATATCGCAATACGGCGAAACCAATCCGCTCGGCTACAACGGCTACCTAGAAGTGCCATCCGCAAGTGGCGGAATCAAGCGAGTGAGGATTCGAAGAGTGCATTTGGAAGAGGACACCGGCAAATTGATGCACCTGCCAAGTGGCGGATCGGGCGTGGATTACAATCGATCTGGTGTTCCATTAATGGAAATCGTCACCGATTTCCCACCAGACATCACCAACCCGGAAGAGGCGAAAGAGTATCTTGTCCAGCTTCGCCAATTGCTTTTGTACTTAGGAGTTTGCGATGGAAAGATGGAAGAAGGGTCTCTGCGGTGCGAGCCTAATATCTCAGTTCGCCCCGATGGCTCAGATGAATTTGGGACGAAAACGGAACTGAAGAATCTAAACTCGTTCCGGTCAGTTCAGCAAGGCGTTCAATATGAGGTCAAGCGGCAGGTTGCCGTAATCGAAAAGGGCGAAATCGTCCATCAGGAAACGCGCGGTTGGAATGAGCAAAAGGAAGCCAGCTATCTAATGCGGGTGAAGGAATCGGAAAACGACTACCGCTACTTCCCGTGCCCAGATTTGGTGCCAATGGTATTTGAAGAAGCGTACATCGAAAACTTGCGAAAGAACTTGCCCGAGCTTCCGCTGGCAAAAATGTCGCGGTACCAAAGGGACTTTGGGCTTTCGGATTACGATGCGAATTGGCTAGTGTCGGACATCGCAAATGCCGAGTATTTCGAAGAAGCCGTTGGCGACGGCGGTGAACCCAAAGCGATTTTCAACTGGATGAGCTCGGACTTTTCCGCAAAATGCAACGCAGAAGGCATTACTTTTCGTCAAAGCAAAATAGGGCCAGCGCAGCTTGTCGAACTGACTAAGCTAATCGAAGATGGGACAGTGAACAGCAAGATGGCTAAGGGCGTGTTCCAGGACATGTTTACGACAGGTATATCTTCAAAAGACAGCGTAGCGGAAAGCGGAATGACTCAGATAACTGATGAAAGTAGAATTCAGGAATATTGTCGGGCGGCTATTCGAGAAGAAGGACCAATTGTAGAAAAGTACAAAGCTGGGCAAACCAATGTGATCGGTTTTCTCGTCGGACAAGTAATGAAAGCTTCGCTAGGAAGAGCAAACCCAGAAGCGGTGCAAAGTATTTTGAGGGCGTTGCTGGATGAATAAGATTCTAATCTGTATATTGGCGAGTGTAGTCTTGCAAAGTGCTGGGCTTGCAGAGCCAACCAAAAAAGCACAACCGCAGGACCGAACGAAACTCATCTGGGACTCCGTTCACGAACAATTGAGCGTCCAAATTGACGTTTGGTTTGAAAAGGGGGAATTTCCGAAGATCATTCAGCTTCTGCGTGTACAGAACCAATTTGAGCCGGCGGACTATGAAATCGCTACAAATCTTGGTTGGATGTTGGAAAATGTCGAACAGTGGGACGAAGCGCTTTCTGTGTATGTGCGGTTCAGAAAACAAAACCCGAATGACCCAGATTCGGCATATCCCGAAGCACACTTTTACTTTGGAAAGAAGGCCTATGCAAAGATTCCGGCGCTGTTGGAACCAACAATCCCCAAAAATCCGCAACCTAATGCGTATCGAACCCTAGCTCACAGTTATGATCGAATGAAATTGTTCGCTGATTCTAAACGAATCTGGGAGTCGTACCTAAAGCGTTTTCCTGACGACGGAGCGGCAAAAGCGAATCTTGCAAAAGTCGCAAACAAGCTAAGAACGCCACAAAAGTGAGAAATAACTCTAGGTTTTGCAAGTCATCCCCGATAATTGAGATAGATGACACCGAATTCGAATGCTTTTGATTGCGATGTTGCCAAATTAGCCCGTGTTCGGCGCGGGATTGATCCTAGTTTGGTGCAATCAATTGTGGATGAGGGCAAGAAGACTCTTCAAGAAATGGAAGAGAAAATCGCGCGATATGAGAGCGAGCGCAGTTCGATCAACGATGCGATGATAGCAGCGCAAAAGGCTGCCGATGGAATCGTTGCCAGTGCAAACAATAAGTCTGATCAGAAACTTGAAGAAACCAAGGCAAAGTGCCAATCTCTGCTCGACGAAAACTACGCCGCGATTCAAGGGCTTGAAGCTGATCTTGAACAAATGAGCCTGCTAAAGCAAAAATTTGCAGAGGATTTTCGATCCTTGCTGGTTGGATACACTTCTGAACTCGACGCCAGATTTCCGGCGATTGCCACTGTGCGAAGATCTCAACCGGCACCGCAACCGTCTCCAATTTCGAGTGAAACCGAAGCCTAAGAATGGAATTGAGTTGAATGTTCGAGTCGTGCCGCGAAGCTCGCAATCGAAATCCGAGTGGGTTGACAAGGAAACTTTGAAGATTTGGGTACATAGCCCACCCGTTGATNNTTCCCACTTGGCAAAAGCAATGAAGATCTCCAAAAGCACGATTTCGATCATTAAAGGCGATACTTCGCGTTCCAAACGCCTTCGAATAGAAGGTATCACATGGGAGGAAGCGCACGAGAGAGTCCATTAATCTCGTCCTATAACAAAATGAGCGACCCTAACCGAACGCAAATTCTAACCAGCGATCCCAATCGAACTCAGTTGGGTTCGCCCAATATAGATCCAAACAAGACCGTTATGGGCTCTCCTATGGCCCTAAACGCGACTCAAACGATCAAGCCTGTCCAATGCCCAATCTGCAAATCGCGCAACCCCGCTGGAGTCATTTTTTGCAATGAATGTGGCCTGATTTTCGAAAGGGCACTACCAGGCGATGCATTTGGCGCTCCGGCAGTTCAGCTTCCCGTTTTGGTGGATGAATCTGGCCGCGAATACACGATCCGTCCAGGAGAAAATGTCGTCGGAAGAGAAGGCGACATTCTCATTTCCGACGCGGGTGTATCCCGTCGGCATGCGTGCATAAAACTAGATGGAACAAGCCTTTCGCTTTCAGATTTGGGAAGTTCGAACGGAACGCTTTTGAACGGCAAACGAATAGGGCAAGGCACTTCTGAAACACTTTCAGAAGGTGATGCCGTCAGTTTTGGCGAGTTCAAGGCAAAACTTTCTTTGCCCGGAAGCACGAACTCAACTCAAGTTTTACATTCCAACAAGACTGCAGCGATCTCCGGCCCGCCAGTAGTCGAGGCAGCCCCAGGCACGCTGGAAGGCTCAGATATGTCCTTCCCGTTGAAAACAGGCACGAACAGCTTTGGCAGAAAGGCCGACAACGATGTAACGATTTCTGACCCCTATGTTTCTGGCAAGCACGGGATTATTGAACTGGCCGAAGATGGGATATTTCTTACTGATGTCGGCTCATCAAATGGAACTTTGCTCAATGATGCAAAGCTCACTCCAAACATGCGAACTCTGATAACAGGGGACGATGAAATTCGGTTAGGGAGTTTGGTGTTTCGGGTGAGGGTTAGCCACTAAAGAACACCTTTGATTTCAAGCCATACTAACTTCTCAATCTGAGCACTGCTCAAAACCCAGTACAGGATCTCAATTCCCAAATGGCCCATCTAGGATGCCATAAGATCCGTCACTTCGAGTAAAAGCTACAGATTGGAAATCGGGAGAAACCTGTATGCGTGTCAAGTAATTTAAGTCTCTATGACTTGATTGGAAGACTTGCGATCCGGCAAAGATATCGTATGCAACGATATCGTTATCTGACACGAGAATTGTTGCGTTATCCTCCAGAAACGATACTGCAAATGGAAACACACCATCAATTTTCGCAATCATTTCCATAGATGTCGTGTCATAGACTCTCGTGGAATATCCGTTAACGTCAGAGTGGCCTAATGCAATGAACTGATTGTTGGGAGAAACGGAAATTCCTGAGCCAGTGTTTGAAGACACCATCCGCTCATTGAACACGATCTGCCAAGTCTGAGTGTCAATATTTAACAAATTTCCTTGTTGGGTAAATAGAAATAGCATCGTGCCGTCCGGTGAGTACTCCAATTCATACGAATTCGAAATCGGAGATGGAAGGGTAACGCGACGCACTCGCTGCGCCGTGGTCAAATCGTAAAAATGAAGTTCTGGCGTACCTAACCCATTGGGTATCTTGTCTACAACCGCAATAAGCTGTGCAACAGGAGAAAATGCCATCGCTCCAACATTTTCGTCGTGAGAAACGGTTGAAATTATATCGCCGCTTTGAGAACTCCTGATTTGCACAGTCGAATCAACTCCAACCGCCACCAAAGCGCCTGTGCTTGTCGTAACTGGGCCGGCGCGCGACTCTCCGACCAAGGCTCGCTGCCAAACGAAATTCCCCGTTGCTGAGTCAGAAGCCACCAAGTTCAATCCTGACCTGGTCGGACGTTCAAAGTGAATGAGTAAACTGCCACCATCTCCGAAAACCGTAAACTGTCCACATGGATCAGGAATTAAGGTTTCTTGCTCCATTTGTCCCGTCAAGCGGAAGAATCTACGTAATCCAATTTGCTCGATAACTGCATAAATGCTTCGATCGTATTTAGGGATGACTAAGGATTTTAGGGACTCGGCTTCGACGAGCCGATTGAATACCGTCCGTCTGGTTCTGATGTTCCAAGAAACTAGTCGTGAATAGCCAAAAGTCGAGGTCTTTATCGCGGCAACAAGAGTTCCGTTTTCGTTGTCAAACTTGACGTCAGTGACTTCGAAGCAATTAGGGACAATCCAAGTTGCTATGGGAATTCGAAGCGCATAATCCCAAAGAACAACCTTGCCCTCCGTATGGCCTGTGACAAGGTATCGGTTCTTTTCCGAAATGTCCAAACAAAAAGTTTCGCCTAATACCGATTGAAGTTGAAATGGTGAGCCTACATTCCAAAATCGAAGTCTAGTACTTGTGCCACTAACGAATGTATTAGAGTCAGAAGCGAAACAGATGTCATTTACCCGGTCTCCGTACCAAGTAAATGTTTGCAACGTCGCTCCAGATTGCAAATGCTTCGCGATAATCGGACTATCATCTTGGTCCTTATATGCTTGGTAAAGACCAAAGGTGCCGTTAGGTGATATGGTTGGTGCCAAGTACGCTCGTTGGCTTTGAGCAAATGCCCACTGAACGAACCCAGTAGTCGAATCAACGGCGCATATGTCCCCTGAGCCGTACGGGATGTCTCCTGAGCCTAAGAGAAATGTTGATTCGTCAGGAGAAACATCAAATCTCAAACGACTGAACGTTGCAGGCAAAAATGTAGTGTGCGTATGGCTACCGCTTGGAATGAGCCACTTCTTTATTGTAAATTCAGTGAAGCGGCCACAAGTAAAGATATGTGGGGTAGATCGCGCCAAGCGAATCGTCTCCAGCCCTGCTTGTGAACGTGTAATCCATCGCAAGTTGTCGCTGCAATTCACTTCAATTGAAAAAAAGGACATCAGCGAAACGGCAAGCCATAGCTTGAGTAATGGCGAACGACCAAAAGAATTTCGTTTCATTGTTCCCACTTTGGAGCCCTCTGCTCCACTAACTTTAGTATTCGAGCAAAGTTTGAATTTCCAGATATATTTGCGGATATGCTCTAATCTTCGAATGAATATGAGTCAGACTACAGGTGATCGAGACAGGTTCCCACAACTTGCATTTTGCTTCTTATGGTCTCATTGTGATCGACTGGTGACCTGGACTGGTTGCCACAATGTGGAAACAGGAACTCGAGTGGCACTGACAGGCGAGGAACGAGATTGTCAGTGTTCCCAACTTGCTTTCATGGACCAACATTCTTTTCCATTACTATCCCCAATCCAAAGTAGAACGAAGAATGCCTGTCAATGCCACCCGAAGCCCAATCTGCCAGGCTCACCCGTCGGTTTTGGCAGTAGTACTTGCCTGTGTCTCTATCGAAATAGTAGCCCCAGCGGGCGTTGTATCCCCAAGGGTCGTCATTTCCCCCTCCTTTTTGCGATCACGGTGCAACAGCTATGCCTCTTCTTGGGAAAGCAAAGAGGAGGGGGCAAGGGGGTGGAGTCAAGCTCGCTTTCACACTTCGAGAACAACGGGAAGCGAACTTGGGAGCTTCTTCTTTACTCCCTCCCCAACCCCTCCCTCATTTCTCTGGATGAGCCCCTTTTTTGGACACGTGTTGTGGTAAGCCGTCAGAGGTCTACTATGTCAAGAAAGATTAGGGAATTCTCAAGAGAGTTCAAGTTAGAGATTTTTGATCCCCCGACCCTTGGCCCGTTTTACTTGTTTCGGCTGTTTCTAGTTTCATTGGTTCGACGAGCTGAGGGTCGGGGGATCAAATCAGGATCAACAAATGGCCAGCCCCAATCGTCCCAAGGTGCGAGATACAGAACAATATCGCGGTCGCTACTCTGCCAGGTACGCGTACGCAATTGACTCTCTGTTTTCATTAACGTATTGCAGTTTTGATTCTAGAATACGAGTTGCTTCTGTCTCGCCTTCTGCTGTAATGTCCTCGGAATCCAATGGTATTTGACTCTTATGTCCGCTGCGAATGTCATTGATCCATCGCTTACAATCAAGAACGTATTCGTCTAAGATTATCGTCGGTTCGTCAGAGGACGACTCGCGAATTAGAGTTGGAACATCTCCGCAAACTAACCATCCCTTTGTGTCAACACCATCATCTGTAACCGAGACTGCACACAAAATGACTTTCGAAAAACCGCCAACTACGCGAATGTTGGACAGAAAGACGTCTTCTGCATGAAATTCATTTACTATTTGTTGTAAGACATCAGAAATAAGCTTTAACTCCTCCATTTCAATGCTGATGTGAGTCATTTGTAAACCTCCGCGCCGGAAAAAGTATGCCGCTCATTTAGTCTCGTTTTCTACCACCCCTCCGTGCCCTCTTAGCCCACCTACTAAAGTCATCGTTTGCCTTATGGTGGTCAATGTGTGCTTGCTGGTTCGGTATCGGGTCAATATTGCTGCCATGATCTGCTCCTCCATCTGCACGTGGAATTCGGTGGTGAGCAATATAGGGATCTCCATTTGGGTGCGTGGGCCACTTTTGACCAGTTTCTGCTTCCCATTCTGCACGAAGTAATGGTGTTTTTTTTCTGCCTTTTCCAACTGCAATGGCAATTGGTAAGCTAGGATCAAAACTGCAGTCACCGTCTCCTCCGAACTCAGGCGGCATCGGCTGGTCTGGCCAATGCATCGATTCATAGCCATCCCAACTCCAATATGCAAAATATCGGTCCTCTCTAATCTCAAACTTTTGTCCCCATTTTGCCAAGTTTTTGGCAATCATTGCATTGGTTTGCACCACGGGGTCGGCCAAAATAATGAGCATGGGACCTAACAGGGTGCTCAACCCACTCGGATCGCTACTCCCCACCGGCCCTTGGCCGCAGTACCCATACAGGTTCATGCCTCCTGAATAGCCGATGGGGTCTCTGTTGAGCCACCTTCCTTGAGCAGGGTCGTAGTAGCGGTTCTGGCAGTAGTACTTGCCAGTATCCCTATCGAAGTAGTAGCCCCAGCGTGCGTTGTATCCCCAATGATCTTGTGGGTTGCCGGTAGACCATTCCGCCCCGTACGCGTCGTAAGTCTGGTGCCCAATGATCCCACCAGCAGCATTCAGCCTCTGAGCTACGCTCCCTTGATTGTCGAAGACGTAGTAAGTCCAAACTCCGTTAGAATTGCGCCGAGCGGTCAGGCCGTCCGCTCCGAAATCGTTGACGGCGGTCGTAGCCCCGCTTTCATCCATTTCGATGACAGGGTTTCCGCCATCGTAGAGGAAGTAGGTGCGGGATTCAGTCGTTAAGTTCTCCTTCCACGCCCTGAGCCCATCTGCTCTGTAGCCGTAGGCACTGATCCCACCGAACTGCTTCAGCCGGCTTTCGGCATCGTATGTGCAAGTAGTTCCAGCATAGGTTGTCGAATTCCCGTTGCCATCATAGGCAAAACCCGTCGCCGTGCGCTGGTTGCTGGAATTGAAGGTCTGCGCAACGCCTTTGAACGTCGTTGGGTTGCCTGCATTGTCATAGGCAAAGGAGTGCGAATACCCCGACATCTTGCTGCTAGAATCTGAGAGCAACCTGTCCTTCAGGTCGTAAGTCCAGCTTTGAGCGCCGTTGAAAGGAGAATGGCTTGGGACAGAGGTCGAGACGCCAGTAAGGTTGAACACTCCATCGTATGTGAAGTCGTAGTGGTTGATGAGCGTAACTTCGTTTCCAACGGTCTTGTTAGACTCTTGGAAGTTGAGCATTCCGAGGGGATTGAAATCGTAGTGGGTATTCACTCCCATCGAGAGGCTGCGATCCGACATCCATCCGTTTGCTAGGTAGCCATATGAAACCGTGCCACTGGGTGAGGTTGTGGAAGTGCTTCTTCCGGCTGCGTCGTAAACGTAGCTCCACGCTCCGGCGGGAGTCGCCATGTTTTGGCGGGCGCCGTCGGGGTAGTAACCGTACGTGAAAGTCTTTGCTGGCAATCCGGCATAGGTCCTTGTGCCAGATGTTTGATTGCCAAGGTCGTCTAAGACAGTTGAAGAGGTACCTGTGGAATCACCGAGCGATATCGCCCTACCATGAGAATCGTAGCCGATGGTTATGTTTTCGCTCGTTGAACCCGGATATTGAACTTCTGTAAGTTGCCCATCAAGGTCGCCGTAGACGTAATTTGATGTTTTGTTTCTTCCGTCAATTCGCTGCAGGAGCCTTCCAGCTTGGTCAAAGCTGGTGAACCGAATAGCGTCGAATTCTGGGTTTGGCAGATTCGGATCGTAGTTAGGGTATCGCGTTCTTGTGAGTTGCCCCAATGTGTTGTAGTCGTAAAATGTCGTGTTGCCGTTGCCGTCCATTACGCTTGTTACTTGATAGTTTGCGTTGTACGACACGGTTTGAGGCTCTGTGTTTCCAGAAACTGAAAGAACTTCGCATTCGTTGCCCAGAGTGTAATTTACGGTTCTTTGGAGCACGTTGTTTTCATTGAAAACTTCAACTTTTGTTTGTGGCCCACCTGGATAAAGATATGTGTTCTTGGATTTGCTTCGGCCAGTACCAGAAGTGCCAGTTGCCGGAGCTTCGGACTCTAAAACTTGGTCTAATACATTGTACGTGGAGCTGTAATATCGAGTAG
>CXWL01004175.1_pt1 | contig 12001 bp, 11 predicted proteins | sample 590931 | NCBI WGS metagenome assembly CXWL01 (sample SAMEA3498368, study PRJEB10139) | groundwater metagenome | biome: water well; material: biofilm material | place: Germany | collected 2015-04-27
CCTCGAAAGCCGACTCTTGCGTCCCCGTTACAACGACTTCAGGCACAAGCAGGATCTCATCAGACTCTTCCGTATATCCCAATGAACTCCAGCCAATGACGCACACGAAGACCATGAGCCCAATAATCTGACACAATACGCTGCATCTCCCTTTGCTTCCGAAAGGTTTGCATGGAACCTCCCAGTACCCAGGTCTCCTGNNGTACCCAGGTCTCCTGACTCTCGGCTCGTCCTACTCTCTGCGCCTTCCCATCCTTGCGGACAGTGGTCGATTGCAGATTTCGTCCCCGATCACAGTTGCGGACCAGTGGCGGTCTTTCACCGCGCTTCCCTTGAGGTACATGGGCTATCAATTCATTGGATGGACAATGTGGCTGCTATAGAGTGCCTCCCTTCTGTTACGCGACCCGGCACTTGGCTTTCACCAGGGCTGTCATAAACGCCAACAGCACCGCGCCAAGCACCATGATTGTGAGCCCCATGTCGTTGATCGGCAGCGCAAAGGAGGTGGGCTGGAGCAACTTGATGATCCCGACGACATAGGCCAAACCCACGACGGTCAGCGTCATCATGCGGTTCCCTTGGAGAGCCATCGTGGTGGCCGCTAGATACATCCGGCGCACGACCAATCCGTTGACTGAATCGGTCACGACCATCCCCAGGCTGAAGGCCGCGCCGATGAGCAGCGCGCCAAACAGGCCATAGCCCATCGTTCCAGCCAAGGCCCAAGCCGACATCTGGCTGGCGGTCTCGAACCCCAGTCCGAACAACGCACCGATCGGCACGGCGCTCATCGGATGAGTGATGTTGAGCAACTGTCTGGGCAAAAAATGGCCGATGACGCCGTGGCTCGGAGCCGTGGCTCCAACCGGCAATGTAACCAATCTCGCCAGATTCAAAGTCCCGATGGCGAATAGAAGAAGGGCTGACAGGACTCCGCTGACTTGCAGCACGGAATGGCTGAAGGATTGCAGATACTCTGCCGCCAGCGCGATCAATGCCGCAATCAACAGAACAGAGAGGGCATGCCCGAACGCGAACCATGTTCCTACCCACCGGCTCATTCTCGGATGCCGATCGACAGACGCCCTCGTCATGCCATCGATGGCTGTGAGGTGGTCCGGGTCGGCTCCATGGCTCAACCCCAATGCGAAGGCGAGACCGAGCAAGGCCCAGAGACTGCCATCAGCTGGATTCATAGGCTCCCTTGTGGCTCATGGTTCTCACCCTGAAAACTCTGGCGCATCATTCACCGTGGCGACACTGAGCAGAGGCCGGTGAGACGCCAGAGCAGCTCACAGTCGAGATGCTCACGCACCACGGCGCCCAGCCGGTCGTACTCGTCCTGTTTCGTGGGAATGCACCGGATGATGTCGCCTGCAAAAATCCCCTTGCGCCGCCGCAGGAAAGAAAGAGTCCGCACCCTGATCACCTCATTCTCGAACAGGCCATGCAATATGGTGTCCACCACCATCCCGTCGCTGCTGAGAGCCCCATCACTGCGTACCTCTGTGCGCCCATTCCGCGACTGAATCTCGAAGGGGCTCGCCTGCTGATTATGTGGCACCACCATTCCCATATGGATTTCATATCCATGGACCGCTTCTTCGATCCCCACGCCATCGGTGAGGAACGAGGGGCGTAGCACGCGGGCTACGACTTGTGCCGTCATTTTCTCCCGCTCGAAACTGGTCCGTAGTGCCAGCAGCCCCAACCCTCGCACCTGAATTTCAGAAGATTCCACTCCGTGAGGATCATCGATCACATCACCCAACATTTGGCAGCCGCCGCAAATGCCCAACAACGGCTGGCCCTCACGGGCTCGTGCCTCGATCGCGCCGGCGATGCCACTTGCTCGGAGCCAGGCAAGATCGGCCACCGTGCTCTTCGAGCCAGGCAGGATCACCAGATCAGCACCCTGTATCTCGTCAGGCTCCTCGACGAATCGCACGACGACTCCAGCCTCATGTTCCAACGCTTCGACATCGTCGTAATTCGAGATACGCGGCAAACGCACCACCACGATATCGAGTTCTTGCTTGGAGGGTCTGCGGCGGGAGAGCCTCTCTTCGAGCGACACGGAATCCTCGTCGGCAATGCGAAGGTCCTTGATGTAGGGCACCACACCCAGCACCGGCTTGCCGGTGCGCTCGGTCAGAAAGTGAAGCCCCGGTGTAAGCAGCGCCAGGTCGCCTCGGAATTTATTCACGACGAAGGCCGCGATCCTGGCCCGCTCGTCCGGCTCCAGCAGTTCCATCGTTCCGACAAAAGAGGCGAAGACGCCGCCCCGGTCGATGTCCCCCACGAGGAGCACCGGCGCATCCGCCAGCTTGGCCACATGCATGTTGACGATGTCGCGATCCTTCAAATTGATCTCAGCCGGGCTCCCCGCCCCCTCGATCACGACCAGATCGTAGTTCGATCGAAGCCGAGTCAACGACTCCGCAATCACCGTCGTGAGGCGCGGCTTATACTCGTGATACTCGGTCGCCAGCATGCTGCCGATCGACTTGCCGAGCACCACGACTTGGCTGCGTCGATCGCCTTCGGGCTTGAGCAGGATCGGATTCATGTCCACGCAGGACAGAATACCGGAGGCCTCGGCCTGCACCGCTTGCGCCCGCCCGATCTCCAGACCATCGATGGTGACGGCCGAGTTCAGCGACATGTTCTGCGACTTGAAGGGAGCGACGCGCAGTCCTTCGCGGCGGAAAAACCGGCAGAGGGCCGTGACCAGGAGACTCTTCCCTGCAGACGAAGCCGTCCCCTGGACCATGATCGTGGAGGCCAATCCGCTCACCGGACCCTCCTGGCATGGGCCGAGCAGGCCTGTACGAAACCCTGAGCCAGGAGAGGGTTCGAAGCCCAATGGGCATGGACATAGGAGGCCAGCGTGTTGCCCTGACGATAGCCCTCTTGAAAGACCTCGCCTCCGCGGCGACGACGTACATTGTAGGTACACTCGACCGACGCCGGAAGACGAAAGTCCGAATAGCGAAATTGATGTCCGCGAAATCGCAGACCGGGCGGACCGAATATCGTGGCATCCTGCGTTTCCACCTCGACATATCCGAGAGCCTGCAAGCGATCGCGCATCTCCGCTTCGCCTGGAATGAGCCCCACCATGGGATGCAGCACGCCATCGAGCGTCCTGATGCCGTTGGACAAATACATGAGTCCCCCACATTCGCCATAGATGGGGCCATGAGCTTCGGCAAACGCAGCCACATCCTTGCGCATCGAAAGATTCCTCGACAGCTCCTCCGCATGAACCTCCGGGTAGCCGCCACCGAAATACAGACCGTCCACGTCCGGCAGATGCGCATCGTGAATGGGAGAAAACCGCACGAGTTCCGCACCAAGATTCTCAAGACGGCGGAGGTTGTCGTCATAATAGAAATGGAACGCCTCGTCGAACGCGAGACCAATTCGACAGCTGGCTCCCTCACCGACGATCCGTTCCATGGTGGGAATTTCAGGAAGAGCCGGCGTGGATTGCGCCAGCGCGATGATCGCCTCGACATCGCACCACTCGCTCACCCGATCGCCCCACGACACAAAGACATCCTCCGGGACCGTCACCCGGTCTGCACTGCGCAGCCCCAGATGCCGATCCGCAAACGCCAACGCTGCTTCCTTGAGAAGCCCGCCCAGGACGGGGGGCCGCCCCGCTGTCGCCTTGCGGAGCAATTCCAAATGCCCGCGGCTGCCGAGCCTGTTACAAATGAGACCGGAAATCTGAAGATCCGCATCAAAGGTCGAAAACCCTTTGGCTAGCGCCGCAATGCTGCGAGCCATCCCTCCCGCATCGCACACGAGCAGCACCGGCGCCTGGAGCCACTTGGCGATCTCGGCGGTCGAACCTTCGTCGCTCGTCGGTGATGCGCCATCGAAGAGACCCATCACCCCTTCGAGCAACGCAATATCTGCCCCTTGCGATGCATGCGCGAAGGTCGAGAGGACCACCTCGCGCCCCATCATCCATCCGTCGAGATTGTGACACGGCGCATCAGCCGCACGAACATGATAGGTCGGGTCGAGATAATCTGGACCACACTTGAAGACGGCCACTCGCAGCCCCCGCGCACGTAACGCCCGAACGAGACCGACCATGACGGTCGTCTTGCCGACATTGCTAGCGGTGCCGGCGATGACGAGCCGTGGAATCGTCACAAGCCGAACTCCAGTTGAACCTTACATAGGAACAGATTCATCACTTGGCTCTGCCTTCAGCGGAGGTTATCGGTGCGGGAGTCGCTTGCGCTCCATCAATCCGGCTCGCCTCAAGCGCGCGGAGAAGATCCGGTCTGGGACGCTCGTCCCACTGATCATGAAACACCAACTCATGCAGCGGCAGCCTTGGCAACCAGCCGTTGCTTTCGAAAATAGGCCGCTCGGGGAAACTCTCCACGAACCCGACGCAAAGATAGGCAATTGGAATGATCCGTTCAGGGATTCCGAGGATCGTGCGGAGGACTGCCGGCTCCATGATACTCACCCAGCCGACTCCGACCCCTTCCGCCCGTGCGGCCAGCCAGAGATTTTGAATCGCACAGCAGGTGCTATAGACGGCGGCTTCCGGAATTGTATTCCGCCCGATCACCGTCGGCCCGAACCGTTCCTGGTCGCAGGTGACACAGATGTTGAGAGGCGAATCAAGAATCCCCTCCAGCTTGAAGGAGAGATACTTCTCGCGGCGCTCTTGATCGAACGTTTCCGCTGCACGCAGCCGTTCAACCTCGACATGGGCTCGCACCTTGGCGCGGACCTCGCGATTCTCGACCACAAGAAAGTTCCAAGGCTGCGAGAGCCCAACCGACCCGGCCTGATGCGCTGCTAGGATAATACGGGCCAGGATCTCGTTTGGAATGGGATCGGGGAGAAACGCTCGCATGTCGCGGCGGCGCGTGATCGTTTCGTACAGGCCCCGGCGCCAGGCTTCCGGAAAGGCATGATCCGTCATAGTTTCCCCACCATCGACACCACATAAGAAACCAGCGCTGCCACCGTATCCTCTTGCGCCAACGATACAGACTGAGCCCCGCATTGGCGCGCTGCGGCTGCCGTCTGAGGCCCAATCGCCGCCATCGGCAGACCCAACAGAGGCTTGCCGACATCACCAGAAAGCACGGTGCGAGCCGCCGAGGAACTGGGCAGCACCACAAGATCGATTGGCGGCAAGGGAGCCGTCGGCATCCGGTGAACGTACCGATAGGCAGCTACCGATTCGACCTCCGCGCCGACCTTCGTGAGTTCGTTGTATAAGTTGGGGCGGCCACCTTCCGCTGTTACGAGAAGGAATCGCCCCTTCTGAAAAAACGACGACTGCTCTTCCACCGCTTCCTGACAGGCGCCTCGCAGCGAAACTTCCGCAGCGAGGCCATGGCGTGACAAAGCCTGCACCGCCGCTGCCCCGACTGCGATGACCGGCAAGTCAAGGGTGGGAACATGGGACAAGATCGCATCGACACCGGCCGCGCAGCCGAAGACGATGCCGCGGAATTCATGGAGGCGAACTAGCGCTGTATTGAGGGGAGACCCTCCGTTCAAAGAAACCGCTTTGACCTCTGGCATTTCCAGCACCTCGGCACCGAGCGCGCGGAGGTCGTCAGCCATCGCAGAGCGGCCAGGGCGCGCGCGGGCGACGAGCAGGCGGCGTCCCGCCAAAGGCCGGCGCTCGAACCAGGCAATCCGTTCACGCAATCCGACGACATCACCCACGATGACGAGAGCCGGGATGGCGAGATCGACATCTCGTATGTTCTCTGGAAGGGTCGCCAGGGTTCCGACAATGACGTTCTGTTCTGAAGTGGTGGCGGAAGCGATATAGGCAGCGGGAGTCTCAGCGGAGCGGCCAGCCTGAAGCAGTCGCTGAAGATTCGCGGAAAGTTTTCGAGCCGCCATGAAGAGCACCAGCGTGCCCTTGCCGCTGGCCATCTTGGACCAATCAGTGAGACTCTGGCTCCCCTCGACATCGTGGCCGCTCAGGAAGGTCACATCGGATGCATGCAGCCGATGGGTCAGCGGAATGCCTGCATAGGCAGCGGCGCCAAGAGCCGAGGAAATGCCTGGCACGATCGTGCAAGGAATGCCCGCTTCCGCCAATTCCTCCGCTTCTTCCCCGCCTCGCCCGAAGATGAGCGGATCTCCCGCCTTCAAGCGCACGACCGTTCGGCCTGCCTTCGCGCGAGCCAGCACCTCCGGATGCAATCGATAACCTATCGCACCCTCGCCATGACGCCGGCCCACCGGCAGCAGTTCAGCCTCCGACCTGACGAGAGAAAGAATAGCTTTCGAGACCAACTCATCGTAGGCCACGACATCTGCGGCACGCAGCAATTCCAGCGCACGGACCGTGAGCAACCCTGGATCACCCGGTCCTGCCCCGACCAGATACACCATGCCTGTTCGAGTCTCCGGCTCAGTCGGCACGCATCTCTCCTTGCGTCTTCACCGCCGGCTCGCCCTTCCGGAACCGATGGGTAAACTCCGGATCGTACAACTTCGAATTAGCAAACTCGGTCGCCGTCAGCACACGCCCTACCAACACCATCGAGGTCGAATTGAGCTTGGCCGCTCTCACTTTGTCGGCAATATCCGCCAGAGTCCCTGTCACAATCACCTGATCCGGCCAAGACGCCTTATGCACCACCGCCACGGGACAATCGGCTCCATACGACGGAGTCAAATCACGAACGACATCCTTGAGGAGCGTGATACTTAAAAATAGCGCCAAGGTTGCTTGATGCTTCGCCAGGGCTTCCAGTTTTTCCCCCTCCGGCATCGAGGTCCGCCCCTCCGCCCTGGTCAGGATCACCGTCTGAGACAATTCAGGGAGGGTGAGTTCACGGCCCAGCGCCGCCGCCGCCGCGGTGAAGGAGGAGACGCCGGGAATAATCTCATAGCCGATCCCCAGCTCCGTCAGCCGACGCATCTGCTCAGCGGTGGACCCAAAGATCATCGGATCACCCGTATGGACCCGCGCCACATCCTGGTCCGCATCGCGGGCGGCCACGATCACCTCGACGATCTGTTCGAGCGTCATCCCCGACGAGTCCATCACCTTCGCGTCAGCCCTGGCACGGGCGATGACTTCCTTGGGGACCAGCGAGCCTGTGTAGAGCACGACGGGACAAGACGCGATCAACTCCGCTCCGCGAAGCGTGAGCAGTTTGGGATCGCCCGGACCCGCTCCAATAATATAGACACGCATCAAAACTCCTTTACGTACACTTCAACACGGTCTCTCGCACAATCTGCCAAATCTCTGCCGGGATTTCGCCTAGCCACCGCGCGTCGATCGTGCCACCAGGCACCGCGCGGTTTTCCTGCTTGGGATCGGTCACCAAACGCCAAAGGCGATCGCTCACCGATCCATTCCGCTGAATGACGAACCGATCGACCAGCAACCGAACCAAGACTTCTCCCTCGACGTTCATGGTCACGTACGGTTGCGGAATCTGAACCGGGCGAAGGGGCGAGAGCCTGATAAAGGGCCGCACCATGGCATCGATTACACCGGGATGTTCGAACCCCACTGCCATAAAATCGCAAGGCTCCTTGGGATTGCCCACCAGGAAGAACTGTCCTTCCGTCTCGGCCAGAATGGCTCCGGCTAAACGTCCGACCAGCGCCATCAGTCCGCCTCCGATGCAGGAGGCACGACGAGCGAAAAGCCCGGCCGCTGACCGGGAAGCACGGCCCCGTCGAAACTGTATTTATTGGTATAGCCGCGCGGCGTGACCATGTAGCCCTCGAACATGAAGGTATTGCTCGACCCGATGATGACGGTGGTCAACATCCCGATCTCGTAATCCAAAAAACTCTCCAGATCCGTCAGAACCACCTGCTGCATATCGCGATAGGCGCTCTTCACCAGGGCCACCGGCGTGTTCCCCTCGCGGTGACGCCGGATAATCGCCTGGGCATCCACGATCTGCCTCGTGCGTCTGCCGCTGGCAGGATTGTATAAACCGATCACGAAATCCGCACTGGCCGCCGCCTCGATCCTTCGCTCGATCACAGACCAGGGGGTCAGCAGATCCGACAGCGAAATCGAACAAGAGTCATGGACCAGCGGCGCGCCGACCAGAGAGGCGCAGGAATTGAGCGCGGTCATCCCTGGGACGAGTCGGAATTCAGGCGAGTCGCCCCTCTTCCAGCCCATTTCTTTCAACACCTGAAAGACCAAACCTGCCATGCCGTAGACTCCCGCGTCGCCAGAGGAAATCAACGAAACCGTGGCGCCATCTCTCGCCCGTTCAATGGCGGCACGGGCACGGCCAATCTCTTCCGTCATCCCGGTCTTGATGATCTCTTTTCCCTCGAGCAGATGGCGGACCAGCTTGATATAGGTGCTATAGCCGACGACGAGCTGGGACTCGGCAATCGCCTTCAAGGCCGCCGGAGTCGCATGGTCCTGCGCGCCAGGCCCGATGCCCACAACGTAGAGAATCCCTTTCGCCTCGCTCATAGCCTGCCCACCTCCATTGGCCGTTTCACGAAAGCCCGCCGCGCCACGGCCAAGGTCATCGATCGTCCCGCTCCTGGTTCTGTATAAATCTGCTTGGGCACGAGCAGTTCATCCGCCCCTGCCGCAAGCAACGCGGCTGGCTCCGAAACTCCGCGCGAACCGACATGCTGTTTCACCTTCTCCGATGGGTTCTGGATACCCGGCACCACGTCCAATTGCTCCGGCGGATAGGTGCGCAACGGCCAGCCATATTTCTCGCTCAAAGCCAGCAATGCCGGCTCATCCTTCTTCACGTCGATCGTCGCCAGCTCTTTCACCGACTTGGGGGAAAGGCCCTGTTTGGCCAAGAGGGCCAGGACTCCCCGCTCCACCAGATCAGGAGCCGTGCCCCTATCGCAGCCGATCCCGAGCACGAGACTCTTCGGACGATAGATGACGGCATTCTTCCAATGGGCCGGATGGGACAAACCGATCTCTCGGTCCGTGGCGATCAACAGGATTTCAAACTCGTTCGGGTTCACGCCCTCCAGCGAGGTAGCGTAGCGGACCCCTTCCGGCAAGGGCTTCTCAGTCGGCCACCAATCCGGCTCTCCCGTCTCCTGCACAAAGAGCACCTTGGTCGCATTCACCACCGCGGCGCAACCTCTCGTCACATTGCGGTCCATATCGTCGAGCGACCATCCCAGATCGCGGCCTAAAATATCCACCGTCAAGGTGCCGATCGCGTCGGACGCGGTCGTCACGACCGACTGCGCGCCCAAGGCCTGGGCGACTCGCTCGGTGAATACATTGCCGCGGCCGACGTGGCCCGACAGGACACAGATCGCAAACCGCGCTGCGTCGTCGATGCAGACCACCGCCGGATCGACCTTCTTGTTCTTCAACAGCGGCGCGATCATTCGCACCACCGCCCCGACACTGATAATAAAGATATGACAATCGTACGCAGGAAAGGTCTCGATCAGCGTGGGGCCCATCGGAAGCGGCAAGCGTAGCGCACCGGCCGGCGCAGACGCGATCAGCTTCTCCGACACAAAGAGGTCCGCGCCGGACAACTGCGGCATCAAACGGGAGGCAATCGCGATCCCATGCTTCGTGATGGCATAGACCGCAAATGGTTTCCGTTCGACGATCATGCCCCTGTCTCTCTGGTGGCCAATCTCGGGGTCGCAGGCACCAGGCCTGCCAACAGCCCGCTCCGTTCCTTGCGCGACACGATGATCATCGCAAAACAATCGCCCCGCTCGGTCTGGATCGTGCGGATATCCCGGACGATCCTCTGTTCTGCCATGGTAGCCTTCGACACATAGACCGCCCGATCGATGAGTCCCTGCCGTTCCAGCGCTTCGACGACTTTTGGAATTTCTGTGCCCATCTTCATCAAAACGACGGTATCGAACATCTCCAGCACCTGACTTAAATCCTCGACCCCGTAGCTCGCGGGCAGAATGGCGATCCGCTCCTGCCCGTCCGCCAGGGGCACGCCGGTCACGGAGGGCACCGCCATGATCGAGGACACACCTGGGACGACCTCGATGCGGATACCGGGCCAACGCAGCGGAGCTTCCCGCCGCAGATAGATGAACGTGCTAAAAAGCGAAGGATCTCCTTCCGTCGCAAAGGCAACCGACAATCCTTTCTCCAGGCGCCCCCCGATGGCCGTAAAGGCGGCATCCCAGGCAGGCCGCAACCGCTCCGGGTCCTTGTTCATCGGGAACGTCAGAAACATCCGTTCCTGTCCCGGAATCTCGCCCAGAGTCGGCTTGAGGATCTTCCAGGCCATCGACTCTCCGTAATCGGAGCTGCGAGGCAGCGCGAGGACCTGCGCCTGTTTCAACACAGTGAGCGCGCGCAACGTAATCAGATCCGGCGCACCAGGACCGACCCCAACTCCATATAATGTTCCATAGTTCATGAGACCGCTCCTGTCTGACTGGGCTTCTCGACGGCAAAAATTTGAATCGGGTTCAAGGATTCGTACCGCAGATAATGGGCCAAGGGTTCGGCGCGCGAGACTTGCAGCAACGTGACGTCCGGCATCAACCCGCGCTTCCGCAAGGTCTGATAGGTCTCCGCGACATTCTCCAAGGTGATGGCATTCACGACGAGGCGTCCACCCGGTTGCAGCCGGTTCATGACAACGTCAATGATCTCCTCCATGCTCCCCTTGCTGCCTCCGATGAAGACCGCATCGGGATCCTCCAGACCGGTCAGCGACTCCGGCGCTCGGCCTGCGATGACTCGCACATTGTCTACCGCATGGGCCAAGAGATTTTCGCGGCAGATCTCGATGCCTTCCGGATCGACCTCGATTGCGTAGACCAGGCCTTTCGGCGCGAGCAAGGCCGCCTCGATCGATACGGATCCGGAACCGGCCCCGATATCCCAGACCACACTGTCCGGCCGGATCCCCATCGCAGCCAGCGATAACAATCGCACTTCGCGCTTCGTGATGAGACCCTTCTTCGGCATCCGCTTCGCGAACTGATCCTCATGGAGAAAGGGAATGGTCGCAGGGGCTCGCCAGGATGGATCGGAGCGAACGAGCAACAGCACATTGAGCGGCCCGATATCCTGGCAGGCGGCCAGAGCCGCTACGTCAAATCGACGGACCTTTTCATCTAGGCCGCCAAGATTTTCACAGGCCCAGGCCTCCCAGGCCGTCTCTCCATGTTCGACCATGCGCTGGGCTAACACCAATGGCGAATTCTTTTCATCGGTGAAGATCGCCACCTTGGCCTGGCCCTTGAGCCTGGTAAGAAATCCCTCGGAGGAGCGGCCATGCAGAGACACAAAGGCTGCGTCGTCCCACTTCAATCCAACTCGCGCAAAGGCCCATTGCATCGAACTGGGCTGAGGCAACACCTCGACATGCTCAGCGCCCAGCCTCTTGATCACCAGACTGCCGATACCGAAAAATAATGGATCGCCGGAAGCCACGACACAGACATTCTGTTCCTCTGCCAGTTCCGCCACTCGGTCGAGCACCGACGCCACGCCGCCCTTGAGGACGATCTTCTCGCCCTGAAACTGCGGGAAAAATTCGAGATGGCGCTCGCCACCCACGAGCACCCCCGCCTTCATGACCGCATTCACGGCGCGGCTCGTCAGGCTCGCACAGCCGTCGTCCCCGATCCCGATCAAAGTAATGGCGCGCCGTGAACTCATACCGGCGTCTTTGCCGAGAGGAGCAACAGGGCATGGATGATCGCAACGGCAATGGGGCTACCCCCCTTGCGGCCGCGCGCCACGATAAAGGGAGTCGAGAGCTCCAGCGTCACGTCCTTCGACTCAGCCGCCGACACGAACCCGACCGGCACCCCGATGATGAGAGCCGGCGTCGCTCCCTCCTCGTGAATCAGGCGGACCAACTCCAATAAGGCAGTCGGAGCATTGCCGATCGCCACCACCGCTCCATTGAGCAGATTGAGGCGATGCGCCTTTTTCATGGCCTCGATCGCGCGAGTCGAGTTGTTGGCCTTGGCCGTCGCAATCACATCCTCGTCCGAAATAAACGAATAGACCTTG
>CXWL01028870.1_pt1 | contig 12000 bp, 10 predicted proteins | sample 590931 | NCBI WGS metagenome assembly CXWL01 (sample SAMEA3498368, study PRJEB10139) | groundwater metagenome | biome: water well; material: biofilm material | place: Germany | collected 2015-04-27
GTCACAGCATGTGGGAGATCAAGACGCTGTTCATGCAGGAGCTGTTCAAGCGCGGCGTGCTGGCCATCGGCACGCACAACATGAGCAACGCGCACACGGCAGCCGACCTGGCCCGCCTGGCCCAGGTCTACGACGAAGTGTTTGGTCTCATCGCCCAGGGCCTGACGACCGGCATCAAGCCACTGCTCGAGTGCGACGTACTCGAGCCCCTGTTCCGGGTGCGCTAGCACCGCCAACCGATGCGGGTGGCGTTTCGCACCGACAGCGGGAACCTCGTCGGCACGGGGCACCTCATGCGCTGCCTGACGCTGGCCGATGGGCTGGCGGAGCGCGGCGCCGCCATCAGCTTTGTCTCGCGGGACCACGCTGGCCAGGCGGCCAGCCGCGTGACGCAGGCCGGCCACCTGTTGCACCTGTTGCCCGCGCCGGTGCCGGCGGACACGCTGCCCGCCTGGACTGGCGCGCCCCCCCCCATCCACAGCGCCTGGCTGGGTGCCGACTGGCCCGCGGACGCGCGCGAAACCGCAGCCGCCCTGCTGGACAACGGCCCGCTGGACTGGCTGGTAGTGGACCACTACGCCATTGCCGCCCCCTGGGAGCAGGCACTGCGCCAGGCCCACCAGCAGCGCCATGGCAAGCCCGTGCGCATCCTGGCCATTGACGACCTGGCCGACCGGGCCCATGACTGCGACATCCTGCTGGACCAGAACCAGCAACAGGAGGGGCGCTATGCCCACCTGCTGCCGCCGTACTGCACAGCCCTGCTGGGACCGCGCCACGCGCTGGTGCGGCCCGAATTCGCCCGCCTGCGCCAGCAGGCGGCGGCAGCGCCATCCGATGGCGTGCTGATCTACTTCGGCACGACCTCACTGGGCAGCCTGGTGCTGGATGCGCTGCAGGCCTTTGACCATACCGCGCCGCGTGGACTCACCGCCCATGTGCTGGCCCCNNAAGCGCGCTGCCGGCTCCACCTAGGCACGGACGACATGGCCGGACTCATGGGCCGTTGCCGCCTGGCCATCGGCGCGGCCGGCACCACCAGTTGGGAACGCTGTACGCTGGGCTTGCCATCAGTCCTGGTGAGCGTGGCCGACAACCAGGAACCCGGCGCCAGGGCACTGGCGGCCGCCGGCGCGGCCATGTACCTGGGCCGTGCGCAGGACGTGACGCGCGCCACGCTGGAACACGCGCTGGGCGCTCTGTTCGACCAGCCGCTGCTGTTTGAAGGCATGCATTCCACGGCAGCCGCGCTGTGTGATGGCAAGGGCGCGGCCCAAGTCATGGCGGCCATGGAGGCCAGCAACATCAGCATGCGCCGCGCCACGCTGCACGATGCGCCCATGCTGCACGCCTGGCGCAACAGCGAAGCGGTGCGAAGTGCCTCTTTCGATTCGCGCCATCTGCCCCTGGACGAGCACACGGGCTGGATGCAGAAGGTGTTGGCCGACCCCATGCGCTTCCTGCTCGTTGCCCAGGCCCATGGCCAGGACTGCGGCTGCGTTCGCTTTGACCAGAATGGCGACAGTGCCACGGTGTCGGTCTACCTGGCGCCGGACTGGCTGCACCGGGGCATTGGCAGCGCGGTCATTTCCGCCGCTAGCCAATGGGCGTTTGACCAGGTGCCGGGGCTGCGAGGCATCGACGCGGCCATAATTCCAACCAATCAGGCCTCGCGCCAGGCCTTCGAGCGCGCCGGCTACCAGCTGTCGCGCCAGGTGTACCGCCGCAACCGTGGCGACGCCGGCCTGGCAGGCTGAACCGCAAGGGCACAACACCATGGGTTTTTCAATCGCTGGCCGGCGCATCGGCCTGGACGCACCGCCTTTCGTCATCGCCGAAATGTCCGGCAACCACAACCAGTCACTGGACCGTGCGCTGGAGATCGTGGACGCCGCCGCCGCCAGCGGCGCGCATGCCCTCAAGATCCAGACCTACACCGCCGACACGATGACGCTGGACATCGCCGAGCGCGAATTCTTCATCCAGGACCCCAAGAGCCTGTGGAAGGGCAGCAGCCTGTACGACCTGTACAAGGAGGCCTACACGCCCTGGGAATGGCACGGCCCGATCTTCGAGCGCTGCCGCCAGCACGGCATGGTGGGTTTCTCGTCGCCCTTTGATGCCACGGCCGTGGATTTTCTGGAGAGCCTGAACGTTGACTGCTACAAGATCGCTTCCTTCGAGAACACCGACCTGCCGCTGATCCGCAAGGTCGCGGCCACGGGCAAGCCCATCATCATCTCCACCGGCATGGCCACCGCCGCCGAGATCGACGAGACCGTGCGCGCCGCACGAGCCGCAGGCGCGAAGGACCTGGTACTCCTCAAGTGCACCAGCACCTACCCGGCCACGCCGGCCAACACCAACATCCGCTCCATCCCCCACATGCGCGAGCTGTTTGGCTGTGAAGTCGGCCTGTCAGACCACACCATGGGCGTGGGCGTGTCGGTGGCCAGCGTGGCCCTGGGCGCCAGCGTGGCCGAGAAACACTTCACCCTGCGCCGAGCCGATGGCGGGGTGGACTCCACCTTTTCACTGGAGCCCGACGAGATGCGCTCTCTGGTCACCGAGACGCTGCGCGCCTGGGAGGCGCTGGGCGCGGTGAGCTATGGACCGACCGAGGCCGAGAAAGAATCCCTGGTATTCCGCCGCTCGCTCTACGTGGTGGAAAACGTGGCAGCCGGTGAGGTGCTATCACCAAAGAACCTGCGCGCCATCCGCCCCGGCCTGGGCCTGCCACCCAAGTACTACGAGGTGGTGATGGGCAAGAAGCTGCGCACCGCGATCAGGCGCGGGACGGCGCTGTCATGGGACTTGCTGGAATAAGCGCCTGCACCTCGGCCGCCACCGCCTCGGCGGCGTGCCCGGCATTGAACCGCCCCGCACCAGACACCTGCAAGCCCGCATAGCGCTCCAGCATGGGCAGCAGGTCCTGCGGCGTCGCCACGCTGTGCGCCAGACCCAGCACTGAATAGTCCAGCGCGCTGGACCGCACGAACGGTGAGAACGACAGCGCAAACACATTGCGGCCCGCAACAGCCGCCTCCACGCCGACGGTGGTCGTCTGCACCACCACCGCGTCGGCCGCCAGCAGCGCGGTGTGAATTGGCTCCTTGCGCGGATCGCTGATGTGGACGTTGACCTGCGGCGGCTGCGGCGGGAAGGCCTGGTACTCATTGGGGTGGTAGCGCACGATCAGCGCCGCGCCCGGGTGGCTGGCCGCCCAGCCGCGAAGCAGGCCTTCGATCATCACGCCGAATTTCTCGCCGCGCCATTCTTCGGGCGTGTCCGGCAAGGTTTCCAGATGGCCGGTCCAGAGCACCACGGTATGGTCCTTCCAGCCCAGCGAGTCTCGCAGCGCCTGGGCCTGGCGCTGGTGCACGGGGGAGACCAGCGCGTCAAACACCGGGTTGCCGGTGACGCAGATTCTTTCCGGCTCGATGCCGGCGGCCACCAGCTTGTCGCGCACCTGCGGCCCCAACACCGTGATGCGGTTGGCGTGCACCTTGCGCTTGAGGTAGGGGTCATAGTCCAGCGCGAACAGGTCGATCATCGACAGCGTCGGTATGCCGCGCGCCACGGCCGCCTCGATGGCGGCCTGTTCGGAGCGCGGCGAGTTAGTCGCCACTACCACCGAAGGCTGCAGCTCGTCCAGCACGCGGCCCATGAAATTAAAGGGCTTAAAGCCACGCCGGCCGTCCACGGCCAGCAGGCACGCTGCCTCTTCCTCCCCGTACTGCTCCACCCATTCGGTGTAGTTGATGCCCAGGTAGGCCAGGGTCTCCAGCGGGTCGACATCCGGATGCTGGTTGCCCTGGGCCAGTTGCTGCCCGCGCGCCAGCACGGCGTCGCGGTCAACCAGGTGCAGGAAGTCGCGGTACCCAAGAGGCTGCTCGCCGGCCTGCACCGCGCTGCGATGCGCCGTAGTCAGCGCCAAGAGCTGGCATTCTATCCCGCGCCTGCGCAGCGCCGCCATGACCGGCAGCACCATGGCGATGTGCCCGCCACCGTAGGTGACGAAGAGTACCTTGCCGGTGGCTGCCGTCACTTGGGCCCTTCGTCCCACAGGGCCAGGGCAGCCAGCGCGCGCAGCTCGCGCGTGAAGTTGGCGTCACCAGTGCGGTGGCGCTCCAGCATCGATACCACGACGGCCGGCTCGAACAGTTGCGCGATCAATTCACTGCCCTGCAATGTATCGCGCAGCCATGTGTAGCTCCCGTGGCGAAACCAGTCGCCCACCGGCACGGTAAACATCTGCTTCTTTCGGTGCGCCAGATCCTCGCCGATCAGCGGCGCGGCGGCGCGCTTGAACCAGTGCTTCTTGTCGCCCTGCGCCGACAGTTTGGTCGCGCCCCGCGAGCGAAAGGCGAATTCCATCATCCGCCAGTCAAGGAACGGCGTGCGCGCCTCGATGCTCACGGCCATGCCCATGCGGTCGGGCTTGACCAGGTTGTTGCCGCTCAGGAGCAACTGCATGTCCAGGTACAGCGCCTGGTTGACCCGGTCGAAGTGCTGCGCCTGATCGAACCAAGGTTTCGCAGCGGCGGTGAAGCTGTCAATGCCTTCGAGCTGTCTGCGGACTTCGGGCCGGTACAGCGCCAGCTTGGCATCTGGTGAAAACAGCGAGATCGAGTCGAAATAGCGGCGCTGGAACACGTCCGCAGACAGGGAAGCCGTATCGAGTTGCAAAAAAAACGCGACATATTTGTCATAGCCCGCAAACAGTTCATCGCCGCCATCGCCAGTCAGCACCACTTTAACGTGTTTCGCGGCCAGCTCACTGACGCGCAACGTGGGCATGAACGACGCGTCGCCGTGAGGCTGGTCGAGGTGGTGCAGCACCTTCGGCCAGTTGGCCAGCATGTTGAGTTCGGCAATTTCGCTGGTGTGCTCGCAGCCGAAGCGCTGCGCCGCCTGCAGCGCAAACGCCGATTCGTCGTAGCGCGGGTCCTCGAACCCGATGCAGAAGGTTTTGACAGGGCGGTCCACATGGCGCGCCATCAGGCCGACAATGGTGCTCGAATCGACACCGCCGGACAGGAACGCGCCGAACGGCACGTCCGCGCGCAGTCGGATCCGCGTGGCGTCATCGAGCGTGACCATGAACTCCGCCGCCCAGTCGTCAAGACTGAAGTCCTGCTCCTTCTGGTCGGCCAGGCTCCACCAGCGCTGCGTTTCGACAAGGTTGCCGCGCGTGAACTTCATCCAGGTACCGGGCATGACATGCCGCACACCCTGGTACGCCGTCCAGGGTGTGGGGATGTAATTAAACGTGAGGTAATGGTGAATCGCTACCATATCAATAGCAGACGAAGACCTGGCGATGCCGGGAACAGGCCAAAAAGCCTTTATTTCAGAGGCAAACAGGGCGCGTTGGCCGTCGTCGAGCACATAGAGCGGTTTGACGCCAATGCGGTCGCGCGCCAAGTACATGGCGTCTTCGCGCGCATCGTCGATAGCGATGGCAAACATGCCGTTCAGGCGTTTGAGGCAGACGATGCCTTCGCGCTCGTAGAGACGCAGGATAACTTCGGTGTCCGACGCGCTCCTAAGCTGTACGCCCTGCGCACGCAGCTCAGCGGCCAGTTCCACGTAATTGAAGATCTCACCGTTCTGCACCACGGCGATCTGCCCGTCGTCGCTGACGAAGGGCTGGTGGCCGCCGCCGAGGTCAATGATGGACAACCTCCGGTTGCCGATCGCCACGCCGCGCGCGGGTTGGTGCCAGATGCCTTCATCGTCCGGGCCGCGATGTACCAACGTCTGTGCCATCGCGTGCAGGGCAGTGTCATCCATCGGACGGCCGGATCGATCCCAGTAGCCAAAGATACCGCACATCGCCTAGTTGCTCCCCTTGCCCGCAAGGCGCCCCAAAGTCCACCACACGATCTTCAGATCCAGCCAGATCGAGGATTCACGGGTGTAGCGCAAGTCGGCTTCTAGGCGCTGTGCCTCGCCAGAAGTGGATCGGTAAAGAGCCTGCGCAAGTCCGGTGATGCCGGGCCGCACACTGCAGCGCTGTGCCCAGTCGGCATCGCTGTAGAGTGCCCGTTGCGCCGGCACATCGGGCCGCGGGCCAACCAGGCTCATGTCACCCTGGAGCACGTTCAGGATCTGCGGCAGCTCGTCAATGCTGGTGCGGCGGATGAAACGCCCCACACGGGTGATACGCGAATCGTTATCTGACGTGAAGTAGGGGCCTATCGTCGCTGCATCCTTCACCATGCTGCGGAACTTGTACATACCGAACTCGCGCCCATGCAGGCCCAGACGAGTATGGCGAAACAGAACCGGAAAGCCACTTTCCAGCGCGATCGCCAGCGCCGCGCTTAGCAGCACCGGGCTCAACATTAGTAAGGCCGTCAGCGACAACACCATGTCCATGGCGCGCTTCAAGCGGCAGCCTCCGCCGCGCGCTGCAAGATGGACGCGGAAATGCCTTCAATCACACTGGTGATGCGCACCCGATCCGCATGGACCTGCGCGACCGAGCGTAGCGCCAATTCTGCCTCCGCCCGCCGCAGCGCTGCCACTTCACCCTCGAACGAATGGGCTGGAATGCCAGGCTCGTCGAGCCGGTGAAACGTACGCGACAGAATGACCGCCTGCGATCCCAGCCGGAGGTGCTCGGCCAGCACGTCCCGCCCGGGCAGCAAGCCTTCATCGAGCCGCGCAATGCCGCCGAATCCGAAGCGCAGGCCCTGACTTTTGGCCGCGACAGCCACGCGTTCCACCAAGCCCTGTGCCAGCGGCTCGAACATGAAATTCTGGCCAAGCGAGAGGTGCAGATCATTCAGCCCCACGAACACTTCCGAAAGGCCGGGCGTGCTGATCCATCCGTCGAGTGTGGCGAGCCCGCCGGCGGTTTCCAGCAGTGCAACGATAGGGGCACGGCCGGCAACCAATGCGACAAACTCCCGCAATTCGTCGGCATGGGTGAACATTGGCAGCATCAACAGGTCGGCGCCACGGGCCAGCACCGCATCCACTTCGGAAGCGCTGTCGAGGTTCAGCGGATTCACGCGCACCATTAACGGGGTGCGCGTCAGCACCGCCTTAACGCGCGCCACGTCCTCCATCTGATGCGCGCTGATGAAGGTATTGCGCCCAGCCTGGCGTTCAGCCTTGCCCAAACGCTCCAGATCGACGAACAGGCGCAAACCGTCGAGCCTGTCACAACGGCGTGCAAAGTCAGGCTCGTTGGTGATCTGGATCAATTCAATCATAGGAGAGTCGAATTATCGCCGTAGCGCCCGTTTCAGGTCATGCCCAAAAAGCAACCCGAACGCCACCATCACGAGCGCCGCCGCCGCCGCAACGGCCAGAGCGGTCGCACCCCGCCCCGCCGAGGCCGGAAACCAGCCGGCCGCCTGCCCCGCGGCCAGCACGCCCAGCGCAGCGCCGGTCACGGCCATCAGCCGCCACGGTAACCATTGTCTCGCCGCCGGTCCCAGCGCCAGCAGCGTGGCGAGCGCCACACCGGCCAAGACTGCATTGAGCGCCCCCATCAGCCGCACGCCTTCGCCACCGGCCCAGCCCGTCGCAGCCAGCAGGGCACCCAATGCCACGGCATAGGCTCCGGCCGCCCAGCGTAAACGCCCCTGCGTAGCCAGCACGGTCAGCGCCACCACAGTCAGTGCCTGCGGCAGCAACCCCCAGGCACCGGTCGCACCCCATTCAGCCACTCTGGACAGCGCCTGCGGGCTCATACGACCCCAGCCAAACAGCAATTGCGAGAGCGCTGGCGCGCCCAGCAACAGCCCTGCCGCCGCCGCACAGGCCAGTGTCCAGGCCAGAGCAAAGGCACTGCGGACCACGCCCGTGGTATTGGTGCCAGGGCGTCCGTCGGCGACCCCGTCTCGGGCAAAGGCTTCCGCAATGGCCGGAAAAGCCAGCGTCGCCACCAGTTGGATCGCCAGTATCAACGGCAACTCCACCAGTTTCCAGGCATAGTTGAAAGTCGCCAGCGCACCCTCGCCGCCCGTTGAGGCCATGGAGCGTGCCGCAAACGGCAGCGCCAGGGGCAAGCCTGCGGAAAGCGCGGCCCATAACCACACGGAGGTCACTGGCAGATGGGCGGTTGTTATCGCTGAAGGCGATTCGGTGGGATCCCGCGCATGTCGATTGAGTGGGCTCACAGCCCCTGGCTGGTTGGCCGGCAGCGATGCGTCAATCGCGCGGGGAGCGTCGGCCAAACCGGTGCGTGGGTGCTGCCGCCATAACAGCCAGAGCAACCGCAAACCGGACGCCAATAGAAAGCACCAACCCAATTGCATCAATCCAAGCGACGAAGGGTTGCTGACAGCGATCAACAGCAAAGCCACCACCAGCACTGCATTGACTACCAGGTTGGCACCATACACCCCGGCAAAGTCGCGTTGATGTTGCAGTCGCGTGGTCCACAGTGCCGCCAACAAGGCCGCCGGCAAGGCCAGCGCACTGAAGCCCAGAGCCTGACCTGCCAGACCACCCAAGTCCGTCGGCAAACCGGCCGCCAGCGCCGCGAGCACGGGCACGCGGCCGATCCAGATCGCCAGCCCCAACGCCACGCCCAGGCCCAGCAGGCTCAAGGCAACCGCGCGCTGCGTCGCGGCCTGCGCGGACGGCGTCTGCTTCGCCCAATGCGGCAACAGCACATAGGCCAGCGCGCCGCTGGCCAGCAGGCCGGCCAGCCAGTCCGGCAGCGTGAGCATGAGCACGGCCACGTCCCCCAGGCCGGTGGTGCCGAAGGCCGCCGCCTGCGCCGACTCGCGTGCCAAGCCCAACAGCCGGCTGACCAGCAGCAGGGCAAGGGACAACGCACCGGCTCTGAGAAACATGGACTGGATTATCCGGCGGCCCGCGTCACCACAACTGGGCCGACCGTCACGAGAAACTAAAATACGCACTTTCAGTAACAAACTCTTCCGGTGCGCCGCATCAGCGACGGACCTCAACCCACGGCTCCCATGTCTGAACACACCACCACCCACGCCCCCCAGGACGAAAACCAGCTCATCGCTGAGCGTCGCGAGAAGCTCAAGGCCATCCGTCAACGGCAAAGCGAAGGCAAGGGCGTGGCCTTCCCCAACGATTTCAAACCCTCCGACCACGCGGCGGACCTGTTTGCAGCCCACGCGGGGCAGACGCCGGAAGGCCTATTGGAACAAGGCAGCGTCGCCAAAGTGGCTGGACGCATGATGCTCAAGCGCGTCATGGGCAAGGCCAGTTTCGCCACCTTGCAAGACAGCAGTGGACGCATCCAGATCTACATCAAGGGTGAAGATGTCGGCGCCGAGGTCTACGCCAGCTTCAAGCATTGGGACTTGGGCGACATCGTGGCCGCCGAGGGCAAGGTGTTCAAGACCAAGACCGGCGAACTGTCGATCCACGCCAACAGCGTGCGGCTGTTGACCAAGAGCCTGCGCCCCATGCCCGACAAGTTTCACGGCATGAACGACCAAGAGGTGAAGTACCGTCAGCGCTATGTGGACCTGATGACCGACGAGAGTTCACGCAAGCGCTTTGTGGCACGCAGCAAGGCGGTTAGCGGTATCCGCGAGTTCATGGTGGCCCATGACTTCCTGGAAGTCGAGACACCGATGCTGCACCCGATCCCCGGTGGCGCCAATGCCAAGCCCTTCTCGACCCACCACAATGCGCTGGACCAGCAGATGTTCTTGCGCATCGCGCCAGAGCTGTATTTGAAGCGTTTACTGGTGGGCGGTTTCGAGCGCGTCTTCGAGATCAACCGCAACTTCCGCAACGAAGGCATCTCGGTACGCCACAACCCCGAGTTCACCATGATGGAGTTCTATGCGGCCTACTGGGACTACCAGGACCTGATGACCTTCACCGAAGCCTTAATCCGCGATTGCGCGCACAAGGCAGTGGATACCTTGCATCTGAATTACGACGGCAAGCCGGTCGATCTGTCCAAGCCATTCGAGCGTCTGACCATCCGCGAAGCCATCATCAAGCACACCGAAGCCGGCGCCGCACTGGAAGATGGAGACGGCCTTCGCGTGGACAACCCCACTTGGCTGCACAACGCCTTGCGCAAGCTGGGCCTGACCGAGGCCAAGCACCAACTCTCCAACCGCTCATTGGCCAGCCTGCAAGTGATGTACTTTGAAGAAACGGTCGAGGACAAGCTGTGGCAACCAACCTTCATCTGCGAGCATCCAGTTGAGATATCGCCCTTGGCGCGCGCCAGCGACCACAAGCCGGGCGTGACCGAACGCTTTGAGCTGTACATCACCGGCCGGGAGTTTGGCAACGGCTTCTCGGAGCTCAACGACGCCGAGGAGCAGGCCGCGCGTTTTCATGCTCAGGTGGCGGCGAAGGACAGTGGCGACGACGAAGCCATGTATTACGACCACGACTTCGTGCGCGCGCTCGAGTACGGTATGCCACCCGCCGGCGGTTGCGGCATCGGCATCGACCGGCTGATGATGCTGCTGACCGATAGCCCCAGCATTCGCGACATCATTCTGTTTCCGGCGTTGCGCCGTGAATCCTGAGTCGTCCTCGCGGCTCAAGTACCTGATCGGTTATCCGGCCGATGTTCTGGCACAAGTCCAATCCTTGCTGGATCAAGGCCAACTGGGCGGCATGCTGCTGAAGAAGTACACTTGCGCCCACGCAATTCGAACCGACACGGCGCTGTACGACTATGTCCAGGCGATCAAGGCAACCAAGCTGCGCGGCAGCGAACCGCTAAACAAGGTGGCGTTTGACAACAAGTTGCACGTAATGTCGCACGCGCTGGGCACCCACACCACGGTGTCACGGCTACAAGGCAGCCGACTCAAGGCCAAACGCGAGATCCGTGTTGCCACACTCTTCAAAGACACACCCATTGAATTCTTGCGCATGATCACTGTTCACGAACTTGCGCACCTCAAAGAGCGCGCCCATGACAAGGCTTTCTACCAACTGTGTCGTCACATGGAGCCGGCCTACCACCACATCGAGTTCGACTTGCGCCTGTACCTCACCCACCTGGATCTGGGTGGCACGCTCAACTGGCCCACCAGATCAAAGGCCATGCCGCTGCAGCCTGATTGACCGGGCCCACACAGATGTTTCTCGCAGGGAAGATTCTCGCCTGGATCACCCAACCGCTCGGCTGGGTGATTGCCTTGCTGACATTGGCCATCCTGAGCCAGCGCCGGCGCCCGGCTTGGGGTCGACGCCTCAACCTGATGGCACTACTGTTGCTGATCCTGCTTGGCTGGCAACCGCTTCCTGACGCCATGCTTCGGCACCTGGAACAACAACACCCGGTCATTCAGCCGCACTCAAATCTCGGTCATTTCCAAGGCGTGGTGGTGCTCGGTGGCGCGCTGGAGTCAGCCCGCATATGGCAAGGCAATGGCCAGGTCGCCCTGAATGCGGCGGCAGAACGGATGACGATGGCGTCCGTGCTCATGCGCGAGAACCCGAAACTGGTGATGCTGTTCTCTGGAGGCGAAGGTGATCTGGTTGGTCACGGGCCCAGCGAGGCGGCGCGTGCCGCCGTGTTCTTTGACAGCATGGGCGTGGGTAGGGAGCGCATTCGGTATGAATCGGCTTCACGCACCACATACGAGAACGCCGTGCTCAGCGCCTCGGCGCCGGGCATTGACCCCAGCCAGTCATGGTTGCTGCTAACCTCGGCGTCGCACATGCGGCGAGCCATGGCGTCCTATCAAAAAGCAGGTTGGAATGTGACCGCCTACCCGGTCGACTTTCGTGCTGGACTGCACACGCCGTGGTGGGAATACTCGCTGAGCCAGAGTACCCAACGGTGGCAGTTGGCCTTGCACGAACTGGTCGGCTACGGCGCCTACCGTCTTGCGGGGCGCATTTGAAAACAGACGACCCTGCGTTCAGGTTTGTTGAGTGTTGGGAGTTTGCGTGATTTTGGGGCTCGCGGTGGCGGCCTCGTCGGCAGCTCGAGTGTCCTTGGTCCGCGCACCACTGGACGACACCGCAAACGCTCCGATAACCACCAGCGCCACCACCAAGACATTGATA